>Ga0207996_1001677_pt1 | contig 14807 bp, 11 predicted proteins | sample AntAceMetag02UKG_FD_184773 | JGI IMG/M metagenome (GOLD analysis project Ga0207996, IMG submission 184773) | Saline lake microbial communities from Ace Lake, Antarctica - Antarctic Ace Lake Metagenome 02UKG (SPAdes) (version 2) | ecosystem: Environmental > Aquatic > Non-marine Saline and... | reverse complement strand
CAGAAAAAAGAAGATAAAATCCTTTACATAATATGACCTGCAAATTGTATAGATTTTAAGATATATTTTCTAATTGATATATTTCATTGGAGGAACGATGAATAATATAAGATTTAAGAAATTTTACGTAAGGCCGAATTTTCCAGATAATCTGAAACCTCTTCTGGAACTGGCAGATAACCTGTGGTCAACCTGGGATACTTCTGCGTATCGACTCTTTCTGCGTATTGACCCCAGTCTCTTTAGAAGAGAGAATCATAATCCCGTTAGTATAATTCGTAATATCAGTGAAAACCGGATCAAGGAACTGAGCAATTCACCTGGATTTGTGAAAGAACTGGAAACTGTATATCGCAAATTCAAGGAATACCTGAGCTTTGAGGGACATTACATGAAGGAATATGAAAAGAAGCTGAATGTATCTGAGGATTTCAAGATAGCTTATTTTTCGATGGAATACGGTCTACATGAATGCCTGCCCATCTATTCTGGAGGATTAGGTGTTCTCTCCGGAGATCATCTCAAGGGTGCCAGCGATCTTGGTTTACCTTTTTATGGCTTTGGTTTGCTATATAAACTTGGATACTTTAATCAAAGAATAAATCTTGATGGGATGCAGGAAGAAGTCTATGAGGAGAATAACTGGTACACAAAACCAGTGCATAAACTTACTAATGAAGATGGCTCAGATATGATATTTAAGATAAAGCTGGGCAATGAAGACTGCTATATCCAACCTTGGTGCATTAATGTTGGTAAAGTTCCTTTATACCTGATGGATACTAATCTTATCTTGAATAAGGATAAATTTCGCCATATCACAGATTACCTGTATGTAACCGATCGTGAAATGAGATTACTTCAGGAACTTGTGATCGCCTACGGATCAGCGGAATTGATGAAAAATATTAACCTTACACCGACAATATATCATTTAAATGAAGGTCATTCTGCCTTCCTGATCCTGAAACGCATGGAAGATCTTATCAATGATGGTTATACCTATGAAGACGCTGTAGAATTGATCCATTCCAGTACTGTGTTTACCACCCACACCCCCGTACCTGCGGGAAATGAACGCTATAGTAACGATATTGTGGAACCATACCTTAAAGATAGATGCCAGGCATTTGGCAAAAGTTTTAATGAGATCAAAAAGCTGGCAGCAGAAGATAATATGGAAAATCAGTTTTCTCTTTCCGTGCTGGCAATTCGGTTCAGTAATTATATCAATGGAGTTTCTAAATTGCACAGCGAAGTATCCAAAGAAATGTGGCATTCCATCTATCCAGGTGTGTGCCAGAAAGAAATGCCCATTCACGGTATCACCAACGGCGTTCATATCCAAACCTGGCTGGGACCTCAGCTTGTGGAACTTTTTGACCGTTATATTGGAACTGGATACCGGCATATTGCTGAAGAGAAATCTGTTTGGGAAAATGTTCTCACCATTCCTGAAACAGAGATCTGGGAAGCTCATATGCAGCGTAAGCAGCAATTGATCAGCTACATTAATAAAAGACTCGAGAAATCCCTTATTTATAAAAGCGATCTTAAGCTTTTCCATAAAAGTGGCAGTCTTGTTCTGGATTCATCTCATCTCCTGATTGGTTTTGCCAGAAGATTTGCTCCCTATAAAAGAGCAAACCTCATCCTGCGCTTTCCTGACAGATTATTGAAACTGCTTAATCATCCCACTCATCCCGTTCAGTTTGTCTTTGCCGGGAAAGCACATCCAGCTGATTCCAATGGAAAAGAGCTGATCAAAAAAATCATTGAATTCGCCCGGGAGAACGATGTGCAGGATAAATTCGTGTTTCTTGAAGATTACAATATAGATGTAGCACGTCACCTTGTTCAAGGCGTTGATGTGTGGCTTAATAACCCCATCAAACCTCTGGAAGCAAGTGGAACTTCGGGGATGAAAGCCGGGATGAATGGAGTTTTAAACCTGAGTGTTCTCGATGGCTGGTGGCCTGAATGTTATGATGGACATAATGGCTGGTCTCTTGAAGCTGGTGAAAACATCGTTGATCAGGATCTAAGGGATAGACTGGAAGCAGAAGAACTGTATTATAAACTGGAAAATGATATAGCTAAACTATATTACACCAGAAATAAAAACGGTTATCCTTCTGCCTGGATTTCAATGATGATAAATTCTATCTATACAGTAGGTAGAGATTTCAATATGCATCGTATGCTGCGCGAATATGTTAATGATTTTTACTTACCGGGATCTTTATATTCTAAAATACTCAGCCAGGATGAGCAGAAATGTTTAAAGGAACTGGTGGAACTGAAAGCTCTATTGAACAGTAAATGGCAGGATGTAAGGATTTCTGATCTTAAGCTGGATCTGCATGAAAATTCCATTGTTCTTAGTGGTCAAAAAATCCCCGTGACAGCAACTACTTATCTGAATGGAATTGATGATGACCTGCTTGAATGTGAGATATTCTATAAATATGAGGACAAGTTCTCTGTAGCTTTGCTGCATAAAACGAAAACTGAGGGTGATTTCACTATTTTTGAAGGAAATATTAAGATAGTAAGCTCTGGTATTCAGTATTTTAATGCCAGGATCAAACCTCGCCCATACCTTTTCAGAGATTTCCTGAATCTCGTCAAATGGTATTATTAAATCTAAAGGGAATCAATACACTTTGATAATGAAAAAAGAAAATAATCAGACTAGTTATGGTCTGGCAGTAGATCGATCGCAGCCCTATATCAGGAAAATCCCTGAATTCAGGTTCTCAAATCTTGGCAAACTCGTAAATGGTAATACTTCTGATATGCAGCACACTATTCAGGTCTTAAATGATAATATCAGAAAGGAAGACCTTCACTTCAGTGCTGGTGATTTGAAAGCTATTATTACTATGTCAGAACTTAGCTTACAGGTTATGGATAATTACATCAAAAAGCACTTCCCTTCTCTTCTTGAAGATATTAATTATTATCTGGAAAACTCTCAGGGAACCGAAAGCTATTACCAGTTTCTGGAATTATATATTACCCATTTTCTGAAGCTTGAATTTAAGAGAGAGAATAAAGTACAGGTTTATTTTCTGCTGAAAGAGATTATTATCAACTGGATCAATAATCTGAATCCTGCCTTTAAGTCATATTATATTCTCTTTGATAATTCTCCCCTTTTAAAAGATTCTGGCAATACCGTTATCATCCAGGAATTGGTCAACTGCATTCAATCAAAACATCAGGAATCAGATGACAAATTTCATAATACATTGGGATTATATCAACTCTTGCGGGAACCAGCACTTAAATATCCCGACTCAATCAGGCAGCAGCTGGAATACACTTTGCAGATCTGGGGTGAATATCTGGATGATTTCACTAGTATTCTCCAGGCTCTTGACCTGATAAAGGAAGAAGAAAAATATTTCAGTGGTGAATTCCCACCTCCGGTTGCAATTACATATTCAAATGATAGCGATCAGGAAACTGATGAATATTACTCAGAAGATAAAAACTGGATGCCTTCTCTTGTTCTTATTGCCAAAAGTACCTACGTCTGGTTGTATCAACTTTCGCTGAAATACGGATTTCATATCAGAACCCTGGAACAAATTCCCGATAGTGAATTAGTATTATTACAGAAAAGGGGATTTACAGGTTTATGGCTGATCGGGATCTGGCAAAGAAGTTACGCCTCACGTAAGATTAAAGGGATGAATGGTGATCACCTGGCAATTGCATCCGCATATTCCCTCGATAGTTACCAGATCGCTGATGAACTGGGAGGAGAATCTGCCTGGGATAACCTTAGTTTCAGAGCTCGAAATTATGGGATCAGACTGGGTTGCGATATGGTTCCCAATCATACGGGAATTGACTCCCAGTGGATTGTACATCATCCTGACTGGTATATCCAGAGAGATGAACCACCCTATCATTCCTACTATTTTACCGGAGAAAGCCTTAGCTCTCACCCGGAAGTGGAAGTTCGCATAGAAGATCATTATTACTCGAAAACTGATGCTGCAGTCGTATTTGAATTATATGATAAAAGAACTGGGGTGCGTCGTTATATTTATCATGGAAATGACGGAACGGGATTACCCTGGAATGATACTGCCCAGCTTGATTATACAAAAGCTGTCGTGCGCCAGGCTGTACTTAATGAAATCATCCAGATAGCTCGTAAAATACCGATTATCCGCTTTGATGCAGCTATGACTCTGGCAAAAAAACACTACCAGAGATTATGGTTTCCGCAACCAGGAAGCGGTGGTGATATTCCTTCCCGCAGTGAATATAGCTTAACAAAAGCAAAGTTTGATGAAGTTTTCCCGCGTGAATTCTGGCGTGATGTAGTGGACGCAATCGCCACTCAGGCACCTGATACTCTCCTTCTGGCAGAAGCTTTCTGGATGATGGAAGGTTATTTTGTACGTAACCTGGGGATGCACCGTGTTTATAATAGCGCTTTTATGCATATGATGATGAGAGAGGATAATTCTGCCTTCCGGAAAACTATCAGCAATACCATTGAATTTGACCGCAGGATTCTCAAGCGTTATGTGAATTTCATGAGCAATCCTGATGAAGACACAGCCATCGGACAATTTGGGGATGATGATAAATATTTTGGTGTATGCGTGATGATGTGCACATTGCCGGGACTTCCCATGTTTGGACATGGACAAATTGAAGGCTTTCAGGAAAAGTATGGAATGGAATTTGCCTCACCCAGGATGATGGAAGAGGAAAATAATTACCTGATAAAACGTCACGAAAGAGAAATATTCCCACTCCTGAAAAAGCGTAAACTATTTTCTGAAGCTGATAATTTCCATCTTTTTAATTTCAATGATGAATCAGATACACTTAATGAAAATGTCATGGTATTTTATAATTATAATTATGGTATTCACACACTCACCGTATTTAATAACAGCTATTCTCGTACTTCCGGTAGAATTCAGAATTCTGATGCAGAAGCTTTGAGCAGTTTGATTGGTTTGAATTTTGGTCCTGATAATTACTTGATCTACAAAGATCTGATCTTTAAGCAGGAATATCTCCGCAAATGTGATGAAGTGCTAACCAGTGGTTTGATCATAAATCTTAATGGATATGAATATCATGCATTTTCAGATTTCCGCGTTGAGAAAGATGATGAAAATAATAAACTGAGCCAGATTTATCAGATGCTCGGAAAAAATGGCACTGACAGTATTGAAAACATGAAAAAAAGGATAGTATTGCGTCCTCTTCACGATAAATTACTTAAACTATTCTCCTACGGAATGATCTCAAATCAGGAGCTGCTCATCAGTGGACAGATAAAGGACAATCAGGAACGTAAATTCTTCCTTAAGAATGAGCTCTTCCCCGCAATAATTGACTTTCACTCTACTTTTATGGAACTTGAAGAATTCATCCCCTGGTCAGAAAAAAAACTTGAGAATAAAACTATTTCGCTCTTTAAAAATGCAGAAACAGCCCTTATCCGTCACCAACCTGCTTTTGACACTTTCCCACCTAGCTGCTTAATTGCTACCTGGACACTTTTCTGTGAAATCTCGTTCAGAGCCGAAGAGAATGATAAGGATCTGTTGAGTCTGATCAAAAAATATCTGCTTGAGGAACCTCTTTTAGGGATATTTGCCAATCGCTGCCATCAACTTGAACCCAGACAATGTCTGGATATCGTCTATTCCTGCTTGAAATACGAAAATATTTGGGAAAGTGTGATCACCACAAATTGTAATAGCACGTTCACTGCCATCCTTTTAGACGAGCAAATAAAAAAAATTATATTGGTTCACGAATATAATGGTATCCAATGGTTTAAAAAAGAAGCCTTTGAGACCATGTTTAATACCTTGGAAGTTGTTTTAAGGATTAATCGCGCATCCGGAACAAGAAAAAAGACACTGGCTGATCTCAAAAAGATTAGTGAATGTTTTGCCGGTTTATATCATTTGGCAGTAGATGCTAACTTTAATTATGATAAACTGATCTCCTCACTAAATACAAGAAGCAAGGGGGAATAATGTATGGTGAAGGTATTGATCTGGAATTCAATGATGTAGTATTCATGCACGAAAAACCACGCATCCTGATCTGCACTCCGGAAATCACAGAATTACCGGAAGGTATGGGAAATGCTGCCAACCTGATCACTGCCAAAGGTGGAGGGCTGGGTGATATTTCAGCAAGCCTGGTACGTTATTTCAGTGATGCAGATAAATATGATATCCACGTAGTGGTTCCCAAATACGACAGTTGTATCAAGCATCTGGCAGATATTACGAACAAGCAGATTGACCGGCTTACTCTGGTTCTGAGAGGAAAGGGGATTCACCTTGTAAATGACAGTGCTTTTGCCCACTTGAGTAATCCCTACGAAGATAATAAAGTTCATTCCCGCGTTCGACGTGCCCTGGCTTTTCAAAGACATATCATAAATGATCTGATTGATTGGATCCGGCCCGATGTAGTTCATTGTAATGACTGGATGACTGCTTTGATCCCTGCTGCTGCAAAAGCTAAAGGTGTCAAAACCCTGTTTACTTTGCATAATTTCTTCACTGAATTTCAAACACCAATGCAGATAGAGCTTTCAGGTTTGAAACCTTACGATTTTGGTGAACACCTCTACTTTGAAAAATTTCCCGAAGACCTTCGTAATCGATGGGAAGAATACTTTGACAACTACAATGTCGATTTCACTGCCACTGCAATTTATGCTTGTGACCATTTCAATACTGTTAGTCCCACTTTTCTGGAAGAACTTGTCGCTGGAAAATTCTCTTCACTTGTTCCTGAATCCATCTTCCGTACTATCAAAGATAAATATAAACAGGGCACAGCTACTGGTATATTGAATGCGCCTAATATGCATATCAATCCTCGTCTGATGTCCAATATACATAATTACAGCCGCAAAACTGTTATGGCCGGAAAAGCTATTAATAAAGAAGATTTCCAAAGGAAATTAGGGTTGCCTGTTGAACCTGATACACCATTATTTTTCTGGCCCAGCAGGCTTTTCTTCCAGAAAGCTCCTGATCTGCTGCTGGATAATATTCCTTATTTCTTTTCTAAATACAATATTCAGATTGCCGTTATCGCTAATGGAGATGCTGATCTGGAACATCAGGCTATCAAACTTGCCCGGAAATACCCTCAGTTTGCTTACAGATCATTTGATGAGCAGCTTAGCAGTCTGGGAAAAGCTGCTGCTGATTTTATACTCATGCCATCTCGTTATGAGCCTTGCGGACTTCCTCAAATGGAGGCTCCTAAATTTGGTACTCTACCAATTGTTCACGCTACAGGTGGACTGGCAGACACGATCAGACAGCTGGATGTTTCTCTGAATACGGGAAATGGATTTGTCTTTAAACTAAATGATAAGATCGGACTGGAATATGGAATGGTAGAAGCACTTAAATTTTATCAATTACCCTTAGATATTCGTGAGACCCAAATCCAAAGGATTATGACTGAATCAGAGCGTGAATTTAATCTGGAAGCTACTGCCGGCAGTTACATGGAAATTTATGACCGTTTGATTGAACAAAGCCGTCGGGGAAAATAACCTGAAACAGGATAAATATATGCAGGATAAATGGTACTTTATTGTCAATTCAACTGCTGGTAACGGTAAAACTGGTAAGAAAATAAATTCACTTATTGGACACTTGAATAAACAAGAACTGGACTATCAGATTGAACTCACTCGCTACCCGCGCCATGCTGTGGAATTAGCCCGAATCGCCTGTCAGGAAGGATACAAAAATATCATTGCTGTTGGTGGGGATGGTACTGCCAGCGAAGTTGCTACCGGAATCGCCCAGTCAAATTTAGCCCGGCAGGTAAATTTCAGCATCATTCCTGAAGGCGGTGGAAATGATTTCTGCCGTAATTTTCATTTCAGCCCCAGCATCGATAAATGCCTTAACCAGATTATCACTGGAAAGATAATTAAGATCGATCTGGCTGCCTTTGAAGACCAGTTTTTCCTCAATTCCTTTGGCATTGGCTTTGATGCCCAAGCTGCTGTTGTGGCAAATAAAATTAAATTCCTGAATGGTCTCCCCCGCTACTTAGCCGCAGTTGTAATTGCCATGCTTAAATTCAAAAACTTTCCGCTTAAGATAATCATTGATGATAATGAAGAACTTTCAGGAAAATTCCTCCTCGTTTCTATCGGTAACGGCAAATATGCCGGTGGTGGGTTCAAACTAAATCCTGAAGCTCTTGTTGATGACGATCATCTGGACGTGATGTTTGCCCGTGATGTTTCCCTGCTGCGCGTATTCCGGGTTTTACCAAAAGCTCTCGCAGGCAAGCATGAATCAGAACCGGAAGTCAGCTTTATCCGCTGCCGTAAACTCGAGATCATTGCCGATAAAGAACTCCCTGTTTATTTCGATGGTGAAATACCCCACCTGAAAGACAATAAACACCTGACCATCTCCATTGCCCCCCAAAAACTGAACTTGATCATCCCCAAATAAAGGGAAATTTATTAAAAAAAACTTGCTCTCCAGAAATTATTAAATTTCCGAAGTGCAAGTATCAAATCTTAATTTTTAAATTTTAGTAATTATTTCGTTCTCACTCCTATCAAGATAGAAAGATTTGTTTGTTTGATATCAATAGTATCAGAAGCGAAATCAAAACCTCCATTTAAAATCTGATAGGACAGTTCAAAAAACATATTGCTTTGAAAGATCACTCCTCCGCCAAATCCCATAAATAAACCTCCATTCAAATCTGTATCTCCTGAGTAATCATCATTACCATACATAAGATCATAACCAAATTTTACGTTCCCATATAGAGAGGGTCCATTACTTCCTGAAGTAACAAGTCGTCCTAACAAATACAACGGTATATAGCTAACCGTTGAACTTTCCCAATCAGGGATATCGATTCCACGGGGGAACAAATAAGCAACACCAAATCCACCTTCGAAGTTTACACCAGATGATTTTGACATCGGTGTATAAAATTCTGAAAATACTCCAAATCCCATATTAGAATCGTAGGAAGCAAGACTACTACCATCATAACTAAGTTCATGAGTTCCAGGTAAATCAAAACTCACTCCGAAATTTGAATCTGACATTAACAAACATCCAACCATCAATAATAAAAATGTTACAAAAATCCTTCTTTTCATTTTTCCTCCTAAGATATTTTTTTATTCATCTACTAATGTCACAATTAATGCTTTTTATTAATTGAGTGTCAACTAATATATTTTCCTGCTGCTAATATTTTTCTAAAGTATAAAACCAGACACTCTATTTAAATTGAATCCCAAATAGAAAGAAATCTGCAAATATCTATTAAAGATATACAAAGTTGATTTTTATAATGATCTAAAATATGAAAATTCGATTTTGAATTTCAGATGGGTCATTAGCATGAAGTTACTTCATTTTGAATCCAACAAGTATTGAAAGATGTGAATCACTTACATCCATTGTAAAACCATCTTGTTCAATACTTCCTTTCAACATTTGGTAGGATAATTCAAGAAAAAAGTTATTTGTCATAACAATTCCACCACCAATTCCTAAAAATAAACCTCCTGAAAGATCAGCTTCAGAGAAATAATCATCATTGCCATAAAATATATCGTAGCCAGCTCTCAGTTTTCCAAAAAAAACAGTACCTTCACCAGCTGTAGATACCTGTCCCAATACGTAAAGTGGGATAAAACCAAAAGCTTGATCACCTTCATCGTCATCAGCATCCGGGTTACGAGGCAATAAATAGGCTGCCCCAATCCCACCGTCAAAATTCATCCCAGGGGATTTAGATAGAGGCTTAAGATATTCACCAAATACTTGAAATCCCATTGCTGTATCATAATCAAAGCTATAGCCAGTTCCACTTAATTCATGGGTACCAGGTAGATCCAATCCAACGCCAAAATTCATCTCTGACATTAGAAAACTAAAAGAAATTAACAATAAACAAGTAATAACAATTCTTCTTTTCATTTTTCCTCCTAAGATATTTTTTTATTCATCTACTAATGTCACAATTATTGCTTTTTATTAATTGAGTGTCAACTAATATATTTTCCTGCTGCTAATATTTTTCTAAATTATAAAACCAGACACTCTATTTAAATTGAATCCCAAATAGAAAAGATAATAAACACCTGACCATCTCAATAGCTCCCAAAAAACTTAACTTGATCATCCCCAAATAGAAAGAAATCTGCAGATAAAATATTTGCTCCTCCGGGATACCCTGAAGGTGCAAATATCTATTAGAGATATACAAAGTTGATTTTTATAATGACCTAAAACATGAAAAATCAATTATGATTTTTCAGATAAGTCATTAGCATGAATTTACTTCATTTTTAATCCAATAAGTATCGAAAGATGTGAATCACTTACATCCTCTGTAAAACCTTCTTCATCCTCTGTAGAACCTTCTTCCATACTTCCTTTCAACATCTGGTAGGATAATTCAAGAAATAAGTTATTTGTCATGATAATTCCACCACCGATTCCTAAAAAGAAACCTCCCGAAAAGTCACGTTCAGGGAAATAATCAGCATTGCCATAAAATATATCGTAGCCGGCTCTCAGTTTTCCAAAAAAAACAGTACCTTCACCGATTGTAGATACCTGTCCTAATACGTAAAGTGGGATAAAACCGAAAGCTTGATCACCTTCATCGTTATGATCCGGGTTTCGAAGAAATAAATAGGCTACCCCAATCCCACCATCTAAATTCATCCCAGGGGATTTAGAAAGAGGCTTAAGATATTCACCAAATACTTGAAATCCTATTGCTGTATCAAAATCTGTGCTATAGTCGGTTCCACTTAATTCATGAGTACCGGGCAAATCCAATCCAACACCAAAATTCATCTCTGACATTAGAAAACTAATCGAGATCAAAAATAAACAAGTAATAACTATCCTTCTTTTCATTTTACCTCCTAAGATATTTTTAATTCATCCACTGATGTTTAATAGATGTTTTTATTAATTGAATGTCAACTTATAATTTTTTTCTGAAATCATAATTTATCATAAAGTGTAAAATCAGGCACTCTACTTGAATTAAATTCCAAATAATATCGTGAATTTTATAATGGGATATGTGTTGTACACCTATGATTATCATATTCATCATGATATTCAAAGAATATCTTCCCCGATTATGCTGATTAATTAACTCAAATGACGGCCCAGTATCTACCGTCTCCTTCTTAAACTTTTTTAATCGTTACTAACGTTTAACCGGATTGAAATTATTTAACAGCTTTTTTAGTAATTATGTCATCAACGGCAAATAAAATCTGATTAATTAGCATCCATGATTCACAATACCATCTAATTACAATCGCTTATAATTACCTCTATTTCATTATAATATATCCATTTATAAACTAATCTATTACTCTCAAATCATCCCTTCCCACTCTCTTTCCATACTTAAACTAACTATAAGGTGCCACAACTCAACCCGGCATAACATAAAAATGTCATGCCGGGTTGAGTTGTGGCACCTGTAATCTACCTTATGATGGATTAGAACATATTCATTTATGTGATTTATGTGATTTATGTGATTTAATTGATTTAATTAATTTGGATGGGAATTGAATAAATTATTTGACACTATAATGAAATAAATTGTATCTTGTATTCAGAAATATTTAGTATATTGAACAAAATTACAGGAAGGTGGCAGAATATTATTTATTGAAGTTTTTATCTTTAAACAAAATTAGTTTTATATTGGAGGAAGCATGAAGAAAGTAATCATTCTTTTAGCACTGATGATACTTCTTGGCAGTTGCACTGTGGCATCTACTGAAGTAGAAGATGACTGGCAGGCAAGCAGGGCAGATGAAATTGTGACTGCTAATAGTCACTTCGCTTATAATATACTTCAGGAACTTGTAACAGAAGAAGATACCGATAATATTTTCTTTTCACCCCTGTCACTTTCACTGGCATTATCAATGACAATGAACGGAGCATCTGGAACGACACTTGAGCAAATGAAACAGACTTTGCATTATGGTGATCTGGCACTTGAGGAAATAAATGAACAGAATTTAAGTTTGATCAGCAATCTTCTAGATATAGATCCAAGTGTGATTCTGGGACTGGCAAATTCTATCTGGATTCGTAATGGTTATCCAGTAAAAGAGGATTTTACCAGGCTAAATGCGGAATATTATCTATCCGAGACCTTTCCTGATAAACCTTTTAATCAGGAAACAATAGACGAAGCAAACTTTTGGGTAAGTGATAATACGGGTGGTAGAATAACTAATATATTGAAAAACTTTTCCGCCGATGATGTAGTATTTTTGATCAATGCTATTTACCTGGCAGCGGACTGGAAATATCAGTTTGACCCGGAAATAACAACTCAAGATCGTTTCTATACAAATAGTGATGAATATGTATATGTTCCTTTTATGAATTGCGACGGTATAGATTTCACCTATATGAATGGTGGAAATTTTCAGGCAGCACGACTACCTTATGGAAATAGTGATCTGGCGATGTATGTAATTCTTCCGGAGCATGGATTAGAGCTGAATGATTTGATAGCTGAGCAGAATTGTACTACTTTTGAAACCTGGTTTTCTGGATATGAAGTTCTTACGCTAGAAATGCAGGATAACAGCAGTTTCTCGCTTCCGTCCTTTGAAGTTTCGTTTGAGAAAAGATATAATAATATTTTAGAAAATCTGGGTATGCCGCTTGCTTTTGCTCGTGCAGCAGATTTTTCAAATATGGCGTATGCCCCTGCTCATCCCTCCATCAGCTATGTACAGCAAAATGCCTGGATAAAAACAGATGAACAGGGCAGTGAAGCTACAGCAGCTACCTTAGTCATGATGGAAGATGGTATTATGCCTCAGGAATGTAATATATTTAATGCCAACCGACCATTTTTATATATCATCAGAGATGATCGTAATGGCTCTGTGCTATTTATCGGGATCATGAATGATCCAACTGTAGAGGAGTAACATACAGAGATAAAATATAGCAATATACCTCGTGTAACTCCTTGCAGAAATTGGAATGCGTTGAGTTTGCGTTAGGAATTTTATAATGTCATAGCACGTCTGGAAAGAAAAGACGTTACAGATATTCGCAGTTAACTTTATGTACCATAATATAGTTTATAAGAACTAAAAAGAGGTGCATATGATAGAATCTTTAGTCGGGACATTGAATAAAGAAAGAGTTCTGGTCTTTTTACTGTGCAGAGAAGAGGGTTATGCTCGAGAAATAGCAGAATTTTATAAAGTCCCACTTACTCCAGTGATTAATCAGTTAAAGATACTCGAAAATGGAAGTATTATCTATGCCCAATTACGGGGTAGGACTAAAATATACGAGTTCAATCCAAGATACCCCTTTCTGGAAGAACTAAAAAATTTGATTGAGAAAGTTGTCAGTTTCTATCCTGAAGAAATAATTAAAGAATTGCAATATAACAGGAGAAGACCTCGCAGGACAAATAAAATATTATGAAAAATATTGGAGAAATGAGTAGATTAGAATTATCTGCATTTATCTGTACACATTTGCGAAAGCAGGGCATTGAAGTAACTCTCACTGGCGGAAGCTGCGTAAGTATTTTCTCTGAAGACGAGTATATATCTATGGATTTAGATTTTATCGAAAAATATACAACAAAACATAAAATCCTGGCAAATTGTCTTACGAAATAGGATTTTATGAGAAAAACAGATATTTTAAGCATCCGGAGACGGAAATTTTTATTGAATTTCCATCTGGTCCTTTAGCTATTGGCAATGAGCTAGTCACAGATATCATTAAAATTGAGACTGATACTGGTATTTTAAATATACTATCACCAACGGAATGCTTCAAAGATCGGTTGGCTGCCTATTATTTCTGGAATGATCGCCAGTCTCTGGATCAGGCTATTCTGGTATCAACTAAAAATGACGTCGATATGAACGAAATCAGAAGATGGTCAATAAAAGAAGATGAAGTTATTAAATTTAATATCTTCCGAAAGAGATTGAAATTAATTATTAACGCTGTTTAAATACTTACAATTATTTCTTATTATCTCAAACTATAGTAACCTTCTCTCAATTTCTCTTAGTTTATCCAAATTATGCTTCAAATCCACTTGATGATTTTTATTGTAAAAAAAATACTTTACGTATTCAGAGCAACAGTGTAATTAAGAATCAAAATATTGGAGGCTATAATATGCGGAAAATTATAATAATATTATTGAATTTATGTTTGGTCGCTGGACTGTCAGCCAATCGATTTAAAGGTGACATCAAGAGCTGGACAGCAGAAGATTTTATTGGATTTGACCAGGTTAGTGACTGCAAGGGTTTTACCGGGGATATTACTTCAGCTTATCTGCATCAGGATAATGAGAATTTATATCTCAGAGTAAGTTTTGCAGATATGGTGAGCAGGAATGATAATCAGGTGGTCAGTGATAATTTTGCTGATAGCAATCTGATGCTGACAGTATTGATCACCAGCAAAGAACAGATATTGATCAGGGAGACCATCAGTTTAAATGAAGTATCAGGAACTATCAATGATCTAAGCTGGCTGCAGACCAGGAACAATAATCTGCTGGAATTAAAAATGCCCTCATCAGGAATATCAAGAGACGATCTGATCATCAGTTTTGGTGTACATAATCAGGGTAGTTTAATTGATGAATGGTCAGGAAGCGGTCGTGAGGATCGTGATACTGGCAATTGTGCTTTTGTCCATCATGGTAATCAGGGACTCACTTATACAGAAGTGTTT
>Ga0207996_1001673_pt1 | contig 14835 bp, 12 predicted proteins | sample AntAceMetag02UKG_FD_184773 | JGI IMG/M metagenome (GOLD analysis project Ga0207996, IMG submission 184773) | Saline lake microbial communities from Ace Lake, Antarctica - Antarctic Ace Lake Metagenome 02UKG (SPAdes) (version 2) | ecosystem: Environmental > Aquatic > Non-marine Saline and... | reverse complement strand
CAACAAAAAACAGAAACTCCCACGAAAATCTTTCGTGGATACCCTATTGCGCATGGTCGCGTGATTAACCATTGCGGAATTTCGGTGAAACCTTAGATACCTCAATATTCATTCGAAAATTGTCCGCGGTTAGATATTCTTGTTGTCCCAGGTGGATGGGGTACGCGCAAGGAACTGAATAATCCGGTTATGCTTGAATGGCTGCGTTCCCGGGCTGCTGAAGTTGAAATACTCACTTCTGTCTGCACCGGCTCCATGCTGCTGGGATTCGCCGGCTTGATAGACGGATTGCATGCAACTACCCACTGGCGCTCTTTAGACTGGATGCGAGATTCCTTTCCCAAAGTGTCAGTTGAGTACGAACAGCATGTCGTTGAGGATGGCCGTGTATTTACTTCGGCTGGTATCTCAGCAGGAATTGATATGGCGCTTAAAGTGGTTGTCCGGTATTACGGTAAGGATATTGCTCGAGCAACGGCTGCGCATATGGAATATCCTTTTCCGGTTAATAATGAACGCAGAGTAAGCCTTTAAGCCCAAACAGCCTCTTTCAGCGGTCACAAATACTGTTCACCCGCGCCCCGTTATGCGCAACAAATCGGCAAATAGCGATGAATGTTCAAGCGATTGACCATCTGGTCTTGACGGTTAAGGATATTGACGCAACATGCTCGTTTTACGCGCGAGTGCTTGGTATGAACGTCACTACCTTCCATGGCAGCAGGAAAGCACTCGCTTTCGGTGTTCAAAAAATCAATCTCCACCAGTACGGAAAAGAGTTCGACCCAAAGGCAAAGGCACCAACTCCAGGTTCCGCTGATCTATGCTTCGTTACGTCCGTGCCAATTCCTGATATAATCACGCATTTGGCGTCATGCGGCGTCAATTTGCTCGAAGGTCCGGTTCACCGGACCGGCTCGAGAGGTCCCATGGTGTCGGTGTATTTTCGGGATCCAGATGGCAATTTGATTGAAATTTCCAACTATGAAAGTGCATAAGGGCCTCAAAAAGATCTTCCCATCATATATATTACTGGCTCAGATTCGCTGTGAAAACAATGTAACTGATATGGCAATCCTAAGCAGGTACCGATGCTTTTTCGGTCCTCAGGGTCACGAGGACGATCATAACCACGGCTGGGATCAATGCCAATACCGAAAGGATACCTCTAGGATAGAACAGGATGAACAGCGCCAGTAGAATGACTAAAAACCTTGAAGAAAGGTCATAGATCTTACGTTCAAAAAGTCTACCGTGGATGGCGACAGCTGCTGTCATGCATCCAACAGTTAGCACACCCAGGGCACCCAGTTGTAATAAACCAGGCTTCAGCAACAAAATATCCCAATTGAAAATCGCGAATGTGAGGAAGAAAAAAGGAAGAGATATTTGCAGCGTTACCATCATTGTCTTCATGAAGGAGGCGCCTGAGATACGGGAAGCAACAGCAGCTACGAGTGAGGTTGGTGGCGAATATTCGGATATGACCGCTATGAAAAATAAGAAGAAATGAGCTACCCAGGGGTTGATTCCGATTCGTACCATAGGCGGGATGACGATCACGGCTGAGAGTATATAACAGGCCGACGGAGGTATTCCCAGCCCTAAAAAGACCCCGATTCCGAATCCAACTGCGATAAGGGCTATGACATTATATTCTCCAACCGTGGCCAATAGCCCCATTAGCTTAATCATCCATCCACTGACCACGAACAGATTTATCATCACCCCGAGCATGGCTAACAAGAGGATGAGAGGAGCGGTGACCCCTGCAAATGCCTCTAAGGCCCGAAGCAAACACCGAACCCATTCTTTTATTTTATCTGAAATCGTCCCTGGGTGCATATACAGGCGCATTATGGACCCGGTGATAAAGAGACCGACCGCCATGTAAAGTGCGGCGTTTGATGCGCTATACCAGAGCACACCCATCAAAAAGATCAAAACGCCTATGAAGGCAAAGAAGATCGCTGTATTGACCAGGTCCATCTTGGAGAATCTTTCGATAATGGATTCCGCTCCTAAATCTTTGCTGCTTCCCCTTTCCCGTATGAAACGCGCTGTAAAGAGGTAAACAGATATGGATATGATACCAAAAAAAATGAGTGCTGGCGCATATCCTCGAGCTATAACCTCGAAATAAGTTACTCCGAGAAAGTCAGCCATGAGGAACCCGGCTATTGCCATGACGGGTGGCATGAGCAGGCCTCCCAGTGAAGCTGAAGCTTCCACAGCGCCAGCGTAAAGAGCGGGAAACCCTGCTCTTTTCATCAACGGTATGGTGTACTGCCCGGTTATAGCCGCATTCGCTGCCCCCGATCCACTGCAAGTGGCGATAGCCATTGAAGTCACCACCGCCGTTTGTGGAATGAGGGTTTTACGTCTGGCAAATATCCCGGTGAATGTTTTGACAATAGATTCCTGAACACCAAATCCCTGTGCAATGCCCAAAAACATAAAAAATGCCGCGATAACACCTACCCCGGTTTGCGAATAAGTTCCAAATAGACCCAATGTGATCTCAATGGAAGAAGATGTGATTACTCTCATCCAGGAGACTCCGGGATGACCTAAGATACCCGGGAAAATCCACCCGTAAACGGAATAAAGCATGAGAAGCAGTATGAGATAAAAGAGTATACCCTGTTCCCGTCTGGTATATTCGAGCACGAGACCGAGCATCATCACTCCTACGATTATATCAGGGGTGTTAAAGAAACCAGCCCTGTCATAAATGAGTTCATCAAACTCTACCCTCATGTATATCAAGGAAAAGATGCACATAGCTATGTACGCGGCGGCTATGGCAATATTGAGTTTAAGTCCAAGACGTGGATATGGTAGCTCTCCGGCGACAAAAAAATTTAGCACCCACATCACGTATGCTATTGGGACCAGAGTTACGGCAAGGAGCATTGTTCCTCCCAGCCCAGTTGTGAAATAATGTAGCGAAAATATTAAATATATGATGGTAGCTATAAGGTAGGAAGGGTAAAAGAATTTACGCATTTGAGCGAGTGAATGCTTTTCATCTTGAACTGGATTTTTTTTCACCTTTTTACCCCCTAATGGTGTGACGTAAAAAGAGTGAACTCACCCCTTATTTTGTTTTAAAGGGGCAAGCCCACTATCATAACGCCCTAACTACCTTATATTTTCCCCAAAGAGGTTCAGCGCGCTTTATTTAGCTTTAGCCTTCATTTTCTCTATCGCTTCCGCGACCGTCCCCTCATTGGCTATGACCCAGGATGAGTCCCATAAGCCTTTTTCCTTCAGATATTTCGCCAATCCCGGGTGTACCGGAACCTCGGGTATGCTCTTGATCCCCTGAACCTGGAACCCGGCGAAGTCTTTGGACAGTGGTCCAAAACCAGCATCGAGCTTAAACAGATCGCCTGCCGCCGCTTCAAGTACTTTAAGCAATTTATAAACGGCCTCTTCCGGAAAATTGACCCCGAAATGCTGACCGAAGAAAAAGGGCACACCATAGAGTTCTGCCACTCCCAGGTCACTGGTATAGGCTTTCTTGATGTCGATCTTCACCGGAGTAAAACCCGCCGCCGTTAGCTTCTTGATTTGTTCAGGGGTTGGGTTCACTCCCTGCAGGGGACTGGCAACATCAAGCATCTTGAGCCAGCTTGCCAACGATACCGTGGCCGTCGTGTAAGCTGCTGTAGCGTCTATGGTACCTGCCCTTAGAGCATCCGCAACCTTTGTCATATCAACTTCGACGTGCGTGATATCCAGACCATTGACGTCCTCCATAGCTCTGTGGATGTTGATATTGTTCATATATCCGGCCTTCGTCATAAAGATCTTCTTGCCGTCCAAATCCTTCCATGTACGGAATTTGTCTTTGTTCTTCGGTAAGGTCAGTATGTGTGTTTCCATGGTGTAGAGCCAAACACCCTGGACCGGCATTTGCTTTACATTAGGTTCAAAGCCCTTAAATGGCTTTTTGAATGAATACAATTTTCTAAATCCCGGCTCGGCCGCATATACGCCTTCGAGGTCACCCACGAGAAAGCTCTTGATATTAGCGGTAGTTGAAGAGTATGGGTAAATGGTAAGGTCGTAATCCGGCATACCCCTTCGTATGAAATCTGCCATGAAAGCAGATGCTTTATAATAATAGCTTACTGGATTAGCCGCCCCCCATCTCAACATCTTCTTTTTAGCTTCTGCGAGCCCGGGTAAAGCAAATGACGACAACAACACCAAACTCATTCCTAAGACCAACACCAACTTTATCTTCTTCATTTTTCTCTCCTTTTGGTTTTATTTCTGATTTAGAATCTCAGCATCCCGAACCATCTACATCAGTAAGCGCCACCTCCCTTCCCATTTTATTGGGTTGTCTATTTTGATGGTCTCGTAAAAAGTCAGAAAGATAGAAATTTGGAACAATTTTCGTAGGACTAACTCATTATAATAATTCGAAATTCCTGAATTCCTAAATCCATGTAAACAGGACTTTTTACATGGCCATCTATTTTGCTCCGGTTGAAACGTTAAAGCAGAGCACCCGAAAAAAGATCTCCACGATTCCCAACAAATACTTGCCACATGCCCTGGCAAGCTCTTTTCGATTGTTTTCTGAATTCATGTCCGCGTCCGCAACAAAAAGGGCACGGCACCGTAATGGTCCGAGCCTTTCCCAAAGTGAGACGTATGACGTTAGTGATAACTAAAATGAAGTAAAAGGACGTTATTCTTTAGAACTTTAGAACTGAAAAAGCACATAACAGAAATGTGTTCGCCTGTCAACCACAATCTTATTACAAAGCCACCCTTCAGACGCCTGGATTGCGAGGCTCTTTCGAACATACGCTTGTATCTCATCGTAATCCCGGCGACGGAAATACCGCCGAAACAGGCTCCCGGGCTCTGGGTGCTCCCCTTTAAGCTGGGTGGCGGCGATCTTTTGCCGTCCACTCAAGCGGTTCGTTATATGCATATTGATTGCATATTCTGAATCTTAGTACCTTATCACCTAAAACCCTGTCACAAAAAACAAGAGATTTTTTTGACAGAGCTGTAGATCATCATCAAATGTGGCTTTGCAGCGTTTTTGCTGCCGGTAGTTTTTCAACATTTTCGGTTACGGCGTAGCCCGCCTTAGAAATCCGCTGATTCAAGGTTGGAGTCTTATTCAGGAAATGGGGAAAGCCATGAGATATCTCAACCCTCGGTGCACCTGTCTGAATGATGATATCACACATTTTTCTCGGTGGGCATATATGGCAGATACCTCAGGTTTTCGAACATCTGAATTTATTGAGCTTTCCATGACTTATCACAAGCATGGCTTAGGCTTCCCTTCTGGAGATATCACGCATTTTTCGCTCAGCTTGATAGAAACGGTGCTGCTTAACACTTCAAACATATTTTGTTGATTTTCATGCTATTTTTTTCTTGACATTGAACAAAATTCTTTCGTATTTAAAGCATAATGGTTCATTGCTCTGCCTCAAACTAACCCCTATAGGGAGTTTAAGATGAACAGGCGCCTTAAAATGTGTAAATGTTGCTCCTGACGGACTGTAGTTGTTCCGTTGGCGATTTTCATGTTGTATTTGAAAAAGCCAAGTTCGTAGCAAGAAAGAGACAGAAAGATACTTCCAGATAAATTCTCCTTCCCTCTTTCAATTCAGTGCCAAAGGCCGTTGTTAAGGGAAATGGCCTAACCCTAAATTGATTTCTGTCCAGTTCCGACATCTCTATTTTTGCATACCACTTGACTTCAATGCTCGAACGTATTCCCCCATAAACCATTAGGGCTAAATCTGTTTACACCACAACCCTCATTTCAGGGCGGAATAATCATCCACAGGGGAAAGACTGCTTCCTCAATATTACATTTCTTCATACGTTTGGTGACACAATAGATCCAGCCTGTTTTCCTTATTTTGTTTTGGCAACTCAAGACCTGAAAATGCCTTTTTCAACGGAACAAGGGAGTCTTAGTGTTTGTGACACTGGGTCAATAGAATGGATTCCTTGTTTATATAGCTATTGGCTGGAAAGAATAATGGCCCCCCCTCGTTCTTGTGCGGTTTCCCTTTGCGATAAGTAAGAACATCGTGTTTAAAGACTCAACCCAATCGTCAACGCCTAATCAAGCCCAGGAGGTCAGCATGAATCATATAAATCGGTGTGCCACCCGAAATCTGATCGTCTTAGTTGTTTCTGCATTTACCTTTGTTACCTTGAGTGCCTCTATTCCGCCAGCTTGGAGTCAGGAAAAATACAAGATTGGCGCTGTACTGCCGCTCACTGGCCCGGCAGCATTCATAGGGAAGGCTCAGCAAAAAGTGCTCAAAATGTTAGTGGAACAATTTAACGGAAGCGGCGGAGTTAACGGGCTACTCCTGGAACTGATAATTCGGGACTCAAAAGGGAATATGGATGGCGCAATTACAGCTGTCAATATACTTCATTCTCAGGAGCGTGTGGTTGCCATCATTGGCCCAAGCCTAACCTCAACCACTCAAGCGGTCGTGGGCACAGTTGCCAACAAGAAAATACCGCTTATAACCTTGGCAGAAGGCGTGGAGATCCATGGCTCAGAATCCCAGTGGAGGTGGATCTTTCAAACAGCTCCTAGTTATGCCCTTAGGATAAAGGCTGCCCTAATGAGCATGCAAAGTCAGAGAATTTCGCAGTTTATCTTCAGCGGTTCCGCACCGATTATGAACCGTTTGAAGCCTCTTGTGTCCAAGGTGGCTGGGGAGCTTGGCCTAAAAATGGTCGGAGACCTCTCATATGGGCAAAAGGATGACTCAACGCAGATAATTTTGCAACTGCAAGAAAAGGCTTCTGGGATAGCGGTACTGTTTTTCGATCCATTTCTTCCTTCTCGCCACCCAAAGTTCATGTCGGCTGTTCGGCAATGGGGACAAACCGCACCCAATCGGACACCAAGTTCATTCTATTTCCTGGGTGCCGGTTTGAACCCAATGCTATACAAACTGAACATGTCGCCTCGGTTGACCAGAAGTATCCACGCGAGATTAGTCGTTCCCACTTTTCTGTATCCCGATCTTCTGCCTTGCGCCCAAGACGAACGAAAAAGGGGCATTCTTAATTTCGCTCAGCTCTACGAAACAAAAGATGACGAAAGGGTCTCTGTCTACCCATTCTATGCTCGCGACGCCCTTAAGCTAATAGAACAAGTACTGCAAACAGTTAAATCTAAGGATCGCCAGCGGATAAGGGATCAAATAGCACAAACAAGAGCGTTTGATGGGTTAGTGGGAAGATACGATTTCTCACGTGATAATCATAGCGGTCTCTCTCCGCTCGTGTTTCGAGCTGAGGCACAGAAAGATGATGGCTGCAATCCTGGCCTGTATCCTTGCCGCAATGAGTGTGAAACCATATGCTGCAAAGAGGATGGATGTTGACTGCGTGCCGTTAAACCAGCGCCAAAACAACTTGGATAAAGGTGTGAAATGAAAGCACAGAACTGCAATCCTGGAAAAGGGGTGCCAAAGAAGACCTCAAAGCGATGGGTCGCTACAGTCTCATGGCTGTGCGTGGGAGTAATTACTTGTGCAGTACTATTTTGTATTTATCAGGAAGCGACGCAATATAATGAGTCTTTCCACAAAATAAAGATATCCGATCGAGGATCTATTTTTATAGACTTGAGGTTGAAAAACATCGAGCAATTAGGCGGCAAGACTTTCGCTGTAACTGAAATGTTAGTGAGCGCAAAAAGGATAAAGGATCCCGAACAACTTACCGTTACAGTCGGCTCCAAGGCATTCAAAAGGGGGAACAGATACAGTTTGATCGGCAATTACGATTTTAGTAAGAAACATTTCAAAGGGGAAAACAAAGAGATACGAATACGTCCAATTTTAGGATCTTTTTCATGGTTCCCATTTGACGACTTGTCATTCAATATGTCGATCACTATCGCTGGGAAGACTAAGATACCAATCCCCAACCCACCTTTCAGTAAAATTCATCTTTATCAAGAACAAGAGGGGGTTGGGTACGTATTTAAAAATATCCAGTTCGGTCCCATCAGTAACTCTACAAACAAAGGAGCCACAATCTACATCAAGTTCCTATTGGCAAGAACTTATTTTGCCAAGATTGCATTTGTCGTATACGCATCTTTGATAATACTCTATATTTTCATTGCACTTTGGTCCATCAAAAAATTTGATAGTACTTTGCTCATGTCGGTCATTGGTTTTATCACTTCCTTATGGGCTATCTGGGACGGCCTCAACAGTTTCAGGAAGGGTCACTTTACCGTTGTGGACTACTTTTTTCTAATCGTGCCATTGGTAGTTTTGTTAATAATTCTTGCCAAAATAATAATTCATCATTATACCACTGAGGAAGCAGCCCCGGAAGAATCACCTGAGCTGTCCGAAGATAATATTCTGTGAACTCACCGAGCCATGTGTACCAGTTGGACGAAAATGCCATTTGGATTTTTAAGAAGGCATTTCGTCTCAGCCCAAATATATGATTTCAGGAATGTTGAGATAATTTGATAAAAACCAAACATATCATCAAGTTTAAAGCCTGTGGTATCTTCAAGTCGAGGAAATTGGATAAACCTGAGATATCTGATTCCATCTCCCAAGCGATGGAAAGGTTGAGTTATCTTAATACTTGAAAGCCATTCCGCATTCTCAGCTCTTGCACATACCTTCATGATATCATACAGTTATAGCGATGACAAAAATTTATTAACCCCAACACAAGGAGGGCGAGAAATGGAAATCAAAGAAGCGGGGAAACTATGGCTGGAGTATCACAGGTTCAATTCACAAAAAAAATACGGTTAAGTCATACCAGGCGCTCCTCTCCAGGTTTAACCATGATTTTGGGGAAAGGAGTATTGAAAGAGTTACCACTGACGAGATTCTTGAATTTCTGAACGAGATTACCGAAGGAAACAAACAACAAACCAAACGCATAAAATATGCCCACCTCTCAGCCTTCTTCAACTTCATCAGAGCCAATATCAATACAGATTTCCGCAACCCTTGCGACAACCCGATGCTAAAAAAGATGTTCCGTGCCAGACCCGTTGTTTCCTGGGAGATCATCGAAAAAGACGTGATCGACGAAATCATTTTCACAACAGTCAAACCAAGAAATCGCATCATTCTGGAGTTGATGGCCCGGGGTGGGATGAGAGTGGGTGAGGTTTTGAAACTGAGACCCATGGACGTCCACGATAGGAAACTGACGCTCAGGGACCCCAAAAGCGGCAAAGAACGGGAGCATGTATTCATCCCACAGAAAGTGGCCAACAGACTCAAGGAATATATCAGGGACAAGGGGATTCAACCCGGCCAGAGGATTTTTCCTATATGTTACGAGGCAGCCAGGACAATGGTCAAAAAAGCAGGGGATAAAGTTGGTATTCGGCTAAGGCCACATGATCTCAGGCGGCACGTCGCAACTTACGCATCCCGGTCAGGCGTACCCATCGAGATCGTGAGCAAAGTGATTTTACGCCACGCGAACCTTTCAACGACCCAGATCTACCTTGGAAAAGTCCCTGACACCGAAGCCATGAGATGGATCGAAAATCTGTACGCTTAACCCAATCAACTCGGGGTGGAGGCCGAAAGGCTTTCACCCTGGCAACACTTTTTACATGAATCTATCTTGCTGATATCAAACCATATTTTGACATCAAAAGCCTGATCGAAATGGCAGATATCTGTAGTTTTCGATGGCGCCAAATGTCTGAGATATCTAGAAGGTAGTTCCTGTGGCACACAAATCTTGTCGGCCCTGATCACCACTCCCGCCAATCGCCCTATTGATCATAATGGACCTAATAATTTGGCCTAAATCAATAAAGCTTGACCTAAAGTCAAAAATATTTCCTAAAATATTCCTTATCTTGGTTGCTTCCAAATTTGTAATGTGATAGATATTTTCAACACTTTTGAATCAGAGAACACCTAACATGTTGTGGTTCTTAAAAGGATAGTGTGAATTTATAGGTTTTCATTAATGAAGCACCCATCATCTGGATTAGCCGATTTTGCTTGTTTAGAAGGAAAGCTGGATCATATCAAGGCATAAGTCCAGACTCCGTCTGTGATAGCATTCCTGACCACAAAAAATGAAGCGAATAGAAATACAAAGTAGAATTGGAGAAGTTCTATCATCAACCAAGACAATTTCGTACATTGTGAAGAACCCGGATCACCCTCTAGCATATGAAAATCCAGACTTACTGGCCATAGGACCCTCAAAAATCCTCCTCTTTTTTCTTCCAACTAAGCATGAAATTTTGGATCCAAATTTTCTTGTAGCCAGATTGACAATATGTAGAATGGCATATCCAAAAGAATCAGTTTGTATTCTCTTCGGTAACGAAAATGAGATGGAGGAGATATGGCATTCATCATCCCATTTCGATTCTGTTCTTGGGACCAGCGAGATAGATGGCCTTAACAAATTTGCGGCTGCCCCACCTAAAGGTAAGATGTCAAGTAGTAGCAACATTAAATTGAGATCAGAATGGCAAAAAGCATTCCACAGGAGGTTGGCTTTATCAGAGGAGAAATCGGTAGAAACAAGAATCAATATATTAATGAATGCATCTGGCACAAAGATCAAAAAAGGAGAACCCTTGAGAATTATACCGTGGGAATCAAGATATAACGAAATACCACGTCCCCGTATCTTTAGAAATGCGAGGGTAGTTAACAATGTTATAGTTATATTTCAAGGTTCAAGAGGTGGCCAACCAGCAATACGCAGATCAGCGAACATTACACTATGGTCTCGATACGTTGTCGATGGCGGAATTCCATACAAAAGATCTATTGAATATCAGCCGGTCCATCTTTGTAATCCCTCAATATCTCTCATTAGAGATTATGACCTCGCTCATTTCGACCCAGGATGGAATCGCCGTGTGATTTCTTTCTCAGGTGGAATAGCTCTTCCCGAGGATATAACAGATCAGGATCTTAACCGGATTTTAGAAGCGGCACAAGACAGAAGAAGAAAACTATGAATCGCGCACGACGAACTAGGGCTGGGCGAGTTGCAACAATTAAAGCCCTGCTCGCTGGGAGGGGATTCTTAGGCGTTAGTCAACAAATCGTTCTATATGAATACGATCAAGTTGTTAGTGTCGAAAGAGTACCTGTCGTAAGAAGAAGACATCTTCTTCAAGTCCTCCACTCAACACGCGGATTAGATACTGCTCTATCAAGATTTGTTGTAACGTTTTGCACTGGCACATCAAGATCGTTAGGCCAATCCCTGCACAGACTGCGAAATAACGCAGGGCCGAGCATCGCTAGCCTTCCGGAACAGTCGAGAATTAGGTATCAAACGAATATTGTAGAGCATCGAAATCGATATATGCATGAAGCTGGTGCATTCCCTTCATCGGATACTGAAGTCGATAACCTGCTCTCGGAAATGGAATTTTGCATTGCTGAAATTCTTTCACTATAGATTTATGAAAATAAGCTGAAATATAGACAAACTGTCTTCAATTTTGACGGTTAAAATAGGAGATCTCATTTCCGAGAAGGTTGAATAATCTTCTCAGCTTTTTATAACAATTGACAATAAACCACTCGGGAATATCAAGGGAAGATCGGATCAATTTACAACGCGAAGACCTGTACCTTATATGTTTTGATTTCGTTTCATATTCAAGCGTAGTCTTTTGCACATATTAGTTGTAAAAGGTTATTCGTTCTTGGTGCCAAAGATTAGAGATCAGTATTGACAGCGAAAAATGTCTCAGTACTTTCGATCCCTCTAACCCCATAAATTTCTGAACATACGTACCACAGCGCGAACACGACAAAGCACCCACGAGACGCTGATTAATTCCTAAATTTTTTTCGCGAGGTAATCATGAAATCATTAGAGATTATGAAAGTGGCTAAATTGGAAAATGATGTTTTGATGAGCACAATTGTCAAAAATTCAAAGTTGGCAATCCATGCGAATGACATAATCTTCTATCTGAATGATTTCTATGAAGGGATCAAACCCGGAGCTATCCATTTCCTGGCTTTCCTGACTCAGTTGCGGAAAGCGGTCGTGCTCTCATTTCTATCACTGCTGCGACAACACGGGAACCAAGCTCAGTTCATGATGAGGCTTGCTATTGAATCTATATCCAAGGCAGGGTACGCCCTAACGGTAACGAATGCTGAAGAGGTCGTGGAGAATCATAAGGACGGAACTATGTCCGAAGCCAAAGGTTATCAGAAAAAAGCCTATGAATGGACTGAATCGAACTATCCTCGACATTCTGAAAATTTGAAATTTTTTAAGGATCTCATCAACGAATATTATAGCCATTCGAACATTTTCAACGCCGCTTGTGATTGGGCTCCGCAGATGGGAGAAGGAGAAATTCATTCACCGTTCTTCGATTCAGAGAACTTATTACTGATGGATGTTGCATTATGGCAATTATCCAATATAACTTTGTTCGCGATTGACCTCCTGGCAAAAGCAGGCTCTGGATATGGAATTATTAAACTAAAATCGGACTTCCACGAAAGATTCAAAGAGTTTATAAAAAAACACGAAGAACTGACGGAACAATACAAACAGCATCCAAGCTTCACGAGATATTTCACCTCTCCTTGAATCTGCTTCTGTTGGTAACTCACAGTATGTGCATCATGCATCCCGCACAATTTGGAGGTTGCAAGTGGAAAAAGTCCTAATTATAGCTCTTGAATCACAATGGTCTCCTGTATCAGAAAGACTTGAAGAGGCAGGCTTTCTCGTGGCTAAAGATACTGGAACAACACACGCTCTCGCCAAAATCGAAGCAGAGAAACCAAGCATTATAATCTCAGATCTTTGGATTGAATTAGGGCCGACGGCAGGACTCGATTTGTTACAAGATATTCGTAATAAATTTTACGACATACCCGTAATTTTGTATACCTCGAATGACAGGTTTAAAGAGGATATGCGCAGTATAGCTGCTGATTACTATGTTATAAAAACTGATGACTTCACCGAACTACTATCAAAAATTCATATGGCTCTTGATCAAGCGGAATCATCTGATTCCTTATTTGAATCAACTATCCTTCAAGAAGACCTTATTGACCCAAAAACGAAAGAACCAAAACACGATATTGTAATCGTAAGCCAGTTTATTAATCACCGTTTGATGAGTGAATTAGAAAAGAATCCTGCAAAAATGCTATCCTTAACCCCTCGTCAATTTGAGGAATTCGTTGCGGAACTATTTGTTAGAGAAGGTTACAATGTAGAACTTACACCTGAAAGGAAAGATGGGGGCTGTGATATTCTAGCCGTCAGCCGAGGAGAGTTAGGATCACACTTATATCTTGCCGAATGCAAAAAATATGATCCACGTCGCCCGGTTGGCGTAGAGTACATCAGATCTTTATACGGTGTTCTCGAAGAGAAGCGAGCAACTAGAGGTATTTTGGCTACAACTTCGTATTTTACTAAAGGAGCCAAAGACTTCGCAGGGAAACTTAAATGGCGAATCGGCCTGAAGGACTATGAAGAACTCAAGATTTGGCTCCAGAAACTTGTAACATAATCAAAAGAATTCTAAGTCTTCTTTATTTCCTTAAGTTCCTTTTTTTCTTCGCGAATCCTTCCGTGATTTTGGTTATTTCTTTCATTTTCTCTGCTGTGAATCTGCGTTTATCTTTTGCTTTCTTCTTTGGTTCTGTGTAGATTCCTTTTCTGAGTCGGTATCGGAGGGTGCCTGTGTGGAGTCCGAGGACGCCGCAAAGATTTTGGGCGGATTACAATTCTTTATGGGCTGATGAAAAAGACCTTGGATATTGGTGATGGCTGCTGAATTTGGACTGAGGACATCCAGATGATATCTCATAATTTCAACAGGTTGACATATCTTGACATATTCCAACATTTCAGCAGGTCAAAAAGACTGTGATATCTTCAAGTCGCGGAGGTTGGGTAAAACTGAGATATTGTTTTCGTATCTCACGCCTACAGCATGTCTTGCTTTCTTCAGCATACCCAAAAGAATCAGCTCCACCAAAATTTTGAGATATGTCTGTGCTTTTCATATTTTGGGTTGCGGGCGTAGCTCGCCTTAGGTATTATTTGGACTTTTTCAGTACTTTCAATCCATAAGGGCAGACTGCCGAGCAAATTCCGCAGTTGTGCCCCTTGTGATACCGGAAATAGTGTTCCTTTTTCCATTGATCACATGCACGTACATCCAATATCTCTTCGCGCAGCAATCCTGGATACCAGGCCTTGCCTTTCAATGCTTTTGCAGGGCAGGCTTCTACGCAGCGCTTACAGCGACCGCAGAAGCTTCTCTCTATTGGTGGCCCACACGGCAGTTTAATGTCGGTGAAAACGGTTCCCAATCGAATCCATGATCCGAACCGGCGCGTGATAAGTTGACAATGACGACCTACCCAGCCCAACCCCGCTCTCGTTGCGACAGTTTTGTGGGGAAAGTCCCCTTTGATCCCAACCGTATCGGTACGATCCGAGGCCGCCAGCAGTTTGGATTGAAACCCTCTGACTTTGATTTCGGCTGCTAATGCTACTGACAATTCATTTATATGATTGTTCACTCTGGCATACTCATCAGCGTATGCCTGGTTAGGCCCGTTCTGAATACTGACCATAATTTGGGGATTCATTGGAATAGCCCATGAAAGCGCAAAAAGAAACCTCTGCCCTGTCTCATCCTTGGGTGTGGAAAAATCCCGAAGATCTGCCGCACCCCATAGGGTCACCTCGTGTACCTCCATCCACTCAGTAAGCCAGATAGGTGCAATTATTGATGGATTAGACAATCCAGATCTCGTATTTCTTGAAGATTTG
>Ga0207996_1001671_pt1 | contig 14863 bp, 10 predicted proteins | sample AntAceMetag02UKG_FD_184773 | JGI IMG/M metagenome (GOLD analysis project Ga0207996, IMG submission 184773) | Saline lake microbial communities from Ace Lake, Antarctica - Antarctic Ace Lake Metagenome 02UKG (SPAdes) (version 2) | ecosystem: Environmental > Aquatic > Non-marine Saline and... | reverse complement strand
AAAAGGATCCCCTCTCAATGGACGGTTGGTGTTTCAGGTGCGCGGGGTATCCGGATTAAAGCCGATTATTCTGACACATATCGGTCGGGCCTTGACATCACAACAAGAAAAGGCGGATGGCAAATACTGGAGTTTTCCGTTCTTCAAGAGATTGGAACTATATAACCAGGACAAGCTGTTATTGGATGCCCCGGCAAGACAGCAGGTGGAGCGGTTTGGACTGGTGCTGGTAGAAGGTTTTTTTGATGTGGCAACTTTGATCGATTCCGGTTGTTTGAACGTCGGGGCGTTGATGGGATCACACATGACAGAAGAGCAGATAGCCAGGGTAAAATTTATCAGTTCACATGTCCCAATCCCCAAAATAACAGTTTTTCTGGATAGGGACGAAGCCGGGATTGCCGGCACCGAGAAAGCCGTTGCTTTGCTCCGGAGCAATGGGTTTTCAGCCGAGGCCTTTGATTGGAACCAAACCTCTGAGCCGTCAGGCGCTGACTTGGTTAAAGTCCCGGTTACAATCAGAGACCCGGGGGATATGTCAGTTAGACAGCTCCAGTGGTTGCGAACACAGGGCAGAATTTGATTAGGGATGTCGATTTTGTTCAACCAGAATGTAAGGGATGAAAACAAAAAAAGGGGGTATAGGATATGCCGATGTCTATGCAGGAAATAGAGAAAACCCTGGGAACCCTTCGTTTACATGGTATGCGAGCGACATTAGAAACCCGTGTAATACAGGCAAATCAAGGGGAAGATTCTTTTTTGGAAGTCTTTTCATGTCTGCTTCAAGATGAGATGGACTTCAGACTCTCACGTCTTATAGAACGTAGATTTAAGGCCTCTGGCCTTGATGAGAGAAAAATGTTGACTGAGTTCGACTGGAGCTTTAATCCAAGGCTTCCAAAAATGGACATTTTTGAGCTGGTAACCATTAAATTTATACACAACGGTGAGGATGCACTCCTAATAGGCTCACCTGGAACAGGAAAAAGCCATATTGCCAAAACAGTTGCTCATGCTGCAACACAGGCATGCCATCAGGTTATTTATCGTGAAGCCCATACCTTTTTTGAAGATATCTTCGAAGCCACTCAAACAGGGAAGAAAAAAAAGATAACCAAACTTTTTTCAGAAGCAGATTTGTTGATAATAGATGATCTTTTCCTGAGAAAAAGAGTCCCTGAAGACGCAGCAGATGATCTACTTGATATCATACTGAATCGTTATTCCAAGAGGAAAAGTACACTCATAACATCAAATCGCCCTGTTGAAGATTGGGGCAAATTATTGAAAGACAACGCCGCCTCATCTGCAATCCTTGACAGATTGCTACATCGCGGCCACATGCTCAAATTTGAAGGCAAAAGCTACAGGCTCAAGGAGGCAGCAGAAAAACTTGCTTTAGGGAAGAAGAAAGAATAAATTATACCCGTTCTGTCGCTGAAAATCTTCCCCTTACCTCGGGTGGGTATTTCCACTGAACACCCATAGGAGGGTGGGGCATTTTGACCCGGCCACAGGTGGGGCATTTTGAAGTGGCCATCCGGGCTCAAGGCAATAGCCCTTTATTTATTAGATAGATACTGACTCTTATATTTTTACGGATGTCGCAGAGGCCCCTAACGAAGTCGTGACACCAATTTTACTCTAAGTGACCTAAAATTTGCGTATGCGCGCTTCTAATTGGTTTGATTGGAAAAATACTCGCCGTGAATAGAGATATCTCTGAAATCAGATCGCTGAAGTTGAAAATATCAAATGAAATACATAAGCGAAAACGACAAAATGATTTTAGCATTGTTAACCAACTTATAATGAAATCGCTTGAAGTTACTTTAGAACGCTTGAAAAAATTGTTGTCAGCGCTTAATACCACTAAATATGATTTAGTCTTTATTGGTCAGGTAGGTGTCGGAAAAACTACAGCGATATGCCATCTCTTTGACCTGGTTTCGAACCCATCACTCGAAAAGAAAACTAAAGATCCGAAGATTAAAACATCGAAAGTTCAAGAACTGTTACCTACAGGATTGGGTTATACAACAACATGCCAGGTCATAATAAAACAGTCAAAGAAGAAAACATTTATCGAAATAGAGCCGTATGACGAAGAAAGCACAAAAAACCTCATTCAGAAATTTGCAGAGTACGCATGGTTTAGGGCTTATCCGGAGACTTCGGATGAATGTTTATCAAATCCAATACCTCCAGAATTGAAAAGGGCGATAAGGAACATTGTTGATTTACAGTTATCTAAGATTTCTGGAGATGAAGCTGAACTCCTTGCGAAGAAATTTAACGAAGGGGACTTTTCTGACTTTTTATTGAAGGTTTTAAAACGCTCTGCCCTACCACTAAGGACAGAAACAATATTAAAATGCAATATTGATGATGAGAAGGCATGGATCAGAAAGACCTTGTCTGATATAAGCCTTGGGAAATTGCGCACTTTCAGTATCCCGAAAATGATTCATGTTTTTGTAAGTCAGGATGTCATTAATTTTAAGAATTATCCTAAAATAAAAACTTTGATTGATACAAGAGGAATGGATGTAGATGGAGTTAGATACGATCTAGATAATCATATTCGTAATCAAGAAGATCTCATCTGTTTGTTAACTGACAGATTTACTGTTTCTCCATCAAAGCATGTTATTTCCTTATTATCGAAATATTTAGGGGATAAATCTAAAAACCTGGCAGAAAAAGTTGGCCTGCTTGTTCTGTTTCGTCATGGAGAGCCAGAAAATGTAATAGGTTCGGATGGAATAGTTGATATTGAAGAACATGGAATCAAGGTGAGAAAACGCCAAATTGAGGAAATATTTTCCAGTTACAATGTTTCTGTTCCGCCTGATAATATGATCTTTTACAATGCTTTTAAGGACTACACAGCCAGTCGGGCCGGAGATCTTCCTGACTATGCTGCTATCGATCAAGAAAAACAACGCGTTTTGACAAAAATTGGCCGAATTATTTCTTCAAGAGAAGCGTCCATCGCACAGAGAATTTGTAGAGATATGAATAAGCAATTTGAGCGAATCAAAAGCTGTCATACTTTGTGTCACGATGAGGAGCCACTTATTAACTATGCAAGAGAAAAATTCGAGTCCTATAGATGCCTCAATTTATTCCCAAGCACGAATGGTGGTTTAGTATTTATTGACCTTTGCAAAAGCTTTCATGCTGTGATTTCCCCTTCGGTAGCCAACAAATTTGGAGATTGTAAGTCTGACAGTATTGGCTTTTATCAAGAAGTCGAAACATCTTTCAGGGTGTTCTTTGGAAAACTTTTAGAGGAAAACCAGAAGAATGTACTGAGATTGACTCAAAGCATCAAACAAAAGGTACCCAATAGTCCAATTTTGTTGCCCGTTATGGAGGCGATAGAAGGTGATATAAGTTCATATTACAATAATTTTGTCAGAGAATTAGCGCAAGGCCTTTTGGATTTTCTATTATATAAAGATATGACGACTCAAGATCCTTATAGTGAACCCTGGTCGAGAGTAATAGTTACTTTAGGAAGAAAAGGGCGGTTTAGATCTGAGGTTATAAAGCGGCGCGCTCATGAGATTGCAGCTATCGAAGCTTCTCTAAGAATTAAAGCAGGTAGGCTTTGGAATGGGTTGGTAATAGACAAGGTGCTGTATGCTCTTGGGAAGTCGAACGTCAAACCCTTTTCCGCGAAATACCATGAAAAGCTAGAATTGCAGAAGGCAAAAGTTTTGGTGATGCTTGAGAGCAAAAATGAGCATTCCAGTTCTTTGAGACGGCGACTTATGATGATTGAAAGAGCGAGGGAAAGATTTTGTTTCATCCCCACTAAAAAACAAAATGTCACATAAATCAACATTTATTATTCGAACTTGAAGACGTCGTAAAGCTGATTAATTGGAGGAATAAAGAAGAAGGTTATACAAATACCCGGAATACGTATGTAGAAATTCAATATATTATGATAAGGGGAATCAAAAAAATGGTGAATACCGATCAGATTAGGAAAATGTCAGAAATTAAGGAATCAATAAAGACGGAAAAAGAAAAAAGAGGTACACCTCAAACGATTTTTGATCATCTGACAAACAGAGCGTTGACGGATCTTGAAAGCCGGTTAGGGGTAATTGCTGATATTTTGAGTATTGAAAAATATGATCTTGTATTCATTGGACAAGTCAGTGTTGGGAAAACAACGGCAATTTGCCATATGTTTGAACTTATCACGGAGGTGCGGAAAAAAATAAAAATTGGGAAAAAGGAACGGGAGGTGGATGTTGTTCAGGCGTTAATGGCAACAGGCGCAGGATATACCACTCTATGTGAAGTTGCTATTGAGCAGGATGACGAGACTTTCATTGAAGTTGAATCATATTCAGAAGCGGAGGTTTCAAAAACAATCGATGATTTCTGTTCGGCAATATGGCAAAAGGTTTTCCCCGAGGAATTTAGCGGTCAAGCGGACCCGGGTACCCTGCCTCCAGAGCTCATGCGAGCTATTAGAAACATGGTTAAGCTTCCAGATAGGGGAACAAAAGATAGAGATCCTGCAATAGAACTGGCCAAACAATATGGAAATTCAAGTTTTCGTGATTTCAAAGCGGAGGTCGTGAGAAAAGCAAGCATGTCCGAAAGAATACAAAAAAGGATATATCCTGACCAACATATGAACAATAAAAAACAATGGCTAATGGAGACCTTTGACAAATTGAATCTTGTCAAGCTATCCTCATTTTCGATTCCTCAACACATTAACATTCATATAGAGCCATCGATTATTTCGGTATATAGTAACAAGATTGGAAAAATAATTGATACAAAAGGTGTAGATGCAGCGCAGTTCAATCGGCAAGATTTGGATACATATATTCGCGCCAGAAATAATTCAATTTGCCTTTTTTCTGAACATTTCTCCTCTGCACCCACAAATGTAATTGATATTATCGAACGTCATATGACAAAGGAGGCGAGGGATATTTCATCCAAAATCGTTTTGTTTGTGATGCCAAGAGAAAATCAACCCGAGAATGTTGTGGGACCCGATGGGCCAATCGGTGATAGAGACGAAGGTATTTTTCTGCGCGTAAGGCAAATTGAGGAAGCTTTTATGGGCAGAGAAATTGATTTTAATAGCGATAATATTTTAATTTATGATCCTTTGGTATTTTATGAATCAGTAAATAGATATCACCGTAAAGGACAGGATTTTGAGGAGGAAGATATTGATGCTGAAAGACGAAGGATATTTGATGAAATAGATCAAGTCATTCAAAATCGCGTTGATTACTTGTGGAAAGAGGTCCTCGATAAAGAACGATTATTCGCTGAGATTAGGGAAGGGGGGGGCTTAGATGATACAGAAGAACAACTTATAAGAAACGCTATTCCTGAAATAACGAAGTTGAGCCACTTGGATCTTGCAAATGCGGATCGGTTTTTCGAAGAATACCGTAAGCCATGGTTTGACCAATGGCACGTTATGACTCTCCGTGCTACAAATAATAGATTTGGAGAATACCCACCTCGGCTCATTGATATTTGTTATGATGCAAAGCCTGTTGTTGAAAAGCTAGCAACGAAAGTTGCAAGTAGACGAAAGGACAAGGTAATGGAAATAGTGAGGAATATTCAAGCTCAATCATCTGAAACCTCAGAGTTGCAACGATTAATGCCTCTGCTGGAAGAAAGAATAAATGAAGCGTATAACTCTTTTATAAAAGAACTGGCCAATAAAATGGTGAAACATCTATCAGATGACATATTCTACCCTCAAGATGAAACAAATGAATTTTGGTTACGAGTGCAGGATCGATATGGAAAGGGTCCTGGTTATCGGGATGATGTGATAGCAATGTATGAGGAACAGATGGGTGACTATGAGACATTTCTTCAAAGAACTGCTGAAGAGCTTTGGGAAGATGTGGTCATAAAAAAATCTCTTGATTTCCTTAGCTAAAATGCAAGTGGCGTGTCTGAAAAATCATGGAAGAGTATTTCATGTGGATTTGACCAATGCGCTCGATAAAGATTCGAGCCGTATTCGGTGTTTCGTTCGGCATACATCGTACAAAATTACTCCAGAGGAAAAGGTGCGTCAATCGCTATTATGGTTTCTGCTTAATGGTTCACAACAAATAGTTTCATGGAAACCAAATATTTCTATTGATGTTGAGCGTTTTGACATAGATATTTCTCTATCAATTATTCCGGAAACTGAGGGATTTGATATCCCATTCTATTTTTTGATTATTGAAACAAAGAAAGATACGCATGATTGCTCGTTGCTTGACGAAAAACAGATACAGAAATACCTTTGCCGAAAACACTGCCAGAACGGATTATGGTATAATGGCAGCAATGCTATATACTTAAAGCGGGATAAAGTTGGACGCAGGCTTTCAAAAACAACCATTCAGGATATGTCAGAAATAGAAGATTTGATCATCAATTTGGGCAAAACTTGCTTTCAAGGACTTGAGCTGCAAGAGAGATTTTTCCTTGATGCTATGAATGGCGACTTTGAAGCCTTTTTACAACTCAGCCAAATATATGGAAAACGAGCTACCATGGGCTTTGAATGCCAGAGGGATGGCAAGTTGTATCGACAACGTGGGTTCCTTTTTCATTCTGACAGGGATAGTTTATCATACAAAATACCAGGTATATCCACAAAGAAGCGGCAGATTCTCAGCAAAAGTGATTTTAGGGGGCTTTTCTCTATTATGGAAGGGAGATAGGAGATATCCACAATATCATAAATTCCTTTCATCAAATGGAAATAGGAATGCTGCAAAAATACTTTGAGTAGATTTGAGGGTGGCTTTACACTTCTCACGATGAGAATCCTTACTTGAAGACCACGGGGTCAGCCCTTGAATCGGGACAAAATTGAGCAGGTCATGTAAGCATTATGGCTAGACCGCTATAATAGTAAAGGGGTCAAATCTACTCTTGACCCTTGTGATAAAAGGCGATTTAAAAATAACATTGAAGCCATGAGGTTTGAATTGAGGATGTTGCATGTGGGAGAGGTGCGGTTCTCATACTTTGCACTAACCCTGAAATGCGAAGAAAGGATTTACGAGTCAATCTTATATTCATAGAGGATAGGACAACATGCCAGAAGATGCTGTTTTTAAAATTCCGACACCAATCCTGTTCGCACATCGGGGCGGGGCGTGCGAAGTCCCGGAAAGTACCTGTGGAGACAGGGGACGTCCATCAATAAGTAAATAACTTGGCATAATGATGGTGAATAGTTGGGGCCACAGCTTGATTTGTGAATTGAGCAGGGCGTAGTTTTTGAGGAAATCTCGATCTGTTTTCATCTTACCTTTCGGTTTTTTTACTATATGGCTGACAACCGTGTAGGTTGCACCGAACACGTCTCCTGTTTCTCTGTTCGTGTAGCCCCCCTTTCCCACAGAAAGAACACCAAAAGATCCCTCTTCTCCTTATCTTTTCCTTAGATGTGAGACCTAAGTCACACTTGCCGAAAAAGAACTCCTGGTTTTTCAGCTCCGATTTGGTGGCCTTTTTCGGATCCAGATCTCCATAGATGTTCAGTTTGGGGGCAGGCAGAGGATTCAACGCACGGTGCGAACTTCAAAATGAATGCCTTCACGTTTCTGAAGGTGGGCAATAATTTCGAAAAGATTGCGGGCCTGCGGGTTGCCCTTTGGACCCAACATGCGCATCAGGCTTTTGGGTGATTTATGGGTGAGTGAGCCAAGGATATCGAAACCGATTGTGGCGTTGATATAATCACGCAATATGGTTTTGCCGGTATCAATTTCACCAGTCAAAAGGCATTCAATCCCTTCCTTGAGTAGTTCCTCACGGAAAGTCGGATCACGCTCAGCCCGGTCCTTGACGGTTTCTTTAAAATCAAGTGTAAGTGCCACTTTCAACCCTCCTGTCGCTTTCTTTGCTTATATTCTTTCCAAATTATCCGAGCATCCTGGATATCTTTCTGCTGACGTTTTTTTATGCCACCGCCAAGCAGGATGATGAGAGTATCTCCATCCTTGCCAAAATAGACGCGATATCCGGGGCCGAAATCTATCCGGCATTCGAAAACGCCTGCGCCGACACCTTTGGCATTGGACAAATTGCCTTGCTCCATGCGCACCAAGGCAGTTACGACTTTAGCAGCAGCCGGTGCATTCAAGCGATTAAACCATTTGGCATAGGGACTGCCGCCTTCACGATCAATATATTCTCTGATTTCGACCATTTTTTCAGAAGGTAACATAATTGTTACTATAAATCAAGGAAATAATCGCCCTTATCTTAGTTTAACCCCTCCCGGCACGCCCGGATGGTGTTTGAATTGAATGGGGGTCGGACCACGCTAACTGGTCGATATAGTGAAGGAAAGGGGACAGGCAAATAATACGAAAGGCCTGTAGAGAGCCCCATTTCTTCGAGGGATTATATTCTCTGAAATCGCCTCTTGTATTCTGTTGGGCGAAGGCCCGTTTGTTTAAGGAATGAAAAAAAGGGAACAGGCAAATAATACTTTTAGAGGGCGAAAAGGTGCGGCTTGCCCATTACAGGCGGTTTGTCTATGAAAAGGCAGGATTGATACAGGAAGGAAAAGAAAGGGGACAGGCAAATAATGCTTTATTAGATCTCAACTTATCAACTGTGTAGGCCTAACAGCCATGCCTTTGCAAAAGGACTTGGAAATGCTGAACGGGCTGGGCTTTACGGTCAGGGAGAAGGATTGTTGACACATGGGCGCCGATTTGTGTAGCTTTGAAAAAGAATTGATTGGCCTCACTTTTGAGAAAGGTACTTGAAAATGAGTGAAAAAAGCAATGCTTTCATATTTCTATCACGGGGAGTACTTCTTTCAGCGTTTCTCCTGGTCTTTTCCTTTTCCGGGGTCGCTTTTTCCGCTGCGGCGTTGTCGCCCAGGAAGACGGCCGTCACGCCGGTTTTCGCGCCGCCTTGCAGTTCAAACGGCACGTGTAGGGAACTGGATTCCTGCGCCGATGCCGACTTCGAACAGTGTAAAGCCTTTAAGACGGTTACAGGTATGCGGCGGAAGCTTTCGGGCTCTTTCGGGAGACTGGATTTTCGAGCCCAGGCCGTGAACGCCATGAGTGGAAAACCGGTTTCCCTTTGGCACGACGTGCCGCTGATTGTTTCGGATGATGAAAAGGGTCTTGTGGTGAACGGCTTTTTTGAAATCAGCCGCGGGACTCAGGCCAAGATTGAACTGAACAAATGGGAACCTCACAACCCCATGTGGCAGGATCGCCGCAAGGTGAGAAACCAGGGTTTCAAGCGACCCCGTTATTATGCCTGGTCTCCTGCGCCGGGCAATTACGGTGCGTTGCCGCGAACCTGGGAAAACGTCCTTGAGGACGATCCCATCACAGGATTCCCCGGGGATGCGGACCCCATTGACGTTATTGACGTGGGACTTGCGGCATCCCCCTTGGGATTGGTGTATCAGGTGAAAGTGATCGGCGCGCTGGGGATGATTGACGGCACGGATCTTGAGACCGATTGGAAAATTTTTGTGATCAACATAAAAGACCCAGAGGCTAACCGGATCAATGACATATCCGATGTCCCTCGGGAAATCAAGAATCAATGGGGAATCTTCTGGCGGTTTTACAAAACGACAAAGGGACTGGATGAGAATTTTTTTTACGATCCCGAATCCGCCACAAAGGTCAATGCCGATCCGGTCTGGCTGGGGGCAACGGCGGCCCGGAAAATTGTGCTGGCCTCGGCAGTCGCTTATCAAAGGCTCGTGGGGGAATGCCTCAATCGGAAGGTCAAAAAACCCTACTGGGTACCCGGATGTCCGCAATAACAATTATTCGCCTGTCCCCCTTTTTTTATTCTGTTTTCAGGATTTCACCTGGAGTGCATTCTAACATCTGATACTAAAAGTCACAATGACCTATAATGCCAGTCTTTAAGCCCGGTTGGCCATGTTATTTATGCAACTATAGGGTAGACATTGGGGTCATTATGTTGCGCCCCAGACTTGTGCAAAATGCGTGTTCAGTCAACCCAGTGCAGCACATTCCGGATGATTGACCAGCGGGGTGTCTTTTTACGGGCGGTCTTACCTAATATCCAGTAGTCGAACTGCTGCTCTTTGACGCCGCTGGTGTCTTGCAGGGTCAGCCAATGATTCAAGTATTCGAGGAAGACAAAGTCTCCTTTGGTTATGGGGATCGGATATGCGATATCATACACGAACATGTGGGGCTCCGGCATTGCCACACCGAATTCCGGGTGCAACAGTGCCCAGGCCTTGCCGATTTTGTCCGTGGTCAAAAGGGCGTCAGCCACGTCATCCTTCAAAAAGAAATCCCTGATGGTGCCCAGTTCCACTACTTCCGCATGGGGAAGATATGTCTTGAGCAGGCGCCGGTCCTCTGGGCTGTTGGCGTGTGTCACAGCTATTCGCAGCCTACTCATCGCGGTCATGCCGGCCCGGGTCTGAAATTCTTTTTTGCGGTGGTCTTTTACTATGAAGGCAGCCGTCATCTCCATGTATGGACGAGTAAAATTCATTTCCCCCAGTTCATCGACCCTAATGGGAACGGCCGACATGACGATGTCACAGATCCCTTTGTTGAGATATTTCCTTATGTTATTGCTTTGCACGGGAATGAATTCCAGGGCGACATTCAGGTCTTTGGCTAAGCAATAGGCAAAATAAATATCATAGCCTACAAGGTCACCTTTCGAGTTGAAGAATGCAAAGGGCAGGGCCTCGGCACTGTATCCGACCAGGAGGGTCCCCCGGTCCTTGATGCGTTTGAGGATATCACGCTCCTTCTCTGCCGCAGTGACATGATAGTCCGCCAGGTCAGGAGGCCGGGACAGGACCTTGGCTGACGGCATGTCTTTGATCTCCATACCTAAGAGCACCTTGTCTTCGTGGTAAGTATCGCGTACCACGTAATTTAGGCTGACCCTGGCCGCCATAATCAACAGCGCCATAACCAGAACCGTGCCGGCCAGAGCTACAACAATTCTTTTTGCGTTGAAGGTGAATTTATTGAGGATAAGGAATGAGACGATGAGAGTAAGGGCCTGTATGCTCATCGCTTCCAAGATGACATGGAACTTGCGGATCACCACGTCGGCCATGATATACAGATCGAAATAGACCCCTGGCAACTTCATGTATTTCAAGAGGAATGGAATGCCAACCTTCGAGGACCCGAACAGACTCGCTACCCCTGCCGGCGCTAACTCCATATATTTACCGAGATCCATAGTCTGGTTCACATACCAGGCTACAAAGACAATGAATAAGATTGAAATGATTTTGCCCAAACTGGGAAAGCTGTAAGCGAGTGGCAATAAGCTATCTATCAGGTTCCCGGCTTTTCTCTCATCCGGTATGACTTTGGCGAACAGATCTTTGGACTTGTCGGCAATGACTGCAAGGATAACGAAATTGTTTCCTGTGGCGAAACCCAGGACCAGCGCTTCTTTGGAATAGTTGAGAATATCTCTGTAAGTAAATGTGGTGAAACAGGTGACGATCATGGGAAGTATCCAGAACGTCAGGACGAGTGCCGTGAGGATGTAGCAGGTAAAATAGACCTCAAGACGCTGAAACTCTTCAAAAGAACTGGTGCCCACGGCTGTGGCTGTGAGCGCGAAGACCCCAATCGGTGCGGTCTTGACTATCGTTTTGGTAACCCAGGTAAGGGCGCGAGCCATCACCGAAAGTATGTTCAACAAAGGCTTCTTGTCTTCGATGGACAGTAGGGCTACGCCGAGGAATACGCTGAAAACCACTATGGCAGGGACCAATGTATCGGACAGGGCGTCAAAGATGTTGGCGGGTATATAGTAGTCGAGGAAATCCACCGCCTGGACTGCGGTTGGTTCGGAGTCGCTGAAAAAGGACGATCTCTCGACATGGGGAAAGGCGAGAGAAAAGGCGAAAACCACCATAAGGCCCACAACCCAGAAGAAAACAAGTATCGTGGCCCCTTTGACGGCAATCAGTTTGGCGTCATCCTTGGAAATGGATCCTATGCCTAAGATCAATGACACGACCATATAGGGGAGTACCGCCATCTGCAGCAACTTGATAAATGCCTTGCCAACAAAATCGAGGGGGCGGCAGAGGTCTCCGAAAAAAAGCCCACAGATCACACCCAAGCCAAGGCTGATGAAGATCCAAGTGGATAAACTCATGCGGGAGAGACGGCCGAACATATTACAGCTCCGGGAGATATTTCTTTTTCACAATAATGCCATCCTTTGCGGTTAAGGTGGCCTGGTAGCGTTCCTGATTCGATGCATCCCGGGACCTGCCCGCGATCCCTTGATAGGTCAGCCCGGCTGGAGCGTAAAACCGCTTGTCGCCAAAAGCGAGGTAACAGTCGATTACGCCCGTTATAAGGCCCTTTGGGTTTTCCGGGGGCAATTGCACGGGCATGTTCAGGTCGGGCTTGATCTTGCTTTCATCCACCTCGGCATGGAATTCAACAGTGAGGAGTTGCCTGCTCCAGGAAAAGGAGACAGTTGCATAGGTGTGCTCCACATTCTTCAATGCAGTTTTGTAATGATACCTGAGCGAACCGGTACCTGCTTCTGCATCGGTCTCGACCTCTGCGTGCTTGCTTCGTCGTAGGTTCCCGAGCGTAGTGGCATAATAGCCGAACGTGAAACCGCCTAAGCGCAGCACAGGGATGGTGCTTTCATCGAACTTGGAGAAATTCCCATGTACTTGAGCGGCAACATGGCAACTCCATTTTCCCCCGTTGGCCGGGCCGGCAGCCGTCTCATATATTATTTCACCATAGGTTTGCTCAAAGGTTACGGTATTCAGCCGTTTCGATGACGAGGCGACCTGGAAAGAGTCGCCGAACATCAGGCGCTGGGGGATATTGCGAAACCCGGTAACGGTCCCATCCTTGGGAGAAAAGTCGATGAGCCATACCCGGTCATAAGTCTCGTGAGGCCAGACGACTTGCCCTACCTGTGGGACGCCAAGTGCCTTGGCCATATTCACGATATCCGTGTGCTCGGCGCAGATCAAGACCGATTTCGAGTCCCACTCCCGGCCGGCTCGCAGATAGTTGACTAATTCCATCACCTCGTTGTATGCGAAACGTGTAATTACCTTCTGTCCCGTGGCCTTAGCCAAAGGTGCCACGGTCTCCTGGCAGCGAACCGCTTTTTTCTTCTTGGACGGCCTTTGGGCAATGATGGCAGCAGGCAGACCATATTCCCGGACCCGGGGATCTGACTGGAAGAACTGGGCCAATGCCCTGGCCCGGGTAAGTCCCCGGGGATTTAGATGGATTCTATTGCGGTCTTCATATTTTTCCGCGTGCCGTATAATCATCACCTGGGCAGGCATAGCCTGAACGGCGACAGCCACTGCCAAGAACCAAACCATAAACAAAGGGATGATCCACGCTTGCTTTAACCAAGGCTTTTCTTTAGACATGTCTCAACTCCAGCCAACCACCATCAGGCGCACAGGGTATCCATGCGATTGAACCGGTTAGGTGAGGTCAGATGAGATGGGTGATAAAGACTAAGTGATAGTGATAAGAAGCCGCTTTTTCTGGGGAAGACTGTACCGAAATGCCGATTGGCGGTCAAGCAAAAAAAGGCCAGAGAGTGGAGAAAAGGGGACAGGCAAATTATACTTTTACAGATGCGGCAAAAGGAGGTAATCTGGTTTTGAGGAGGAACTCCAATGAAGGCATCAAAGGTTTTCGACCAATGGCCCGAAAGGTATGATCAGTGGTTCCAAACCCCCATCGGGAAAGTCATAAAAACGTATGAAACAGAGCTGATCCTTGAAATGCTGAAGCCTTCAAAGGCAGACCTGATCCTGGATGCCGGATGCGGCACAGGGGTTTTTACCAAAGACTTCATTTTCGCAGGAGCAAAAATTGTGGGGCTTGATCTTTCTTTCCCCATGCTTGCGCGGGCAGGCGAAAAACTCTCCGGGAGCCGGTTCCTCATGACCCAGGGGGACATGGAAAGACTCCCCTTTGCAGACTATGTATTTGATAAAACAGTGTCTGTGACAGCCATCGAGTTTATAAAAGACGCCAGGGACGCCGTGGACGAACTGTTCCGAGTCACAAAACCGGGCGGCCTCATCGTTGTGGCCACCCTGAACAGCCTCAGCCCTTGGGCGGAACGCAGAAAGATCTCTGGAGAAAAGGGGCATCCCATCTTTCAAGAGGTCGTCTTCAGGTCCTCGAAGGAAATGAGGAACCTGTCGAAAGTGAAAGGGATCCAGAAAAACGCCATTCATTTTCAAAAAGAAGAGGTCCCTGAAAGAGCAAAACAAAAGGAGGAGATGGTCCATTCTCGCGGCCTCGATACTGGGGCGTTTCTGGCATCCTGCTGGAGGAAGCCCCAACATGGCCAACAATTTTGATTATGGAATGGCTTTCGGAAACCATTTAGTGCATGAGACATCCAAGCTTTGTTATGCGGACAGGGTAGTGCTTTTTGATATCTCTCACCCTCTACGATAGAACACGCAGCCCCCGGCCCGGAGGGAGATCACAGGGGTGACCCCTGCACTATCCAACCCAGGTCACCCGTGGCGGATTGCGGGGAGGGATGCGCTGATATCTGAATTTGGGATAGCCAACCATGATCGCTCCGAATGCCAGGTGATCAGAGGGGAGGCCTAACGCCTCAAACAAAGGGGGATAAGCGTTTATAGCTCTATAGAAATAGCCGGCCCAGCAGGCTCCGAGACCTATGCTGGAGGCATAGAGATCCAAGAGACTGATGGCCAGTGTGCAGTCTTCAGTACTGAAAGGCCAGTTTTTGTCAGCGTGAGCCACGATGATATGGGGCGCCCCCCTGCAGATGCGGTCATATCCTCCAT
>Ga0207996_1001665_pt1 | contig 14925 bp, 12 predicted proteins | sample AntAceMetag02UKG_FD_184773 | JGI IMG/M metagenome (GOLD analysis project Ga0207996, IMG submission 184773) | Saline lake microbial communities from Ace Lake, Antarctica - Antarctic Ace Lake Metagenome 02UKG (SPAdes) (version 2) | ecosystem: Environmental > Aquatic > Non-marine Saline and... | reverse complement strand
TGGGTAACAATATTACCCAGACGTTCAACGAAATTATCACGGTCTTGATCATCTGAGAATATCCGCCGACGCTTAATCCCTCGAACGATGATGTGATGCAAGGCTCCGGGAGCATCGATGCGTGCTTTACGTGGCATACAACCCTCATATCACAGGAATCTCAATTTTGAAAGTTATAATTTTATGGGCGTCCCTGATTTATGGGCGTCCCTGAAAAGCCCCCCGAACCGTTCTGTTATCTTCTGATGAGCGATTGGCCCTGAATCTGCCGACGAAAGGCGGGGTGGCTTCTCCAAAGAACCCTATTGCGGACAATCCAACGCTTGATGAACTGCAAAGGCGCTACATTAAATACATACTGAAAAAAACAGGGGGTAAAATAAGCGGACCCGGCGGGGCAGCAGATCTGTTGGGCATGAAGAGGTCCACTCTTTATAACAGAATGAAAAAATTGGGTATAAGTTGATATTCTCTTAACGAATAGATATGGATCGGTTCCTCCCCACGCAGGTGGTGCCTATGGTCATCCAATAAAGGATTAAAGGGCTGATTAAGTAAAAAAACACCGCCCCCTGCAAAATGTGATCGCAGCTTCCTTTCGATCCGTAAAGATACCGCCCAACCCCGAGTTCATTATCAAATTAAGGCATTTATTACAGGAAATGCAGCGGGCAGGAGAAAGATCGCCGTTCAATCATCGGTTGATCGGATCCGGTTCCTTTTGGGTGATGGTGTCGGAAACCGGCGCAATCCTTAAAATTCGTTGTCATTCCTTTTGTGTTCTGATAACATTTAAACAGGAAAAACAATATCATACAATGTTTGAGATCAGTAACTGTGAGGATAATGAAATTAGTTATAATGATGTAAAGCCTGTCAGAATGATAGCATTAATGCACTGAAAGAGGAAGGAGACTTAACATGCCGTTAGACGAAAAAGTCTGTATTGACCATGCAATAGATAAAAAAAGTCTGTACGGCTCATTTGAAGAGCCGACCTATTCCGGTGTACTCAGTTTTATGCGTCGAAAATATACAAAGGACCTTACCGGTGCAGATGTGGCCGTCAGCGGTGTGCCGCTGGATCTAATGGTGACCCATCGGCCGGGAACGCGATTCGGGCCCGAAGCTGTTAGAAAAGCATCAGCCATGCTGGAGACCATACATCCCTACGCATGGGATTTCGATCCATTTGAGCGTCTTGCCGTAATTGACTATGGGGACTGTTATTTGAATGTCGGAAAACCGGAGACCATCACGACTGCAATTTATGAACACGCTAAAAAAATTATTGATGCCGGTGTGTTTATGCTGACGCTGGGGGGAGATCATTTTATTTCCTATCCTTTGATAAAGGCGCATGCAGAAAAATATGGTCCCCTTTCACTCATTCATTTTGATGCGCATTCCGATACCTGGGATTATGGAGATGATCATATTAATGATCATGGCAATATGTTTCGCAGGGCTCATCAGGAAGGGCTGATTAATTCGGCAAAATCAGTTCAGGTCGGCATTCGTACAAAAAATACGGAAACATATGGGTATCATATTTTACATGCGCCCTGGGTTTTTAAAAACGGGCCGGAGGCAACAGTTGCGGAAATCAAACGAATCACAGGTCATAACAAGGCATACCTGACATTTGATATTGATTGTCTTGACCCCGCCTATGCCCCGGGAACCGGCACGCCGGTAATGGGCGGTCTGACTTCATATCTGGCACTTGAAATTATTCGCGGTCTCACCGATATCAACTATGCCGGTATGGATATTGTCGAAGTGAGCCCGGCTTATGATGTCGGTGAAATTACTGCTCTGGCAGCGGCAACTATTGCGGCAGACCTGCTTTGTGTGCTGGCGCATGATAAGGGGCCGCCGGAAGGCAAATAAAAGGTTGAAATGTCGGCGGCCTTGTTTCACGGCACATAACGATGGGTTGGGCTAAAAGACCATTTCCGGGCGGACAATGGTTTTCGCTCCGATAAAACAGAGATAGCGGGGATGAACACCAGCGCCTGTGGCAAAGGTCATGCAGGGGGCCCGGTGGCAGATGATGTCAGAGGGCCGGCAACTGTGATGAAAGGATTATGAAATGGCAACTTTTAAGGTCGTATTTTTGCCGTATAACCGGGAAGTTACGATGCGGGAAGGGGAGACCCTGATTCGCGCAGCCATGGAAGCCGGGGTGCATATCAATGCCTCGTGCGGTGGCGAAGGTGTGTGCGGGAAATGCCGCGTTATTATCGAATCCGGCGCCGTAAAAGACGGCATAACCGAAAAACTGAGCGCGGAGGATCTTGAAAAGGGATACCGTCTGGCCTGCCGGTCCGTGATTTGCGGTGATGTGACCGTACGTATTCCCATTGAATCCGAGGTGGATGCAAGTGTTCTGAAGCTGCAGTTCACCGGTCGAAAGACAGCCCATATTATACAGCCTGATTTCGGAGCACTCAAGGAACAGGGGCTGTTTATTCCGCCGGTGGAAAAACGGTATCTGGAACTTCCCGAGCCCACGGCCCAGGATAACATGCCGGATACCACCCGTCTGGTGGGCTTTTTAAAGCTGCACCACGATGAGCATCGCCTGGCGGTGAGCCTGCCGGTGATCCGCAAACTCCCAGATACATTGCGGGCCGATCATTTCCGGGTGACGGCCACTCTGGTCCGGCCGGTCCAGAGCGGCCGCAAATCCAACATTATTCATATCGAACCCGGTGATACGAGCGATCGGAATTTTGCCATTGCCCTGGATATCGGCACTACAACGATTTACGGTGAAGTGATTGACCTGAAAAGCGGTGAGGTACTGTCAGCCGCAGCGGATTTTAACGATCAGATCAGTTATGGCGAGGATGTCATTACCCGCATCGTGTTTGCCGAAAAACCCGGGGGGCTTGAGAAACTCAACGCCGTGGTACTCGAAACCATAAACCGGGTCATCGGTAAAATTATCCGTCGGGCAAGGGTCGGGCGGGAGGAGATCTCCTCTATCACGCTGGCCGGCAATACCACCATGACCCAGTTGTTCCTCAAAGTGGAGCCCCGCTACATCCGGCGATCGCCCTATGTGCCGGCGGCAACGCTTTATCCGCCGATCAACGCGGTCAGCCTGGGATTGGATCTCGGTGATCATGTCGAAGCACTCGTCTATCCGCAGATTTCAAGCTATGTGGGCGGTGATATCGTGGCCGGGGTGATGGGCTCGGGAATCTACCGCGCCGATGAGTTGACCCTGTTTATGGATATCGGTACAAATGCCGAGATCGTCATCGGTAACAGGGACTGGCTGGCCTGCGCGGCCTGCTCGGCCGGACCGGCTTTTGAAGGGGGCGGTGTGCAGTTCGGGATGAGGGCGACCAAAGGGGCTATTGAAGATTTTTCGATCCATCCGCGGACCTTCGAACCTATGAATGTTACCATCGGCAGTGTCAGGCCCAAAGGCATCTGCGGCTCGGGCCTGATCATCATGGTGGCGACTCTGTTCGAAATAGGCATTGTGGATAGCAAGGGCAAGTACAACCGCGACCTTGAAACCTCGAGGATCCGTGAAACCGACGGGGTGTGGGAGTATGTGGTGGCCTGGCAGGCAGATACACAGATCGATCGGGATATCGTACTCACCGAAATCGATATTGAAAACCTCATGCGGGCCAAGGCGGCCATCTACAGCGGCTGTCAGACGCTGCTCGATGAAGTGGGGCTGGACATCAGCATGATCGAACAGATCATTCTCGCCGGGGGATTCGGCAGTTATATTGATCTGGAAAAAGCCATGACCATCGGGTTGTTGCCTGAAATCGATCCGGAACGGGTTACTTTTGTCGGCAACAGCTCTTTGATGGGGGCGCGCATGAGCGCATTGACCAACCGCATTCGTCTGGATGTAGCTGAAGTCATCCAGAGAATGACCAATTTTGAATTGTCGGAAACTCCGTCGTACATGGACCATTATGTGGCCGCGCTTTTCCTGCCGCATACGGATATGGATAATTTCCCCCGGCTGAAGGCACGGCTGGAAAATCGCAATAAAATATAAACTGCTTGGAGGAATCATGTCAGTATTCAAAAAAGTTCTGTTGGGGTTTTTAGTGCTGATAAGTGGCGGATTAATCCGGAGCATGGGGGGCTGGTCAGCGGTTCTCGCCAGTCGGAGGCGCGGTGAAAGCCAAGCCTCTGATCAGCGGATACTCGGAGACGGAGATTTTGTCAAGCAGGTCGTATCGGGCCTTGATGATCTTGTTAAAAGAATTTAAGACTGTCGGGACAACGAATCGATATTAAAGCCCTTGCCCGGAAGGTATCCAAAGAATATGATGTTTCCATTGGTGAACTTCGGTCAGGAGGTCGAAGAAGGGCTGTGGTAAACGCCCGACGTGCAATATCGTGGATCGGTGTCAGGCAGCTCGGTTATTCCGGGGCTGATATCGCCAGATATCTCGGTGTTACGAATTCTTGCGTGACGCGAATGATATCAGCAGGGAAGAAGCCTGACATCAAGGACATTCATTTGGATTTGTGAACGTTATGCACGAACGTCCCCGATTATTGGCAGGATAAAACCTTGTCTCTTGCAGCATAAAGATTTATCATATGTATGAACGCTATGAACTTCTCTGCAACAAACTGTGGAGAACTGGAAACTAAAAGAGATTAACGAAAGGCTTTTTAAAAATTTGTAACAATCATGCCCAAATCATTTCAAAAGAGCGTTAAGAGTCAATCGAATGTATCTTATAGACCGTGGATTGCGGCTATTTTATCGGTTAAATCGATAATTTTAAATAGAAGCGATCTTAGAATCTCCATAGCGCAGCCTGAGCAGAATACGGCTTTAATTACAAAAGACCCGCAGGTCTGTTCAACAAACCGTTGAAGCTGACAACCTGGTATCAAAATCATTTAAGTCTTTCAGAGGATAAATCAAGCCCTGTAAGGGTTAAGACAGCTTTTTACTTTTGACCCGTTGCACCTTAACTAAAGCGTTAAGCGTTTGGCTGCAGGGCGGCAACCATCCGTCACGCGGACTCCTGGGAGAGAATGCCTGTGATCAAGATAGTCGTCTTCGATATGGACGGCGTGCTCTGTCGCTACCGGATCGAGCGCCGGCTGGCCCGGCTCGCCTCGTGGAGCGGGCAAAGACCGGATGCGATCCACGCCGCCATCTGGCGCTCGGGGTTCGAGGACGAGGCGGAGCGTGGGGTCGTGTCGGCGGACGACTACTTGTGGGGATTCGGCGAGCGCCTGGGCTATCCCCTCAGCGCCGCCCAGTGGGTGGAGGCCCGGAGGGTAGCGATCGAGCCAGACTTGGCCGTGCTCTCGCTGGCGCGACAGCTCAGCGTGGATCGCCCGGTCGGGATGTTCACCAACAACCCGTTGCTGCTGAAGCGGCACATTGCCGAGGTGTTTCCCGCCGTCCCCGACCTCTTCGGCACGCGTATGGTCTTCTCGGCCGAGCTTGGCCGGAGCAAGCCGGACCCGGAGGCCTTCCGCCGCCTGGCTACCCGTCTGGAGTTTGCGCCTGACGAGATCCTCCATTTCGACGACGATGCAACCTATGTAGCGGGCGCCCGGAAGGCCGGGCTGTCGGCCCATCGAGTTGGCGGAGCAGCAGATGTGCGCACCGGCCTCGCAGTGCATGGCCTCGAACGCTGGTGCCAGTGTCGTTGAGCTTTGACAGCCCGCCAGTCAAAAACGAGAGCGGAGGAGATGTTCCAGGCGTGTCAAGTACTTGGAGCTATGAGACCGGGGGGATAGAGCAGCACGGCTCAACCGAGCCGCATCGCCGGTCTGCCGACATTCATGCGTAGGTTTCTTTCAGGCTATGCCACAGTGTATAACCTGAGACACCGGCGCCATGGACACTTATTTCAAAATCGCTATAAATCCATTATTTGCAAGGAGGATGCCTATTTTAGGGAACTTGTGCGATATATTCATTTGAATCCGTTGAGAGCAGGCATGGTGGAAACTTTGGCAAAACTTAATCGGTACAAATGGTGTGGGCATAGCGTTATCATGAATCGTTGTAAAAACGATTGGCAGGACAGAAGATATGTTTTAAAATGGTTTGGTCGGAATGAGAAAGAGGCAAAAAAATCCTATAAGGAATTTGTCAAAAAAGGGATTGCACTCGGGAAAAGACCGGATCTGACAGGCGGTGGCTTAATCCGGTCCATGGGGGGATGGTCAATTGTAAAGGCAATGAGAAATAGCGGCATTAAAGAAAAAAGTGATGAAAGAATACTTGGCAGCGGAGAGTTTGTATCAGAGGTGATTAAACAAGCCGAAGAAAAAGTAAAATACCAGTTGCCCGCTATGGAGTTGCAAAAAAGCATCAAGGGTGAAATAAAAAGACAGTGTAAAAATGAAAACATGCCGGTTGTTATGCTTCAATCCGGCAGTCGCCGTCCCCCCTTGCCGAAACTGAGAAAATCCATCGCATTGAAACTGATCAATGAATATGGCGTGTCGTTAGCTGAAACAGCAAGGCACCTGGGCATATCGACATCCGGTGTCGCGCAAATAGTAAGGCGGAGTTAGAGTGTTACAGTTCTTAAAAAAAGGAAATAATTTTAACCTGGAGTCCGGCATGAAAAAAATTGGTTTCACAGGTCTTGGACAAATGCCTATGTTCAAACTGAATTGTGGAATAAGCGCCTTGAATCACCAGAGACACCGCCTATCTCTATCTCGGGCGATTTAGGGATTCCATTGATATTCCGGTTTGTATGCTTTGTCAACAACGTCCCCTACTGGGTCCCAGCGTCCCTTATTCCACGTTCTGGGATTCTTTTCACGGGGCCGGATTCGGGTCCGCCGGCATCGGCGGCGAGGAGCATTTCAGCGGTGGACTGGGTCCGATGCTGCCGGGGGCGTTTCATGTGGGATTTCCCAATTATTACCGCAATCCATGGCATTTCGAGAACCCGAAAGATGTGGATGCGGAATGCCTGCGCCAGATGGAACTGGTCATGCAGCGGCACCCCGAAATCGCCGCGGTTATTGGTGAACCCATATCGGCAACCCCGGTAGTTCCCAGCAAAAAGTATTGGCAGGGTGCCAAAAAACTGTGTGAGCAGTATGGTGCGCTGCTGATTTTTGATGAAATTATCGAGGGATTCGGGCGCACCGGCAAAATGTTTGCCGCCGAGCATTACCTGACACCGGATATCCTGGTGCTGGGCAAATCACTGGGGGGCGGACTGCTGCCCCTTGCGGGGATTGTCACCAAAGAGCGATATAATGTATTACAGCATCGATCCATTGGGCATTACACCCATGAGAAAAACGCCATGTCGGCAGCGGCCGGCATGGCGGGAATAGACTATATCGAACAAAACGATCTGTGTGATCATTGTGCAAAACTTGGCGAATATACCATGGACCGCCTGAAAAAAATGCAGGCCGAGCACCCGATGATCGGCAATGTCATGGGGACCGGTTTGCATCTGGGCATTGATCTGGTCAGTGACTCAAAGACAAAAAAGCGGGCTGTGGCGGAAGCTGAAATGGTCATGTTCAAATGCATGGAAAAAGGGCTGGCTTTCAAGACCATAGAGGGTAATATCATTACCCTGCGGCCCGTTTTGGTGATCACCCGCGAAGAGATGGACAAGGCCCTTGATATTCTTGAACAATCCATCGATGACGTTGAGAAGGGACATAAATATTAAGGCACCACGCACAGACTCTGATATTTATGCCAATTCTATGTCCGGGCGCCGAATTTTTATGGCGGGCAGATCCTTGATCTTTTTTTTGGAAAGCTTTAAAAAAACTATTTTTTCATCAATACGATCGATTTCCGCTATGGCAATGGTAATGTATTTTTTATCCCACGGAAGCCCTTCCCGAAGAACCATGTGGCTGATGTAGCCGGTTTCGGGGTCGACAATAAAATCATTCACCTGGCCGATAAATCCGTCGATGGCCTTGACCCGTGCCCCCCGGCGCACTGCCAGTTCACCGGGCGGTATGGAACTGTATTTCCCGGCAATGACTTTATGTTCCGGTACCATGTAGGGCCATAACAGGGTCATCCTGGGGTCGGCACCGAAACGCTGAATTTGCCTTTTGGAAAAATACATGTTGTCAAAAGGCTCAAGCTCTTTCAGCTTTTCTTTGGTCAGGGTTAAAAGAATCAATTCAGGTGTTGTTTCTTTGATAAATTTGACCGGCACCATGAATTGTTTTTCCTTACGCCTTTTGACGACAATGTGAGTGGCTTTTTCAGTAGCCGGATTTACCAGAAGATGGGTTGAACGGCCGAAAAATCCGTCAGTGCAATGGACATCCGCATTTAAGGGAAAATTTCTTTTCATGGTATGCTCCCGGGTCTGGGGTAATAAAAACAGAACATTAAGAATAAAGCACCTAACCACCTTCAGCCTAAACAGCTTTCAGTCTAAACACCTTCACTATATGGATATCCGGCTGCCGCCTTTGTCATCGGCCAGATGGCAGGCTACAAAATGGTCCGGCCTCACTTCACGATATTCCGGTATCTCTTCGGAACAAATGGGCTGCTCCAGGGGGCAGCGGTTATGGAACACGCATCCCCGCGGCGGATTGGCGGGACTGGGCACTTCGCCTTCCAGCATAATACGGTGTCTGTGTCGTTCTTTTTCGGGGTCAGGCTGTGGAACAGCCGACATCAGCGACTGAGTATAAGGATGCAGCGGTGAATGAAAAAGATCGTTCCGGTTAGTCATTTCCACAATCTTGCCCAGATACATGACCGCAACTCTGTTGGAGATATGCTGAACCATACTCAGATCATGTGCGATAAACATATAGGTCAGGCCCAGCTTTTTCTGCAGATCCTGAAAAAGGTTAACCACCTGGGCCTGAATTGATACGTCAAGAGCTGAGATCGGTTCATCACAGACAACAAAACCAGGATTGAGAGCAAGAGCGCGGGCGATATTGATGCGCTGGCGCTGACCCCCGGAAAATTCATGGGGGAAACGGTCAAAGTGATTGGGATTCAGGCCCACCAGTTCAATCAGTTCCATAACCCTTGCGCGCCGCTCGTCAAAATTCTTGGATCCATGAATCACCATGGGTTCGGCAATGATTTTACCCACTGAGTGACGCGGATTGAGGGACGCGTAGGAATCCTGAAAAATCATCTGCATGCGCGGTCGCATCATGCGCAGCTCTTCAGTATTCAGTGATGTCAGATCGGTATCTCCCAGATAGACCTTGCCGGCCGTGGGTTTTTCCAGATGCAGGATCGACCGGCCGGTGGTGGATTTGCCGCACCCGCTTTCACCAACAATCCCCAGAGTCTCCCCTTTCCTGATGATAAAGGAAACATTATCCACTGCCTTGACAGCGCCGACCTGCCGACTGATGAGGAGACCGCGGGTAATCGGAAAATATTTTTTAAGGTGTTCGACCCGGACCATGATTTCGGGTTTATCAGATACGGTCTGGGCAGGGGTTTTTTCAGGCGTCATTGCAGGGTCTCCCGTTTTTAACATCATGGAAACAGCTTGTAAAATGTCCAGGGCCGATTTCTCTGGGCTGTGGGATCTCCTGCCAGCAGCGGTCAAAGGCATGCCGGCAACGCCAGGCAAACTGGCAGTGGCGCGGTTTTTCCAGCAGGTCCGGAGGTGCGCCATCAATACTTACCAGTCGTTTTGAAACAACATCGCCCATGCGTGGCAGGGCTCTCATCAACCCAAGGGTGTAGGGATGGCTCGGATTGTTGTACAGCTCGTCCACAGGGGCGATTTCAACTGCGCTGCCTGCATACATCACCAGCACCCGGTCGGCCATCCCGGCTACAACGCCCAGATCGTGGGTAACCCAGATAACGGATATATTCAGTTCCCTCTGCAGCCGCTGGGTCAATTCAACGATTTGCGCCTGGATGGTTACATCAAGGGCAGTGGTCGGCTCATCGGCGATAACAATTTTCGGATTACAGGCAATGGCCACCGCGATCATGACCCGCTGGCGCATGCCGCCGGAAAACTGATGGGGATAATTGGAGAAGCGCTGTGATGCTCCGGGGATACCCACATAATCAAGCAGTTTGATGGCACGTTTGCGGGCTTCTTCATGGCCCATCCGCAGATGCTCGATCAAAGATTCACTGATCTGTCTGCCCACGGTCATGACCGGGTTCAAAGCGCTTAAAGCATCCTGGAAAATAAAGCCGATTTTACCGCCGCGTACCTTTGATATCTTTTGTTTTGATAATTGAAGCAAATCAATATGATTACCATTGTCATGAAATATAGCCTGGCCGCCTTCGATTTTTGCCGGGGGGACCGGCAGCAGGTGCAGCAGCGACATCATGGTAACGCTTTTACCGCTGCCGCTTTCTCCCACAATGGCCAGGGTTTCACCTTCTTCCAGATCAAAACTGACTTTGTTCAGGGCGTGCACGACACCGTCGAAAGTGTAGAACCGGGTAACCAGGTCGTGGACTTCTAAAATGGTTGACATAACTACTCCTAAATCCTATTTTTCCAAATCGCTATTTTTTTATGCGCCGCATACGGGGATCCAGTACGTCACGCAGCCAGTCTCCCAGCAGGTTCATTCCCAGGCCTGCAAAAATTATGGCCAGACCCGGAAATGTCGCGATCCAGGGATAGATGGTCAGATATTTGCGGCCGACTGCCAGCATATTGCCCCAACTGGGTACGCTCGGCGGCACGCTCAGGCCCAGAAAACCAAGACCGGCTTCATAGAAAATCATGGCCGACATCTCAAAGGTGGCGATGGTGATCAAAGGACCGATCAGGTTGGGCAGAATGTGATCGAAAAGAATACGGGTTTTGGTGGCGCCAAGGCTGATGGCCGATTCCACAAAACCGGATTCCCGCATCCGCAAAACCTCACCCCGGGTAATACGCACAAAGATCGGAATATCCGTAAACCCGAAAATGAGGATGACGTTAAAAAGGCTACGGCCGAGAATGGCCGCGATAAACACCACAAAAACCAGGTAGGGCAAAGCCAGAATCATATTGACCCCACCCATGATAATGTTGTCGGTTCGCCCCCCCGCATATCCCGAAACAAGACCGATTATCAGCCCGAGCCCGCCGGCGATCAGTACGCCGAAAAAGCCTACCGTTAGAGAAACCCGGGTGCCGTATATGATCCGGCTTAATAAATCACGGCCCAGATTGTCGGTGCCCAGGGGATGCTGCATGGTTCCCTTTTCCGACCAGGCCGGCGGTTGTTTGGCATCTCTCAAATTTTGTTTCAGCGGGTTATACGGCGAAAGCTGAGCCGCGAAAACGGCGGTCAGAACGAGGATTAAAAACATGACCATGCCAAGGGTCCCGGCCCGGTCACGGGCCAGCAGTTTTCCTACAAAAATAATTTTAGGCCACAAGCCGCGTTCTTTTGCCTGGTCAACGCGTGAGCCCGTTGATGTAACTTCCGGTGTCCGGGACATATTATCAATCTCCATATCTGATTCGGGGATCTGCCATTCCATAGGCGATATCGGTAAGCAGGTTAAGGAATACAACTACGATGCTTGTGAAAAAGGCGATAGCCTGTACCAGCGCAAAATCGCGGTTACCAATGGCTTCCGCCAGCAGATTCCCGAGGCCGGGCCAGGAAAAAATAGTTTCGATATAGATGGAACCGCTAAGCAGATAGCCGAACTGGACGCCGATGATGCTGATCAGGGGAATGGCTGCATTTCGCAGAATATGTTTAACGTAAATCCGTTTGTCGGCAATGCCCTTGCTGTAGGCGGTGCGGATATAATCCTCATTCCGGATTTCCAGCACTGCCGAACGGGTGAATCGCACGAGTTGACCCATGGTGAAAAGCCCCAGCGAAAAAGCCGGCAGGATGACCGATTTGGTCGGTAAGGGAATGAATCCCAGAAAATTCCAGGTTTCCCGGCCAAATGTAGGAAACCAGCCCAGATCGACGGCAAAAATCAGGATCAGGATCAGGCCCAGCCAGAAATTGGGAATTGTCTGTCCGATCAACCCGGCACCCCGGGCAATGGCATCCCACAGGCTGCCGGGATTGGAACCCCCGAGCAGGCCCAGTGTAATGCCGATGAACATGGACATCAGCAACGACACCGTGGCCAGTTCTATGGTGGCCGGCAGACGTCCCAGGATCAATCCCATGGCCGGCTGGTGGTGGCGGGTCGAATCGCCGAAATCACCGCGCACGGCCCCGGAGGCAAAGTCGGCGAACTGCACGATCATGGGGCGGTTGTAACCCAACTCTTCACGGAGCCGTTCCATCTGTTCGGGGCTAGTGCTGCGGGATACCATGAGAGAGACCGGATCACCGGTAAGCTGAAGCATAAAAAAAACAATACACAATACTCCAAATAAAATCAGGAGAGATTGTACCAATCGGGATAGTATATAACGTTGCATGCAACTACCTCTTTTTTGCTGTAAAGGTATAGATGACATCGGCAGGTAGAAAAAAATTACCCTATGTTCAAAAAGAGGAATTAAATAAATTGAACAAATGCTGTGCCAGGGTTGAAAGCGATAGCCAAGACGCTTTAGGCAGGACGGGCAGGACCTGCTATAGGTTTTTATCGCACAAAAAAATGATTGTTCAAGTTATTTAATTCACATTTCTTAAAAAACGGACAGGGGGCGGTACCTTAAAGACCCCGCCCCCCGGAGTTGCTTTCAGATTATATGATTAATCAACGCTGACTGTTTTTAAGAAGTAATCTTCCGCCGGCCGCGGCAGATACCCCTTGACTTCGGGGTTAATTGCTTCAAAAGCCATGGGCTCATACAGGTAGATAAACGGCGGATTCTGGATCATGTAGCGCTGGAGTTCGATGTACAGCTGCTCTCTTTTGGCATCGTCCACGGTGCTGCCGATATCGACCAGGTACTTTTTGATCTTCGGATCTTCCCAGGCGGAAAAGCTGGCGTCATTGCCACCCAGGGCGCCCTTGAGCCGTTCGAGAGATTCGCCGTTGGTTTCCGACCAACTGTCGCCAAACAAGGGCGGCAATTGTTTTTTGGCTTCCAGGTCCCAGTATTTTCCGGATTCCATGAGGTTTAAATCGGTTTCGATGCCCACATCGGCCAGATACCCCTGAATGGCTTCCAGGACCTGCTCGAAATTGGTGTAAGCACCGGTGGGACCGGCCATTTTAATTTTAAAACCGTTGGGGTAGCCGGCTTCCTTGAGCAGGGCCTTGGCTTTGGCCGGGTCATAGCCAAAGGGCTTGGCGGCCTTGTCATAACCGAACTCGCCGGACATGACCAGCCCTGTGGCAGCACGGCCCTGGCCGCTAAACAGCGCATCGATAATCGCATCGACATCCACCGCATAGTTCATGGCCTGCCGGACCCTGGGATCCATGGTGGGTTTGTCTTTGCCGGAGGTGAGGTTGTTGAAGGCAATATAAAAAATCCGGTCTTTGGGGTATGCGATCAGCTTGACATTGGCAAGGCCCTTGAGCTGGGCTGCCTCTTCGGAACTCAGGCGTCCGACGATGTCCACCTCGCCGGCTTTGATGGCGGCCACGCGGGTGGCGGATTCGGGGATGGGCCTGAAAATCAGGGTCTTGACCTTGGGGTAGTTTTCTTTATCCCAGTAGGTCGGGTTGGCTTCATAGATCAGGCGGTCGCCTTTTTTCCATTCCACAAACTGAAAAGGACCGGTGCCCACAGGATGATTCAAAAATCCCTGTTCGCCCTTTTCGGTATAGTATTTGGGCGGCAGCATGGTCCAGAAACTTGCCAGGACCCTGAGCAGCAGGGGGCTGGGTTTTTCGGTGGAAATCGTGACGGTATAATCGTCGATTTTTTTGACTTTGTTGACAAAGGTAAATTTTTCACTCCACTTGACTTTATCCTGCCTCATCTGCTCCCAGGTAAATACCACCGAATCGGCGGTAAAGGCTTCGCCGTTGTGAAAGACAACGCCCTTGCGCAGCTTGAATGTATAGGTGCAACCGTCTTCGGAAACGGTCCAGCTTTCGGCCAGGGCAGGTACCACTTCAGTGTTGTCGTTGACCCAGACAAGCGAGTTGTAGAGCTGCTCGGACGCATTGTGGGCATTGCGTTCGTCGCTCATGGGGAGGCACAGGGCATTGGGAGAAACTGACAATGCCACCCTCAGGGTTCCCTGCGGCTGGGCGCCGACAATCGGGGAAATTACAAATGGGATCAACAGCAAAAAAAAGAATATAGTGCTTCGTTTCATAACCTGTCTCCTTGTGTAAAAAGTGAAAAATGAGATGAATATTCCTTCGGTTAAATGTTGATGGTGGTTGTGCGGCCCATCACCTCCCTTCCTTGACGCTATTTTTCAGTGGCGTTTTTAGTTTATTTTTCGCATTCGGTCTATTTGCTCTGTCATGTACCGGGCGACCGGTTTACTTTACTGCAAATCTAATGCCATTTTTACCGGTCTTGAATATGATGTTAACAATTTGAAATATCAGCTAATTTAAAAATAAAGAGAAGGATTCCCGAAGCGGCGACAGCGTTGTGGCGTCATAATTTTTTGCAACCTGTAAATAAATCGTCAAAAATAATTCATGCTGGATCGGATCCCTTGCGCTGTCGTGAATTCGTAAATGTAAATAGAAAATCGAATGCATTCAACAACCGGTGCCATCTGGTGAAAAAATAATTGTACAAATGTCTATACAACCTGTAAGCTAATTTTGGGGAAATCCGGGAAATCCGGGGGAAATCCGGGACGTCCATAAATAAGTAAATAACTTGACATATTGTAATATTATTGATAGTAGTCCTGCATGCCTAGATTAGCCCGCCTTGACGCACCGGGTGTTTTGCATCACATTATCATCCGGGGAATTGAGCGTCGTAAAATATTTAGAGACGATAAAGACAGAGATGATTTGATTGATCGTTTATCAGCTCTTTTGCCTGCAACGCAAACTGCCTGTTACGCCTGGGCATTTATTCCAAACCACGC
>Ga0207996_1001660_pt1 | contig 14948 bp, 9 predicted proteins | sample AntAceMetag02UKG_FD_184773 | JGI IMG/M metagenome (GOLD analysis project Ga0207996, IMG submission 184773) | Saline lake microbial communities from Ace Lake, Antarctica - Antarctic Ace Lake Metagenome 02UKG (SPAdes) (version 2) | ecosystem: Environmental > Aquatic > Non-marine Saline and Alkaline... | reverse complement strand
TTCCAATTGTACTTTGTGCAAATAAGTTTACTGAAAAAATTATAACTGCAATTAAAATTAAAATATTTTTCTTCATTTTTCTCTCCTTAATTTGTTATTAGATTTCTTTTTGGATTTGTTAGATATCTTCCAACATATACAATTAAACTATCATTCTCAGAAAAAGCAGGTGCTTTTCCATTATCCATAATTATTTCTATGCTATTTGTTAATAAATTGTGAAAATTGATGTTACTCGAAGTATCATAATCACTTGAATATATAGCAGAATTACTTGATGACAAATTTGGAAAAGGTATATTTCCGAGAATAATTGTATCTTTACTATCTAGTTCATTAACAATCCAATCGCCAGAATTAAATTGTAAAATCACATAATAATAATTATTTATATCAAAATAACCACCATTCCAGAAGCTAATGTTATTAGTAACAACTTCAGTAATTAAGGTTTCACGATCAATTCTTTTCAATTGAGCAAGTGCTCTATTAGAACGTTGAGTAAAATATACCTTATTAGAATTTATTGAATAACATACATCACCTAAATTATAATTTGATATATACAAAGTATCTTTATTCATAGATTCATATTCTACATTTATAATCATTCCTATGTCAGCGCTATTTGACGAATAGCAAACCAAATTTTCACTTTTAGAGAATTTTGGACAATATTCATCAAAGAAAACAGTATTTGAGATATTTGTAATGATTCCATTAGATAATTCAATAATATATACTTCTCTGTTATTTCCTTCCTGTACATTAAAAGTAATATATTCACCGTTATATGAGATACTTGGTTTGACTTTATCAATGACTAATAAGTCCCCACTAATCTTAGTATTCTCCGTCCCATCTTCATTAACTGTGAATAAACTGTTATCAGCACGATATAGAAGTTTATTAGAATCTTGAATAAACTGCACGTTGTCACAATTATCCACATCAATCACTTTCTGCTTGTTGCTTCCATCTGCATCCATAATGTAGATGGCATCCTGGTAGATAGGGATGTATACATCATCAGCACCAAAGTAATCACACCCACAAAACAGTAGGATTAAAATTATTACCGTACAAATTATTGGAAAAATTAATTTGTTTTTCATCCTGATACTCCCATATTTTTTATTCGGTTTTTAGTTGTCTCCCCTGCTCCCGAACCTTTAAGTACCACATTATTACGGTTTATCTCAATTGTTTCAGTAAAATTATACTCTCCCGGTGGGAAGTAGAAGAGAAGGGATTTACCAGAGAAAAAAGTAGTACTATTAGCAACGATATTATTAATTTTCTCAGTAATTGTATCACCATATACTGGGTCTTCCAAATCAGTTGTTACATTAATACATATATCAATTTCCATGCCACCATTACTTATTATATCTTTTAGACAACCTGCTTTTGTCCATTCCAGTACACCTAAGCTATCGTATGGTAACCTTTCTTGAGGTATGTTGGTTCCAATTTGAGCAAATATACTTATTGTGTAAGTAACAATTGCCAGTACTAAAATTAGCTTTTTCATTAGTTTTTCCTCCTTAATTTGTTAATAAATTTCTTTTAGGATTAGTTACATATTTCCCGACATAAACTATTTTGTCTCCATTTAAAGAGAATCTAGGAGCAAATCCCTCATCTATGATTTTAGTATTGTTTGCTCCATCAGATTGCATAGTAAAAATATCACCATCATTTGAAGAAATTGAGCTACAGTAGACTAAAATGTTAGATATTGGAGAACAATAATATCTATAACCTTTAATAAGGGAATAAATTTCATCATTCTCATAATTATAACAATGAATTTGAGCTGGATTAAAAAAGATCTTATTTTCTGTAAATGACCTTTCTATAGGATTTAGAAAAGAACCAGTAAATATGGTTTCTTTAATACCATTAAACAGTTGATTATACATAATAAGATTTTCCTCCCATTCACCAAAGCTGGAAAATAATTTATCTTGATTGTTTATATATATAGGATACGAAAATCCTCCATAAAAAGAACTACTCTCTATTTCCTCTACATAAAGTGTGTCAATATGATAATTGATTATATCCATAATACATAATGTACTGAAATTAGTTTCATTCATGTTGAAATATGTAACATATAACAAAAATTCTTGATTTTGATATTGAATAAAAGTAGCTTCTTTTTCGCTTATATTAGCTGAATTCGTTAAATTAGATAGTTCATTACCTGTTGGTTCAGTCATATAAAGGTCATAAATGTAATCACGAGAATCGTAATAAACAGCAAACGCAATCTTTTCTTCATCATCAGAAATTGCAGGTAAATCCCGTCTTACATTCAATTCCCCACTTATCTTCATATTGTCAGACCCATCCTCATTCACTGTGTAAAGACTGTTATCAGCAATATAAAGCAGTTTGTTTGAGTTTGGGATAAACTGCACATTGCAACATCCATCCACATCAATCACTTTCTGTTTGTTACTTCCGTCTGCATCCATAATGTAGATTGCATCCTGGTAGATGGGTTCATAATCATTATCGTCACCACCATAATTACAACCGCAAAACAATAGTGGTAACATCAATGATATAAAAATTATCGGTAAAAATAGTTTTGTTTTCATCTTAATATCTCCGTATTTTTTGAAATATTTAATGAGTTCTGCATAATTGGTTGTTTTTGAGAATGATGAGGAAGAATCAGAAAATCCAATTATTCAACTCATCCCCTAATCCCTTCTCTTGCAAAGAGAAAGGGAAAACGAAGTCATCCCTCTTTTTGAAGAGAGGGACCGAGGGTGAGTTAGAAATGGCATTATGCAGAAACCTTTTTTGAAACATTTTGTAACTTATATTCCTCGCTGAAAAAAAATACTCCCATATCACAGATACGATGCTCCCTATTATAGTATACGCCAAAAACCTCTTAAAGGGGACTGAATCCGGGCTAATTTATAGTATAATAATGAGTTGCAAAGCGAACACAATTTCCTTTTATTTTTTCTACAAATTCCCTTTCTGAAGCTGAGCAAAAATTACAGATTGAATTTTTGCAGATGTCTCTTCTAAATGAGCTGCTGTTATTATATCCAGATTGGATTTATCAAGAGCATCTATTTGTTCTCTTATCCGGATAAGATTAAACCGAGCCAGAGAAACAGCATCAAGAGGTATTTTCTTATTTTTATCGAGAACCAGTTCAGATAAACGGTGCAGATAAATTCTTTGTAATTCACGCCGGAAGCTGGTTATATTCCTGTTTTCTTCCAGTTCTGTCCACACAGATTTTTTCACTGTTTCAAACATTTCACTCATTAAGAATTTATCTTCTTCCGGTTCAAATTTGAGTTCATTATCTTGCAATCGCTCTAAAACTAATTGATCGAAAAGATGAGCAAAAACTATGGACTGAGTTGCTGCCACTGAATTATGAATAGGATAATCGAGCCGTTCTTGTTCCCAGATGCTATTGGTAAATTTTCCCATTTTTTCTAAAACCAGTTTATTCAGAAGTTCGGGAGGGAAGTAAAAGGCATCTTCAGCAAACATATTTTTCATCAGAAAATTAAGAGCTCTCCGCTGCTCTTTTGCAGGAACAACTTCAAAAGGAATCCTGCCGTTTGGGTCACCGATATGATCGCGATGTGTATATAGTCCTCCTATGTATTTGCAGGAATTATGAGCGGCTCTTCGATATTCACCAATTCCCTGCTGGAAAACACTGCGCAATTTTTTATAGGATTGTCCCGGCTTTTCAAAATTATCAAAGATATTTTTCCACATCTCTTTGGTGATGGCAATACGATCTTCATAAAATGTTATCGGGTCTTTTCCCAGGTCGAACATACAGGCAGAAGGATCAACTCCTTTACTCGATAAACCAAAAGTATCCTCATCAGAACCGTAATCAAGAAGAGGCTGCGTGCATTTCTCAGCAATTTTTTCCAATTCTTCTGTTTCCTCTTTTTCATCAAAGATAGAATATGCATATTCTATAACCCAGTTATCCCAAACACCTAATTCTGTTTGAAAATAATTTGCCTGTTTTCCTCCGATCGGTGCAACATTTACCGGTGTGTAGTCCATCACAGAACCGGTTAAACTATTTTTTTTCGTAAATTTTTTATCTTGAAGTTGTTCTGAAGTATAAATCGTGCTTGCTTTGAAATTGTGACGCAAACCCAGAGTATGCCCCACTTCATGAACTACCAGACTGGTAATTCCCTCATCAACGAAGTCTTTCATGTCATCTTTTCCGATTCCGAAAAGACCCCTTGAATAAAGTACATTCCAACCAAAAGCCATTTGCTGCGATAATCCCCTGGCAAAATTATCTTCTTCAAATGTCTGTTCATCCCAGCGGGCAGATTCCAGACCATCCATCCAACTTTGCGGATTGACAAATTCCTCAAATTCAGTAAAGAAAAAACGCAGAAAATCAACACTGATGCGAACATCAGCAGCGTAAATCTCTCCAGTATAAGGATTGGCATGGGAAGGTCCAACCGCATATCCTCCACCAGGTTGGATGATCCAGCGAATTGTGTTATAACGCGAATCTGCAGGATCCCAATCTGCATCGTCAGGCATCTCTTTTACGATTATGGCATCTTTAATTCCAATTTTTTCAAAGGCATCATTCCAAAGCAAAATGCCTTTTTTGACAGCAGGTCTGAATTCTTCCGGAATTGTGTTTTCCAGCCAGAAAACAACAGGATTTTTAGCTTTGGAAATCTTAACATTTGGATTCTCTTTTTCAATGTGCCAGCGATTGATATAACGCACATAAGGAGATTCTGTTAATAGATCAGAATAATCTTGATAAATGGTAGTGAAATGACCTAATCTATCATCTGCCAGGCGAGGTTTGTAATTTGTTTCCGGAATTGATGACAAACTGTAATGATAGCGATGAAGCATACTTCTGGAATCCGGCAGAGTATAACCTCCTTTCCATTGACTATTCTTAAAATGCAAACTAACTTCGATTTCAGTATTGTTTGGAAATGACTTCAAATCGGAAAAATAGCTGTTATCTTTATCAAAACTGAATTTTCTCTTTCTTCTTTCTGTGGAATATTCTACATTAGCAAAATCTTTTAAAAAAATATCCGCTGCTTTTATGAGGATGGAACCGGTTTCTTCATGCGGTTTGCAGGCTATTTTTGTTGATGCAATAATTGAATTTGAAAAGCATTTCTCGATTGCTCGATTCATCGCAGGTTCATCAGCCCGGAATTTCAGGTTATTCTGAATCATTTGTATCTTTCTGTGAACCCTCTTAAAGAAAAAAGGGAAGTTGCGCATCATTGCAGAAGCATCGAACATATAAGCATCACCGGATTGGCGCGTCATGGAGCAGAGATAAATTTTTCCAAATTGCTCGGGTTTAATTTCCATATAAACAGTTCCGTCTTCATTATTGCGATAAAAAGTAAAAAGTCCCTCGATTTTTTCGAGGTCTGTTATCAGTTCATTGAATTCGGTTTTGGCAAGTAAGCTGTCAGATTTGGCTTTATCAACTGCTTTAATGATATCTTCGGTTGAGATTACAGTAGATTCATCAAGACGATCAACCGCATTTAATGTCATTATTAAAAAGATTACAAAAGCTATTGAAATTATTCTTTTCATTGTCTCTCCTGTTTTTTTAGCCACTAAGAACGCGAAGCAACACTAAGAGTATTTTTATTCAACTTCGTGCTTCTTTGTGAACAAGCCGTTGTTTTTTTATCATATGAAAAACAAGAGGCAAAATGCTGATTGAAGGCGTCAAGTATTTAATTCCGTTGACAAGAATACTGATGATAAAACTTTTTTCTCATTATTTTTTTGATGGAAGGATATTTTAATGAAATATATTTCATTTTTATTAGCTTTGTTTTTCTTATTTTCCTGTGCGAAAGAACCGGAAGAAATTGACCCGTTCATTTATAAATCCGGTTCCCTGAAACAGGGAGAAACACTTGCTGAAGCTTTAAAGCAAAAAGATATTAAGAACACAGATGTTTACAAACTTGTAAATAAATTGGACGAAATTTATAATTTGCGGCGTTCCCATCCCGGAGATAGTTTCAAGGTTAAACTCGATAGTTTAGATGTCATTCATGAACTGTCTTATTTTCCGGATAAGATAAAAACCTATCGTGTGTTGAGAGATACTACTGATTTATATTTCACAAAAATCGATACATTACCGGTAATCAAGGTTATCAAAAAATGTGATGGAGTCATTATTTCATCTCTTTATCAGGCTATGATAGACCAGGATGAGGGACCTGCATTGGCAATGGCTCTCAGCGAGATATTTCAGTGGGATATCGATTTCAATATTGATCCTCAGAAAGGTGATGAATTTCACCTGGTTTATGAACAGTTTATGAATGAAGACAATTTTGTTAAATATGGCGAAATTCTGATTGCTCAATATATTAGCGGGAAGTACAACAAGGTTGCGTATCGTTATGAAAATAAGCAGGAAATTGCCAAATACTATAACGAAAAAGGCGAATCCTTCCAGAAAGCATTCCTGAAATCTCCTTTAAACTATAAACGAATATCATCATATTTTGGAAAGCGTTTACATCCAATTAGTAGAAAAGTGTGGATGCACAATGGTGTGGATTATGCTGCTGCCTATGGAACTCCTGTAGAAGCTTCAGCAGATGGAACCATTATTCATCGAGGGTGGAAAGGTGGTCACCCAACAGTCAAAGGCAGAAAAGGTGGCTACGGAAAAACCATCATAATTCGTCATGCAAATAGCTATAAAACGCTTTACGGTCATCTGAGTAAGTATGGAAAATTCAAAGTTGGAACTAAGGTCAAACAACATGATATTATTGGTTATGTTGGTTCTACAGGACTTTCCACCGGGAATCATCTTCATTACACGATTTATCATCATGGAACTGCCATTAATCCCTTAAAACTGAAAAATGTTTCCGGTCCGCCTGTACCAAAAGATGAGATGGAAAAATTTAAAGTTGCAGTTGATAGCTTAAAGGTTATGCTGTTTTCTCCATATTCTTTTACTGAAATGTGATATTGAAAATAGTTAATTTTTCTTTGTTTGTCATTCCTGTGAAAACGGGAATCCATTGAACAAAGTTTTATAGATTCCCAATCAAGTTGGGAATGACAAAAATATGTTTTGTATTTTGGAATTTCTTTTAGGATGGATAGATAAAATAATGAAACGAGATGTGTTACGTGGAATAATCCAATCTGTTTCTTTTGGGATTTCCCTTTTACTGATAATCCTTCTTATAAAAGGAATTTTTACAACTGCTCATCAGTTTTGTCCCTATTCCAGCATTTGTTTTGGAATAATGGGTTTAAAACTACACACGGGAATGTTATTTAAGCCTGCTATTATTATTGGTTTTCTAATCGCATTCAGTACGATTTTTCTGGGTCGTTTATTTTGCGGATATGTCTGCTTCATTGGTACATTGCAGGAATCTATTTTTAAACTTAACAAATCCAAACATAAATTTCTGCAAAGGATACCTTATAAACTTCATCGATTTCTAATTGGATTGAAATATCTCTTTTTTCTGATTACTGTAATTTTTGCCTATTTTGGAATTCAATATTTGTATATGAAATTCTGTCCTGTTATTGCTATGGCGCATCCTCAACGGATCGGGATTGCTGCTGTTATCACGCTTGTCATTATAATTATTGGCGGATTGCTCGTAGAAAGATTCTGGTGTCGTTATCTGTGTCCTTATGCTGCCATGATGAATGTTTTTCAGTATTTAGGAAAGCTCCTTAAGATTAACAGGTTAAAGATTTTTAGAAATATAAAAACCAGCATCAATTGTTTTAATTGCACTAATTACTGTCCCATGAACATCGATATTGGTTATAATGAAGAAATTTCTGATGTGAATTGTATTCACTGTTTTCGTTGTGTGCGAATTTGTTCTAAACAGGATGCTGCCAAATCCAAATGTATTTATCGGGATTAGATTCTTATAACTCGAGTTCAGAAGAGTGTAGCGAAATTGGACTTGAAATAAAAAGCCAGCTTTCTGAAGTCCAGCCCTGAACGCCTGAACTCCAGTCTGCCTAGATGAAACAGCAAAGAATTTTATTTTAGAAAATTATGGAGCATTAAAATGAAATCAATTTTAATAGTTGAGGATGAAGACATTATTGCTCAAAATATCGCAGCCAGTTTAAAAAATTTGGGTTATAATAATACTTATATTGCCGAATCTGGGAAAAAAGCGTTTAAGATAATTGAGGAAAAACAACCGGATTTAATTTTATCTGATATTGTTTTGAAAGGCAAGATTAACGGTATTGAATTAGCTCACCAAGTTCAAAAAAAATACAACATACCTCTGATATACATTACTGCTTATTCAGATGAGGATATAATAAATAAAGCAAAGCTTACAGGACCTTATGGATATTTAACTAAACCATTTCGGAAAAAGGATTTAAAAATATCTATAGATATTGCTTTGTATAAATTTAGAATAGAACAAAAGCTTCGTGAAAGTGAAAAAAAATATAGATTACTACTAGAAAATTCAGTATGTCAAATATTATATTATGATTTAAAAGGAAGATTAGTCCTGATTAATAAAAAAGCTGCTGAAAGCCTTGGCAGAAAAATCGATGACCTGATTGGTAAATTAATTGATGAGCACTTTCCAAAACCAATTGCTAATTCTTATAAGCAGAGAATGAATGAAATAATAGAATCAGGTAAGGGTGCTGAATTTGAGGATTTGTTAGAATTTCATTCAGTAAATAGATGGTTTTGGTCAAATTTCCAACCTATGAAAAATGATGATGATAAAACAATTGGTGTTCAAATTATATCTCACGACATCACAAAACGCAAAAAAGCAGAAGAAGAAATAAAGTTATTGAAAGATCTTTTGCAGGCAGAAACTGAATATTTACGAAAAGAAGTAAAGCTGTCTCACGGACATAAAAATATTATCGGTGAGAGCAATTCGCTTAAACAAGTTTTAAATCGGGCTGAACTGGTTGCCAAAACACAATCTACTGTTCTTCTGCTTGGTGAAACTGGTACAGGAAAAGAACTGATTGCTCAAAGGATTCATGAACTGAGTACACGAAAAGACAAAACTTTGATTAAAGTAAACTGTGGAGCACTGCCTGTTAGCCTGATAGAAAGTGAACTTTTCGGAAAAGAAAAAGGCGCTTATACAGGTGCTATGACAAAGCAAATCGGATATTTTGAATTAGCGGATAATTCCACGATTATTTTGGATGAGATTGGAGAGCTTCCTCATGAATTGCAGGTCAAAATACTTAGGGTCATTCAAGATGGGCAATTTGAACGACTCGGAAGTCCCAAAACTATTAAGGTTAATGTGCGTATTATTGCTGTCACTAATTGCAACTTGGAAAAACAAGTCCACGAAGGAAAATTCCGCAGTGACTTATACTACCGGTTAAATGTTTTCCCAATAACTTTGCCCCCATTGCGTAAGCGTCCCGAAGATATTCCGTCGCTGACCTGGTCTTTTGTGAGGGAATTTGAAAATGCCTTTGGTAAAAAGATAGATATAATTCCTCGTAAAAGCATGAATGAGCTTCAGCACTATTCCTGGCCCGGAAATATCCGGGAGTTAAGAAATGTTATTGAGCACTCGATGATTATCAACCAATCTAATAAACTGAGAATTGAAATACCACGTGCTACCGAGTATATATCCTCCGCTTATCTTAGCCTTGAAGAATTGGAAAGGCAGCATATTATTCAGGTTCTGAAAAGTACGGGATGGCGAGTGAAAGGAAAAAATGGAGCTGCGGAAATACTTAAACTCAAACCGACGACACTTTATTCAAAAATTAAACGATTAGGAATAAAACGTTTTTAAACCTAAAACTCTAAATTGCTAATACAGGTTCCAAGTATCATATAAATTTTATCAATGTTTTCTAACTTTTCCTTGTTCCTAAGTTGCACTTGGGTACGAGTGAAATCCCTGACCATCTACACGAGGAGAAAGGGATTTTTGTACAACATCCGTTTAACTTCCATTTGATATACAGACACGCACCAAAGTACGAAATATAGTAACGAATACGATATATCGTACTTCTTCCCTTTATGACAGGCTGTTAAACTGGCGTTCTTCAATGTTCATAACTAATTGAATAGCGATGAGTTATATGGCATGTAAGGATTCTCTTTCTCATTGGAACGATAATAGCTTATTATAGATATAGTATTTGATTTTTTTATAAGTACTGTGTTAGCAATTCTGGAGGAAGATATGATTGCATTAAGTATATTATTGAAGATGGAAAATGCCAACCAGAAAAAGAATGCTATTGAAATTCTGAAGTACTCAATGAATTCAATAAATTTGACCAGGCAATGTATCTCAACTCATGTTTATACTGATATAGACCACAAAAATACTATCTCGTATTATGAGTTTTGGGATAATGAAGACTCATTAAATCGCAGAATCAAATCGGTTCAATTCAAAGACATACTAAATGTTGTTGATACGTCGTCTTTGAAACCTGAGATACTTATTAGTAATGTAACTAACACTGAGGGCATTGAGTTTATACAATCCCTCAGAAAAAAATTATAAAAAATATGAAATGCAAATATCGAAAAAATGGAATCCTCATTAATTTTCCTCTTATGACAAAGAGAAGTCAGGGGAGTTAGCTAAAATGTTAAAAAACTCTCGGCAAATGCCGATACAAAGTCCGAAAAGAAGAAAGGAGAAAAAGATGTTAAAATCTATGATTAATCCCGATCTGTCGGGGAAAAAAACAAGTTTAGTTCTAGGATTTATGCTAATAATGGTATTTGCAATGAGCACAAGCCTGATGGCTCAAACTAACGCTCTGGATTTTGATGGGGAAAATGACAAAGTAGAAAATACCAATTCGCACGGCATAATTGCAAATACCACAACCACATTGGAAGCCTGGGTAAAAATCGATGCTCAGGAGGAAGCAGTATTTGTTGGAAATGGAAACACTTATCAAGCTATAGGTATGAACTCAAGTGGTCAATTTGTTAGCAGGAGTTATGACGGAAGCTCAAGTCATAGAAACAATAGCGGTTACACTTTGGAAATTGGTATATGGTATCATGTTTCAGCAGTGTTTACCGGTGGAAATAGTACCAACTACGTGAATGGCGTACAGCAAGGTTCCACTGCGTCTTGTCCCAGTGGTTCAACAGAGAATGAATACTACTATCTTGGCTATGGATACATAACAGCAGAGTGTTATTTTAACGGTCAGATTGATGAAGCCAGGATATGGAGTGACGTGCGAACTCAAACTGAACTCCAGGAATATATATGCTCGGATGTTTCATCTGCTGGAGCGACTTTATTAGTTTATTACCGAATGACAGATGGTAGCGGAACTACTCTGACAGATAACAGCACTAACTCTAATACTGGTACCCTTTATAATATGGATAATTCGGATTGGGTAACTGATTATCTTGTCCCAGTTGGTGATGGCACTTCAGGTACTGAATACCAAATTCAAACCCTTAACCATTTATACTGGCTTTCACAAACTTCCGTCGAGTGGGGCAAATTATTTGAGCAAACTGCAGATATTGATATGACAGTTACTCAAAACTGGAACGATGATCATAGTGGCGATGCAGAAGGCTTCTCACCCATTGGTAACACTACAACCAAGTTCACCGGCTCATACAATGGCGGTGAATACACAATCAATAATTTGTATATCGACCGTTCAGGTATCGATGGTCTGTTCGGATGGGCACAGAGTGCTACGATTTCCAACACTGGTGTAACTAATGTATCAATAAGCAGTAGTGGTGCAAATGTTGGAGCTTTAGTAGCGTATAATGATAATACTTCAATTAGCAACTGTTATAGTACTGGTTCTGTGACTGGTAGTAGTAATTATTATGGTGGTCTCTGTGGAACATCGTTTAACAGTAGCTCGATAAATGCAAGCTATAGCACGTGTTCTGTTAATTGTAGAGGCAAAGGGGTCGGTGGTCTTATTGGAATTGTCCAATCTCCTTCTACTATAAATAATTGTTATAGTACAGGATCCGTTGTAGGAAGTGGAAGTGTTGGTTATGTTGGCGGACTCTGTGGAGAGAACAAAAGTACAATCAGCAAGAGCTACAGCGCAAGTTCTGCAAGTAGTGAAGGAGATCGTGTAGGCGGACTTGTCGGATACAATTGGTCTACAGGTACTATAAGCAATTGTTATTCGAAAGGTAATGTAACTCGAACCGATGGATCAAATAATAATTATGGTGGATTTGTTGGGAATAATGCCGGCACAATTGAGTATTGTTATTCCATCGGTGATGTTACGCTAGCTGTTGGTACTAATTTAGGCTTTGCAGGATATAACTATGAAGGCACTTACAGGGATAATTTCTGGGATAGTGAAGCGTCTAATCAAACCACAGCAACAGGGGCTACCGCCCAAACCACAGACGAAATGAAAACTGAATCTACCTATACTGCTGTTTGGGATTTCACTAACACTTGGGAAATGATTGGAACAAACTATCCGCAATTAAGAAACAATCCTGATCCAACTCTTCCCGTCACACTTTCCTCCTTCACAGCTCAATACATAGAAGATACTCCAATTTTATGTTGGACAACCCAATCTGAAACAAGTAATGCAGGTTGGAATATCTATCGTGGAGAAAGCGAAGAAGCACTTTCCAATGAAGAAGCATATCAGCTTAATTTGTCACTTGGTTTAATTCCCGGAGCTGGAACTACATCTCTGCCAACAGAATACAGCTTTGAGGATGTTTTTCCAATTTATCTCGGAACAACATATTTCTATTGGTTAGAAAGTGTGGATTATTCCGGTGAGTCTGAAATTTATGGACCGATTTCTTTAACGATTCCGGAGAATGAATGGCAAAATCCCAACTCTCCTGAAATCCCAAAAAATTATGGTCTTCATCAAAACTATCCGAATCCATTCAATCCCAATACAGCAATCAGTTTTATGATGAAGGAAAATTGTATCTGTGAATTATCTATCTACAATGTAAAAGGTCAGAAGATCAGAACCATATTTTCAAACTTATCCATTCCCAGAAATGAACTTCTAATTTCCAACTGGAATGGCAAAGATGAAAAAGGTAAAGAAGTATCAACCGGAATCTATTATTACAAGCTATCTTCACCAACAACTAATATGACTAAGAAAATGATCTTGATGAAATGATTTTAAAAGCTTAAAAAAAGGAGAAAAGATGAAAAAAACAAATTTAGTTCAAATTTTTATGCTAATAATGTTGCTAACAATGAGTACAGGATTATCGGCCACAACTTACACAGTAACATCAATTACTGATACAGGAAGTGAAACAGGCACGGCAGGTAAATTGAGCTGGGCAATAACGCAATCTAATGCCAGCAGTGGAGTTGATGATGTTATTGAATTCAACCTATCATCTGGATCTACAGTCACCCTAAGTGGAGCTCTTCCAATAATTTCAGACGGTGTAACAATTGATGGTAATGATGATGGCACACTTGTTACCGTGCAGGTAGCCACACCGGGAACTTCCACCTACAGGGTCTTTAACATCGATGCTTCAGGCAAAACTGTAAATATCTCCAATATGACAATCAAAGGTGGGGATATTTCTGGAGCATCCGGCACTGACAGTTACGGAGGTGCAATTTATGCTGGAGGAAATACCACAAATTTGACCATGTCAAATTCGATTATTACGGGTAGTAAGGCGAAACGTGGTGGTGGTATAGGCTTATACAACGGTGTAGAGCTGACCATTAATAACGCAAGTGTGAGCAACTGCATTGGAGACTATGGGGGAGGAATTTATATTGAAGTTTATTCCGACGGAGCAGGTACAATAAATATAACTAATTCAACTATAAACGATAACACTGCACAACTGGCTGGTGGGATCTTTTTGAATGTAGGATCGGGAGTTCGGGAAGGGACTTTGAATATTGTTAACAGCACTATTAACGGAAATTTGGCAACAACTTTTAATGGTGGCGGTATTGTTGCTGAAGCGAGCGGAGGTACGGCCGTACTCAATGTAAGCAATTCCACTATCGCAGAAAATTCAGTCAATGGCAGCACAACGAATAACACTGGAGGTGGTATTCATTGTGGAAATGCTAACGTCGTAGTAAAAAATTCAATTATAGCCAATAATACTGCATTTAGAGGGGCTGATTATTTTGAGAGCTCTTGTGCTACAACTGACAACGGATATAATGTTATTGGTGTGTCTGATGGATATACCTGGACAGGAACAGGAGACTGGACTGACCAGGATGGAAATGGAACTTTTGACCTATATGATACTTCTGATACTGGAACTTTAAATCTATCCCCAACACTTGCCTTAAACCACAATCCAAATGGAACATGGACTCTTTCTTACACAGACGGAAGCAGCATCGGAATTGATGATGGAATCGGCACAGATCCAGACCAACGTGGAGCAACGGTTTACAATGGTACAAAAGATATCGGTGCTTATGAATGGCAGGGATCAGAAGGTACACTCCCCGTCACACTATCCTCTTTCACAGCTCAATTTATTGAAAATACAACAACCTTGTATTGGACAACTCAATCCGAGACAAGCAATGCAGGTTGGAATATCTATCGTTCTCAAACAGATATGCTGGAACAAGCAGTGCAGATAAATTTAGAGATTATTCCCGGAGCAGGTACAACGAGTGAACCAACAGAATACGGTTTTGAGGATGTTTTCCCGATTTATCTCGGAACAACATATTTCTACTGGCTGGAAAGCGTGGATTATTCCGGACTAACAGATAGTTACGGTCCGATTTCTCTTTTAATTCCAGAGGAAGGGGAAGAACCTGGTTCACCGGAAGTCCCGGGTATTTACGGACTTCATCAAAACTATCCCAATCCCTTCAATCCCAATACAGAGATAAGCTTTATGATGAAGGAAA
>Ga0207996_1001659_pt1 | contig 14949 bp, 13 predicted proteins | sample AntAceMetag02UKG_FD_184773 | JGI IMG/M metagenome (GOLD analysis project Ga0207996, IMG submission 184773) | Saline lake microbial communities from Ace Lake, Antarctica - Antarctic Ace Lake Metagenome 02UKG (SPAdes) (version 2) | ecosystem: Environmental > Aquatic > Non-marine Saline and... | reverse complement strand
TATGACCATTTTGGCGCCTAAATATAGTCCTAATCCAACTCCTTCGGTATGCATCTTGCCTACTTCTCTTCCTCTTGAAAATTTTTCAAAAAGAGCAATTTGTTCTTTTTGAGGAATACCTATGCCAGTATCCTTGATACTAAAAACAATCTTACTACCCTTCTTTTTCAAACGAATAATGATTCCTCCTTTTTTAGTATAATGCAAAGCATTATCAACTAAATTCTGAACAACTTGTCTAATTTTCAAAGAATCAATCCTTATCTTAGGCAATCCTTCTTTTGATTTAATATATTTTAAATAAAGATTTCTTTTAGATGCTTTCTGACTAAACTCCTCAATAACACTTTCAACCATATCTTCTAAGGATACCAATTCCCATTTAAAATCTAAACGCCCTGATTCAATTCTAGATACAGTCAATAAGTCTTCAACCAATTTAATTAATCTCTCATTACTTAAATATACTTTGTTTAATTGTTCTTTTTGTTTATCTGTGACTTGTCCCCAAGTTCCTTCCATCATCATAGAAACATAGCCCTTAATAATACTTAATGGAGTTCTCAACTGATGAGAAGCAAGGGAAATAAATTCGGACTTAGCACTATCTAATTGCTTTAATCTAACATTAGCATCTCTTAGTTCTTTAGTCTGACTATTAACTTCTTTCTGTAATGTTTTAGAAAAATCTTTCATTTCTTCATAAAGACGAGAGTTTTCAATAGCAATTCCAGCTTGAGATGCGATTGTTTCTAATGTTTTAATATCTTCATTAGTAAACATGTCACCTGATCTCTTCGCGCTTAAAAGAAAAAGTCCAACCAACTTATTTTTAACCATTAGGGGAATTATTAAAAATGCTTTTAAGTTTTCTATTTCTTCAATTAAAGAATGAGCTTTATCTGATTTATTTTCTTCTTCATGTTTTCTTTTCAATTCTTCTAAAACCAAAACTTCTCTTTGATTTTTGAAATAAGCAATAATTTTTTTTAATGCCTTTTTTTTCTTAGAAGTCATTAAAAAATCCCCCCTTGTAATGGAAAGATTTGCTTCTTCGTCTTCTAAAATAATTATCTCTATTTTTCTTATTCTTAAGGCTTTAATAATCTTGTTCTTCAAAGTATCAATAACCGTATCTAAATCTAATGTCCTAGAAACGACATCAGAAATATCAGCCATTAATTCTTGTGGCAAGTATTCTCCTTTGAATAAAAAACCATCAGTTATATTTTTAAGCCATTCATAAAGAGGACGAAAAGCAATAGCAACCAGCAAAGCAACGATTAACCCAGTAATAATTTGTGTTTGAAATGTATAGGTTCCTCCAAATATTATCCAACTAACTAAATATGCTGACATGGCATAAATTGCTGTAATTACAATAACAATCAAAGAAAAAATTGTACTCCGTTTAACCGCCATTCCAATATCCATCAACCGATATTTAATAATTGCATAAGCAACAATAGTCAAATAAAGCGTAGTAGTCCAATTTCCTATGGGAGAGATAGGAATGTCATACCATAATAGATAATTAGTTGCTCCTCCCAGATATCCAAGAATAGTTCCTATAAGAATATATCTAATTTGACTTTGTTTAATCCCAGAAGAAGAATAATATTCTTTAAATAAAAAATAAATAGCATAAACTGCATAGAACAACCAAAAGAAAAGAAACAAATGATAAAAGATACCTGGATCTGGCCAAAAGGAAAATCCCAATTTAGGTCTTACATTTTTTACAATTAAAGAGCTAAAATTAGTAAAAAAGAAAAATATAAAAATCAAATATCCAAAAATAAGTATTTTTTTATTTTCTTTAATTTTATTAAGCAATCTAAGAATAAAATGAAAATAAAAAATAGTAATAAAAATAGCTCCAAACATTAATTCCCGCGACCAGAAAAGAGCAGTTTTAGCATTATCAGCAATTTGCCAAAAATAATAAGCATAACTCCAAAAAGCTACGCTTAAACAAAATAAAGCAAAAGATTGATTAATTTTTACTTTTTTATTCTTAAAATATATAAATAAACCAAGAATAGTACTGGCAATAGCATTAATTAAAGCAGTAATAGCATAAAAAATCATAAACAAATATCCTCCTTTTTTATTTTACCATTTTCTATATAAACTAGCAAAAAATGTTTACGAAAATGAAAAAGACCCAGTCATTTCTTAAAAGAAACAACTGGGTCAAAGCACTGTACTTTATCATTTTTGACAAACCCCGATCCCGTGGATTTTAAATGGTTCATAAAAAATATTGATTTTTTCTAACAAGAATCCTCCTTTTACCAGTAATTCCGCAAATTGCTTCTCGCTCCTATAAATCATAGGCCACAGAAGGGTCCAGTTAAGAAATATTCTTTCCCTATTTTTGCGAATATTACAGGTTAAGAAATATCCACCTGGCAACAAGCAATCCTTAATGCGATGAATCAACTGAATCGCTTTCTTTTTGGGACGATAATCAAGAAATCCAACCATCTCAACAATATGAGGTCTAAATTCTTGACAAACTTTTTCCAAAGAACTTGTTGTCCCATGAATAAAAGAAACCTGATTAGTTAATCCAGCAAGCTCAACTTCCTGACGAGCTTTTTTAATCGCAGTTTTATCAATATCGATAAGGATCACTTTAATAGGAAGATTACAACATCTTTGAATCGCTTTTATAACCGCTTGAGCTGAGCCAGAAGCTATTGATACTAATCTAATTTCTGGTTCATTTACAAATTTTCTAAAAGCGTTTTCCAAAAGATTAATCACAATCTTAAGACGATTGGTTACGGCTTGACGATTTTCCATCTTTCCTACCCAAAAACGAGTCATCGCACCCTCCATGTCATTTTTCAATTGAGGACTAATTTTTGTATGATAGTTATAGAAAATATCAAGCGAAGGCCAACTAGCTGCTCCTGTTTTTGATTGATGATTAAACTTGCTAAACCTGTCGACAAAAAAACTTGAAACATGATTAGGGTCTCTGCCTAAATTCCAAAGTATTTTCATAAAAGAATCTTTTTGCCTTTTGAACACTTTTACAAAAACAACTTGGGTAAGATTGGTCATCATACTCCAAATCCCAACCAACCATAATACAAGAACGTAAGCATAACTTCTCTTGTTATGTTCCCCACCAAAATCTTCCGCTTTCAGAGTTGTGATTGCTAATATATCCTCTTCAAATCTGAAAGCGTCTCCCATTATTCCCATTCCTGTTCCGGGATATAGTAACATATCACTACCTCCTCTAATTTTGTTTTCTCCAAATCCTTGAAACTCCATATATCAGAGAAGCAACATAAGAAAAAGATTTCAACATTATTAAAGCCAAGGCTTTAATAATCTCTTTTCCTTTAATCGCATTTCCGATATCCATAGCCGACGGCACAATTCTAAATTCAGTGATCATTTCATTCCCCTCTCTTCCGTATTCTTATTTTAAAAAACTTTCGATTTTAACAAACCGAATGGAAAAGATTTTTCCAAATCTCCTCTATTCGAATTGCTAATACCTGATAATAAACCTACTTCTTTTTCTTATAACACTTACCCAATATCCAGATAAGTAAGGTTAAAATTATAGGTATCGCTAAGATGACAATGATAAGATAAATTTTACTAGTCATAGCGAATTCTTTGTTATTTTCCTATATTATACTCTTATTTATAAATCTTTGTCAAGTGTTTTCCGACAAAAATACATGAATAACTCAAAATAACCAAAATACCGCCCAATATAGCAGTATTTTAGATTTAAGCGTGTAAAACAATTCCTGACAATAAATATTACTTTGGCCAGGATTCAATAATTAAGGCCTTTTTGTTTTTAAGAGGCAAAAACTCATAAATTTTTTCTGTAACAAAAGGCAACCAAGGATGCATTAATTTTAATGATGTTGCTAAAACATAGATAAGAATTAATTGCGTATTATCAGCTTCTTTTTTAGATTTAGGTTCTCTAATTTGTTTTTTAGCTACTTCGATATAAACATCACAAAATTCACGCCAAAAGAAATGATAAAGCGATTGCAAGGCATGCCCTAATCTATATTTTTCTAAATCCTTACTTACTTTAACTATTAATTTTTTTAGTGATTCAAGAATTTTTTTATCTTCTTTACTAATTGGTCTTGGTTTGCGAGAAATATCAAATTTTCTTTTTTTATCTAATTGACCAAGAACAAATCTTGAAGCATTCCAAATCTTATTACAAAACTTTTTACCAGCTAAAGTATCTTCTTCTCCAAATCGCATATCTTGAGATTCTGAAATCTGCCATGCTAAACCAAAACGGGTAGCATCAGATCCATAATTTTCTATTAGATCAGAAGGATCAATTCCAGTATCCAATGACTTTGACATTCTTTGTCCTTTTTTTGTAATAACTGTTGCATGAATTAAAACATCATGAAAAGGGATCTTTTTCTCTAATTCTATTCCAGAATAAACCATTCGCGCTACCCATAAATTAATAATATCTCGAGCAGTGCTTAAAACATTTGTTGGATAAAAAGTTTTAAGATCTTTAGTTTTTTTAGGCCAACCTAAAGCTGCTAAAGGCCAAAGAGCCGAAGAAAACCATGTATCAAAAACATCTTCTGATTGTTTCATTTTACATTTCTTACAAAATGGACATTTTTTTGGAGATTTTAAAGAAACTACAAATTTCTCTGGATTAGAAGAACAAAACCAAACGGGAAATCTATGTCCCCACCAAATTTGTCGTGAAATACACCAATCACGAGTATTGTTCAACCAATTCAAATATACTTTTTCCCAACGCTTAGGATAAAATTTAATCTTATTTTTTTTAACTGGATCAATTGCCATTTTAGCTAATTCGTCCATTTTAACAAACCATTGTTTAGAAGGAATAGCTTCAATAGTTGAATCGCATCTATAACACTTAGGAACTGAATGTTCGTAATCTTCAATTTTTTCGACAAGCCCTAATTTTTGTAAATCTTCAATAATTTTATGACGAGCTTCATTGGCTTCCATCCCTTGATATTGTTTAGGAACATTTTTATTCATTTTACCATTCTCATCAATCACTGAAATCATTTCTAAATTATGATTCTGACCAATTTGCCAATCAACCATGCTATGAGCAGGAGTTACCTTGACCGCTCCTGTTCCAAATTCAGCCTCAATTAAATTATCAGCAATAATTGGAATTTCTCGATTAACCAATGGTAATAAAACTTTTTGACCAACTAATTCTTTGTATCTTTTATCTTTAGGGCTTACTGCAACTGCTGTATCTCCTAACATCGTTTCAGGACGTGTTGTTGCCATTATTATAAACTTATTAGATTGTCCAACAATTGGATATTTCAAATACCAAAGATTTGTTTTTTCATCCTTATGTTCTAATTCCAAATCAGAAAGACTTGTTTTACAACGTGGACACCAATTAACTACTCGTTCTCCACGATAAATCCATCCCTTCTTGTAATAATCAAAAAAGGATTTATAAACTGCATCAGTATAATTTTTATCCATTGTAAAAGCAGTTCTAGACCAATCACAAGACGCTCCAATGCTTTTTAATTGATTTAAAATCTTATTGCCATATTTTTTTTTCCACTCCCAAACTTCTTCTATGAATTTTTCTCTACCAAGATCAAAACGAGTTTTACCTTCTTTCTTTAATTTTTTTTCAACAACATTTTGTGTAGCAATTCCAGCATGATCAGTCCCTGGAACCCAAAGAGTTTTAAATCCAGACATCCTTTTCCAACGAATTAAAATATCTTGAATAATTGCATTTAATGCATGTCCCATATGCAAAGCCCCAGTAACATTTGGAGGAGGGATAACAATGGAATAAGGCTTTTTTGTATCCTTTAATTTATCAGGATTAAAGGCTCCTGTTTTTTCCCAAAATTTATAAATCTTTGATTCAACTTCTTTTGGATTATATTGTTTATCCATATTTTATATAATATAACATACTTAAGTCATTTGCAATGTATAATTATTGACATGTAGAAAAAAACAATCTATAATAAAGATATATGGAATTAGAAATTCTACCATTAGAATTAAGAAAATTAGGTCTAACTGAAAAAGAGGTTCAGATATATTTATCTGCATTAGGATTAGGATATACTTCAATTCAAAAGATTGCTGAGCAAACACGCATTAGCCGACCAACCACTTATTCAATTATTAAATCCCTTAAAGATAAGGGGTTGATTTCTCAATCAAAAGATAAAAATAAAAAATATATTATTGCTGAATCCCCTGATAAGCTTTTAGGTATTTTAAAAAGAGAGAAAAAAGAAATAGACGAAAAAGAACGAGAGTTTCTTAGAATTATTGCTATTTTAAAAGATAAATATCAATTAGAGGACAGAAGAGATATTAAAGTTTATAAAACAAAAACAAGTATAGAAAATTTACTTAACGACTTTTTAACCACTCAAAGTAAAAATATTTATGTTTTAGTCAATAATGAAAAAATCTGGCCAATAAAAGCCAGACAATCTGTTTATAAGAAAATAAAACAAAGATTAGGTAAGGTTCAAATTAAAGAATTATCTAAAAAATCGAATACAAGTTTTAATGGCATTGTCATTATCTATGACAAAGTAATTATTCTTCCTGATAAAACATCTGGTATTCTAATTGAAAATAAAATTATTATTGATTTAATTAAATCATTCTTTCTCTATCTGTGAGAGATACAAGAAAAAGAGGCATCCTTTGTTGCTGGACTGCCTCTTCTTTGACTAATTAAACTGGCATTCTTTCTAACAATCGGCATAAAGTGCCTCTAAAGAAAGAAATGCCTTTCTTTTTGTTGTCCTGTGCTTTTTCATGAAAGTTTAATACAGGAGAATTCCCTTCCCTCACTTCTCTTGTTTCAGAAGCGACTATACTCTGCTTCTTAAATCCATGCTCTCTATCAAATACATCCACCATAATTTTATCCCCCTTATTCTTTATGATATATGTTAAAAAACTAAATATCTTCTATCTATTATATTAATACTTTTTTTGTTACGAATCAAGTCTAATGTCTTTTCTAATATTCTCCATATATTTATAAATAAACCAAAGATTATGATAAGTAGCCAATCTTGCAGCTAACATTTCTTTTGCTTTAAAAAGATGATGCAAATATGCTCTTGTAAAATTACGACAAGTATAACAATCACAATTTTTCATAATTGGTTTTTTATCTGCCTTATAAGCTGAATTTAAAATATTTAATTCTCCTTTATTTGTTAAAAGAGTTCCATGTCTAGCTAATCTTGTTGGATAAACGCAATCAAATAGGTCAATTCCTCTTTTAACCGCTTCTTTAATATCTTTTAAATAACCAATTCCTAATAAATGACGTGGTTTTTCTTCTGGCAAACAAGGAATAACCCAATCCAGTGTTTTCTTCATTTCTCCCTTGCCAAAAGAACCTCCAATTCCAAATCCATCAAAATCTAATTGACCTATAAATTTAGCACTATCAATTCTTAAGTTCTTGAAAAGACCACCTTGAACAATTCCGAATAAGAATTGTTTTTTATTTTTCTTTGCCTTTAAACATCTCTCTGCCCATTTATGAGTTCTTTCCATGGATTTTTTAGTATAATTATAGTCAACCAAAGGAGAGGTACATTCATCAAAAGCAAAAATAATATCCGCTCCTAAATCTTCTTGAATTTTAATAGATGTTTCTGGAGTAAATCTATGCAAAGAACCATCTAAATGAGAAGTAAAAGTAACGCCATCATTATCAATCTTAACTAATTTACCAACATTAATATTTCGGTTTTCAATATCATTGTCTTTTAAAACCTTGCCAATACTCTGATCAAAACCAGCCCCTAAACTAAAAACTTGAAATCCACCACTATCTGTTGACATAGGACCAGGCCAATTCATAAACTTATGCAAACCACCCATTTTTTTAACAATTTTATGACCTGGTTGTAAATACAAATGATATGTATTAGCTAAAATAGCTTCAAACCCAATTTCTTTGATATCTTCTGGAGTTAAACTCTTAACTGTTGCTTTGGTAGCCACAGGAAAAAAAGCAGGCGTATGTATTACTCCATGAGAAGTCTTAATCAAGCCCAAACGAGCTTTTGATTTTTTATGTTTTTTTATAACTTTAAAAAATTGCATATAATTCAAGAGCGAGCTTCTAAAATACTATAACCCGCTATTCCAAAAGCTACAGATACATTTAAAGATTCTTTTTTACCAAGCATTGGCAGATGAATTATATCATCAGCTTTTTTTAAAACAGAATTAGAAACTCCTTTTATTTCATTTCCAATTACTAGGGCTAAAGGAAATTTTGGTTTAAATTTAGTATAAGGAATACTTTTTTTAGTTTGTTCTAAAACAACAATATTAACTTTCTCTTTTTTTAGTTTATCAATTATACGCCAAGTTTGCCACTGATATTCCCATTCAATGTTTTCTTCAGCACCCAATGCAGTTTTAGAAATCTTATGATGAGGCGGTTTACCACAAATTCCTCCTAAAAAAACCTTATCCACGCCTAAAGCATCGGCTGTTCTAAAAATTGAGCCGATATTTTCTAAACTACGAATATTATCACATACGATATAAAATTTATTCATAAAGTAAAATTAACAAGTATTCTAAAATTTTTGAGCGTGTAGGGCGCCCATTTTAATGGGCTAAAGCGCGAATAAATTTTAGAATATGAGTATTGAATATTATAAAAAGAAATGGGCTGTCAGTTTTATACCAACAGCCCCTTGATTACGAATTGAATATTCCATAGACAACTTTGATAGCAGGAGTAAATAGATGAGAAGGAATGTGGAGATCAGATCGAGAAGATATTTGTTTGTCACATCTCATTACGCTAGTTTTTGTAATTTTCCCATGAGACCTAGCATAATCTATTTGGAAAGGACCAGTCATTATTTTTACGCCTAGTACCTTTCCGTCCGATCTTCTTTTCACATCTAGAACTTCTATATCGCTCATCATATACCTCCTTTTAAAAAAGTTGGCCATGAAAAAACAATTTAATCTTATGTTAATATAATACTAAAAAAAGAGCTGTTTGTCAAGGTCTTACCCATAATTTTTGGGCTTCAATCCACAAAGTATCGATATTGTGCTTCTCTTTTAACCAATACCACCACTCTGCACCCCATAAATATGCCTCATCAAAACCAGTCTGTTCAGTGTATTTTATAATTCCCTTAAATCTTTCTAAATTCATAGTTTTATCTTGTTCTTCTGGAGTTGTTTCCCAAATCATTAAATGATTCCATGGTTCAGCTTGTAATTCAATAATTATTATTCTTTCTATCCCAGTAATCCATTTAACTAATTTTGCTCTCTTATGATAAAAAACAGCAGGAATAGGATATTCAACATGTCTTTCAAGTGTATCACTCCAAACAATTCTATAAAGAGTAGTTCCAAAAAGATCTGCTTTTCTAGCTGGTTGAATCCAACTACTTAATTCACCACTTGCAGTTAATAAAATTTGACGATTATCAAAATCTAATTCTCTAACTAAATTAATTTCTTTTTCTAAAAATTCTTTATCTAATTTTGGACATTCTCCAAAACCCATTAAAAATGGTTCGTTTTCTACTTGCCATATTTTAATTGTTTTATTACCTTGATAATGATTTACTATTTCGCTTATTAAAAATAATAATTCTTCTTGTTGCTCTGATTCACTTAATTCATGTGCCCATTCAGGAATATGACATTCAGGCCAACGAGGAACCTTTCTACCAATAACCAAAATAACCTCTATGTCTCGCTTCCTTGCTTCTTCAATCTGCCAATCCAAATCTTCAAATGAATATTTGCCTTGTTCTGGTTCAATTTTCTGCCAATAAGCTACTAATCGCATTTTTTTAACTCCCAATTCATCTAAAATAGCTAAATACATTTTCTTCCAATCAAGATCCATTTGCTCTGCAAAATATTGACTAAAAGTAATACCAAAATCAATTTTTTCAACAACTGGCGCTTTACCAGTAAACATATAAACTAAAAATCCAGCTAAACAAATAGCGAATAAAATGATTGAGATAATGATAAATTTTAAAATAGATTTAAACATTTTTTAAAAAGCTAAAATTCCTAATCCAAAAATAACAAATAAAATAGCAATTGCTTTTTGCAAAACTGCGCTTTGATTAATTTGCTCTCTCATGATTTTAGGGAATTTCTTAGATAAGAACAAAGCTAAAATTAAAAGAAAGATATATTGAACTCCTTGTAATGCATTAACTAATGTAACGCTACCTAAAAAAATAGCATAATTAAGAAAGAAGAATGCCACGCCAGACATAATTTTACTAAAAATAGCTAATTCCCCTGTTTTTAATTTAATTTCTTTTGAAGTTTCTAAAATTACTCTTCTTGTAATTGGTAATGAGAATAACAAGATAGCACCTAAAACTCCACCAAAACGCATCCATATGAAACCATCAATAAAAGGTTGTTGAATAAAGATAATTTTAGTTAGAACATAAGAACTAGCAAAGAAAAAAGCAGCTAAAATCGCTATAGGCAATCTTTTGACTAAAGATGTTTTAACTAATCCAGAAATCGCTCTAGCTTGTTTTCTAGGCCAAGCCATAATCACTCCACCTAAAACTAATAAACAAAAAGCAATTAATTGATTACTTATTAAACGTTCATTTAAAAGAAAATAAGTTAAAATAAAAGTGAAAAGAGGAACTAATCCGCCAATAATAGGAGTGATTCTTGAAACCTCACCCAATTGAATAGATTTATAAAAACAAAAAATTGCGAAAATAAAAACCATTCCAGCCAAAAGACTAATTATTATCTGATTAACTGGAAAAATACTAAAACCAAAAGGAATTAAAAAAACAGCTAATCCGCCAAAAACACCAACATAAAAAGCGTAAGTAGCTGGTTTAAGATATGTATGAGAAAATAAGTATTTATCAATTACAAAAACCAAAGCAGAAACAAAATGAGCAATAATTGCGATTATTAACCAGTTCATAATTTTTAATTAAACAATTAAAGTATGATCTTTTAAGATGTTTAGAAAGCATTTTTTTTGAATCGTAGGTGTGGGCGTGCTTTTCAGTTTACTGAAAAGGGCTAAGCGATTTAAAAAAATTGTTTTCTGAACATAATTCATAAATCTATCTTATTATCCTTACAAATTTTAGCATATTTATAAGCACTAGGACGAATTTTCCTTTCAAATGTTTTAAAATCAACTTCCACTAAACCGAATCTTGGCCAAAACCCCTTATCCCATTCAAAATTATCTAATAAAGACCAGTGAAGATATCCTCGCACATCAACCCCCTCTTCTATCGCTTTATAAATCCAAATTAAATAATCTTTAATAAATTTTTCTCTTTTCTGATCATCTTTATCAGCCAATCCATTTTCTGTAATATATATTGGCTTATTATATTTTTTTAATTCTTTTAAAACACGATAAATCCCTTCTGGATATATTCCCCAACCCATATCAGAAACAGATTCATTTTTATTCCCAAAAAGGGTTTGATGGAAATAATGATTAAGCCCAATAAAATCCTGCTCATTCTTAATTTTATTTAAAAAATATTTATTCCAAAAATAATTAATAAAAGGAATATTCTCAAAATAAATATTATTCTTAGCAATTCCTACTTTACATTCTAAATCAATTAAATGAAGAGCTCTATATGCTAATTTATGAGCTTTAACTAAACTATTAACAACCCTAAAGTATTTAAAAATACTCTTTTTTTCAGGCGGCCAATTGCCTTTTAAATATGAATTAGAAGCATAAAGACTTGGTTCGTTAAGCGTAATCCAAAAATTGACATAATCGAATAGATTCTCACTTATTATCTTTACATAACGATCAAAATAATAAGGCGTCTTTGGATTCAACCAGCCGCCTTTTTCAGCTAACCAATTTGGCAATGTCCAATGATATAAGGTTACAAAAGGTTCAATGTTTCTCTCTTTTAAAGCAATTAAAACTTGTCTGTAGTGTTCTATCTCTTTTTCATCAATAAATCCTTCTTTTGGTTCAATGCGCGACCATTCAATAGAAAAACGATGAGCATTATGGTTTAATTCTTTAGCAATATCAAAGTCCTCTTTAAATCGATGATAATGATCACAGGCCCGCCCAGAAATATAGTTTCTTGATTGTAGCATTTCTGGGAATTTTTCTTTTTGCCAAGGTTGCCAATAGGTTTCAGATTTTTTAGCTAAACCTTCTGCATTCCCTTTCTCCCATTTTGACCAATCATTAACATTCCCGCCCTCTACTTGGTGGGATGAAGTCCCGGCTCCCCATAAAAAATTTTTAGGAAATTTTATTTCTGACATTTAGGACAAAAGTGGACTGAACGGCCACCCATCTTAATTCTTTTAATTTTAGTTTTACATTTAAAGCAAGCAAGGCCTTCTTTTTGATAAACTTTTTGCAAAGGTGCAAAATTACCTTCTTTACCATTAGCATCAAAATAGTCCCTATTAGAACTTCCTCTCTTTTTAATAGCTAAAATTAAAATTCTTTTAATTTCTTTATAAATTTTATCAATTTCTTTTGACTTTAAAGTTTGGGCTTGTCTAAGAGGATTAACTCCGGCTTCAAATAAAATCTCATCAGAATAAATATTACCTATTCCTGCTATAAATTTTTGATCCATTAATAAAAGTTTAATTCTACTTTTCTTTCTTTTTGCTAATAATTCTTTAAACAATTTTAAAGTAAATTTTTTACTTAACGGATCGGGTCCAAATCTCTCTTTTTTTAAAAAATCATTCAATTCTTTTTTAAGAATTACTTTAACAAAACCAAATTGACGTAAATCATTATGAAGTAAACGACTTCCATCAGTAAAAGAATAAATTAAATGAGTATGCTTGTTCTCTGTCCCATTAAAAATTAATTGACCAGTTAATTTCAAATGAATAATCAAACAATAGTCATTAGATAGTTCAAAAATTATCAGTTTAGCTTGACGATTAATTTTTTCAATTTTAGCTCCAATAACTAATTTTTTAAATTTTTTTAAAGGATATTTAACAAGTTTTTCCAGTCGAACTTTTATTTGTCCTATCTCTTTCCCTTTGATTTTCGCATTCAATTGCTTTTTAATTGTTTCTACTTCAGGTAATTCAGGCATACTTATCTAGGCGGTTCTTCGTACTGAGTACTAACTAAAACATCTTTTAAGGCATCAACATCTTCTAGTATCATGCCAGTTCCCCTAACCACAGCAGTTAAGGGATCTTCTACTAGTTTAACTGGCATTTCAGTTTGTTCAGCTATTAATTTATCTAATCCACGCAAAAGACTGCCTCCGCCAACTAAAAAAATACCTCTCTGCATAATATCAGCAACTAACTCAGGAGGAGTTTCTTCAATTATACCCTTAATTGAATTACTTAATGCTTTAATAGAACGGACCAATGCCTTACGAATTTGAGAATCATCAACTACTATCTCTTTGGGCAGTCCAGTAACAATGTCACGACCACGCATCGTTGTCTCTATTCTTTCTTCTAATGGATATGCTGAGCCTACTGCTAATTTAATATCTTCTGATGTTTTTTCTCCCAAAAGAAGATTAAATTCTTCTCTAGCGTATTGAACAATGTCTTCATTAAGTTTATCACCCGCTGTGCGTAAACTTCTACTAACAACAATACCACCTAATGAGATAACGGCTACTTCGGTTGTTCCTCCTCCAACATCAATAATCATATTTCCAGTTGCTTCTTGAACCGGCATACGAATACCAATGGCAGCAGCCATTGGTTCTTCGATTAAATAGACTTCTCTAGCTCCAACATTTCTAGTAGCATCTTCTACTGCTCTTTTTTCTACTTCCGTAACTCCAGAAGGAATACCAACTACTACTCTTGGTCGTGGTAAAATAGAAAAACTTTCTCTATGAACTTTATCAATAAAAAACTTAAGCATTTGCTCAGTTATTTCAAAATCAGAAACAACACCAGCGACCAATGGCCTAGATGCAATAATATGAGCTGGTGTTCTACCAACCATTTTCTTAGCTTCTTCTCCAATTGCTAAAATCTGACCAGTCTTTTGATTAACCGCGACAACAGATGGTTCATTAATGACTATGCCTCTTCCTTTGACATAGACCAATGTATTAGCTGTACCTAAGTCTATCCCAATGTCTTTAGAAAAAATACCAAATAATTTATTAAGCATTTTTTAATTTATCAATTATTTTATCTATTTTAATCAATTCAATTTCTTTGCTATTTCGCTTTTTGATTTCTACTGAATCTTTAGCTAATGTTTTTTCACTAATAACTACTCTTAAAGGAATACCAATTAAATCTGCATCAGCAAATTTTTCACCAGGTGTTTTGTCTCGATCATCATAAAGAACGTCTACCTTATTATCAATCATATTTTGATAAATTTTATCAGCTACTTTTTTATCATCTATCAAATTAATTAAATGAATATCAAAAGGAGCTACACTTTCTGGCCAAATAATGCCTTTATTGTCATTTAATACTTCGACAATCGCCCCCATTAATCGACTTAATCCTATACCATAAGACCCCATGAAAACCATTTTGTCCTCACCTTCTTTATTTTTATATTTTAAATTAAATGGTTCTGAAAACTTAGTTCCCAGAGTAAAAATATTCCCTACTTCGATAGCTTTTTTCTTTTTGAAATCTTCTATTTTATCTATTTCTTTTGAATATTCACCCCAAATTTCTTTATTTATTGCTGCCTGGCCTTGTTTCGTTTCTAATCCTTTTCCATAATCGTCTTTGTGAATATAAATAGTATCTTCTCCAGCTTCGCATATGGTTTGAAACTCATGGGAATATTTTGAGAAAGTACCACCCGATGCATAGGTTAAATAAGTCAAATGACCAATTCCAACTCTATTAAAAACTTTTTTATACGCCATTTTCATCTTTTCGTAAAAATCA
>Ga0207996_1001652_pt1 | contig 14999 bp, 13 predicted proteins | sample AntAceMetag02UKG_FD_184773 | JGI IMG/M metagenome (GOLD analysis project Ga0207996, IMG submission 184773) | Saline lake microbial communities from Ace Lake, Antarctica - Antarctic Ace Lake Metagenome 02UKG (SPAdes) (version 2) | ecosystem: Environmental > Aquatic > Non-marine Saline and... | reverse complement strand
TGAATTGTTTTTCCCTAATTCTATTAATTGTTTGCTCATTTTACCATCTTTTAATGGTGTACCGTCAATAAAACTCTCCGAATCAATAATCAGGAAATCTCCTTCTTTGGCTTTCCGGTCTTTTGTAATGATTAATTTAGCCTGGCTTTCCTGCATCCTTAATATTTCATCATCAACATCTCTTTTTAATATCTTTACGACTTCTTTTTTTACTATTATTTTATTAAATGAACCAATTTTAACTTCCGGTTTTACCTTTACTGTTATTTCATAAATTAATGGCTTTTCTTCTTCTATTTGAATAACTTTAACATTTGGTCTGTCAATCGGTTCGATTTTGGATTGTTTTATTGCATCATAATAAGTTTTTTCAATTAATTCATCTGCAGTTTTTTCATACAAATATTCTTTAGTTAAATGCATCTCCAATATATTGCGAGGTATTTTACCTTTCCGAAAACCGGGTATTTTAACCTTGTAAGATAAATCATTACATGTTTTATTTAGTTCAGTCTTTACTTCTGATTTCTCTATTTCAACCTCTAAAATAACTTTATCATTTTCATGTTTCTTTATTTTATATTTCAACAATGAATAGAACCTCCATAAATTCCAATTTTTTTATCATTTAAATAAAGCCGCAAATATTTTTGCGGCTATTTTAGACTAATTATTTTTTTAAATATTTATAGTTTATTCTTATAACGCTTCTTTGAAAAATAGCTTGGTGCGAAGGGCGGGACTCGAACCCGCACGGTTTAACCCACTGGATCCTAAATCCAGCGTGTCTACCAATTCCACCACCCTCGCAATAAATGGTAGGCCGTACAGGGTTCGAACCTGTGACACCCTGATTAAAAGTCAGGTGCTCTGCCAACTGAGCTAACGGCCCACAAATAAATTACAAAAGTTTTTATATCATAATACATTTTTATAATAAATACAAATCAAATTTGACGCGCTCGGAGGGACTCGAACCCCCAATCATCGGATCCGAAGTCCGCAGCTCTATCCAATTGAGCTACGAGCGCCACCTTTACCCTAAATTGGGGTGAGCGAGGGGATTTGAACCCCCGACCTCTGGAGCCACAATCCAGGGCTCTAACCAGTCTGAGCTACGCCCACCATATTTCATTTAAACTGGTACGCCTGGAGGGAATCGAACCCCCAACCTACGGATTAGAAGTCCGTTGCTCTATCCTATTGAGCTACAGGCGCGGATATTAAATTGGAGCGGGAAACGGGTCTCGAACCCGCGACAACTAGCTTGGAAGGCTAGTGCTCTACCAACTGAGCTATTCCCGCAAAGTCGGGGCGAGAGGATTTGAACCTCCGGCCCCCTGCTCCCAAAGCAGGTGCGCTGCCAAACTGCGCTACGCCCCGAAACAAAAGATATTATATAGTAAATTATTTTATAAGTCAATTACAAATAATAAAAAATAGCTAATTATCCAATTAATCAATTCGCCAATTTACCAATTTGAGAATTAAGATAAAAGATAAATAAAAAATTTACCAATTAGTAGTTAACGTATAGTTACAAGCTACAATTATAAGCAAAATACATCATTCAAAATAAATCGATTTATCGTCAGTCTATTAAAAAACCGGTTGATTAATTTTAATCTAGATTAGAGAATTTGTGAATTGTATCATCTTTTATTATCTTTTATAAACACTTTTCACTAACGAATTTAATTGGAGAATTGGGCAATCGGTTAATTGGTAAATTGATTTTTCTTTAGCATTATTACCTGGACATTTCTTCCAATATTTTAGTCATTTTTTTCAAAGCTTTTCCTCTATGACTTATTTGGTTTTTAACTTCGCTTCCCAGTTCTGCAAATGTTTTATTGTATTCGGGCACAAAAAATATAGGATTATAGCCGAAACCATATTCACCTTTTGGGGCAAATGATATTTCCCCTTTGCATTCTTCTTTGATAATATATTGTTTTCCATTTGGTAAAACAAGGGCAAGAACGCACACAAATTTAGCACTTCTTTTATCTTGAGGAACACCTTCCATAAGCCTTAACACTTTGTCTATTTTCTCTTCGTCTGTGTTCCCCCATCTTGAGGAATATAATCCGGGTTTCCCATTTAAAAAATCAATTTCTAAACCTGAATCATCAGCCAAACATATTTTATTGGTATAATTAAAACCTTCAATAGCCTTCTTTATCGCATTCTCCCTATAATTTTTTCCATCTTCCTTTGTTGTAGGAAAATTAGGAAAATCATTAAGAGAAATCACTTTAATTTTTATTTTTTTTAGGTATTCTTTAATCTCTTCTATTTTACCGTTGTTTTTGGTGGCTAAAAATATTTCCAACATATCAATCTAACAACTTTTTTTCAATCTCTATTACTTCTTTGATCCCCAATTCTGCAAGCTTTACTAATTCCTGCATATTACCCTTTGAAAAAGGTTTTCCTTCTGCAGTGCCTTGAATTTCAACTACTTCTCCTTTTTCAGTCATGACCATATTCATATCTACCTGTGCGTGTGAGTCTTCTTTGAAATCTAAATCCAAAACCATTTCACCATCAACAATTCCTGCGCTAATCGCACCGATATAATCCGTAATGGGCATTTCGTCAATCTTTCCTTCTAATCTAAGATAGGTTAAAGCATCATGCAGTGCAACAAATGAACCAATAATTGCTGCAGTCCTGGTGCCTCCATCTGCTTGGATGACATCACAATCAATCCAGATAGTCCTCTCCTCTAATTTAAATAAATCCACGACAGATCGTAATGACCTTCCAATCAATCTTTGAATTTCAGAGGAACGTCCATTAATTTTTCCTTTTATGGAATCCCTTATGTTTCTAATCTGATTAGCTCTCGGAATCATAGAATACTCAGCGGAGATCCAACCCTTTCGGGAACCCCTTAAAAATAAAGGGACCTTTTCTTCTACTGAGGCAGTACAAATTATTTTTGTATCCCCCATTTTTATCATAGTGGAGCCTTCGGCATATTTGATATAATTTTTGACGATTTTAATTTGACGCAGTTCATTGTATTTTCTATTATTTGATCTTAGCATAGATTCTCCTTCATTTTTTTATATAGTGTTTTCCCGAATTCCCGCATTATACCTATCCGATAATTTCATATACTCTATTATCTTTGCCTTAAAAAGATGTAATCTGCAAATTCATACAAAAAATCTGCTTTATCATTGAATATTTTTAACGCACCTTTTGCTTCTTTAATTAATTCTTCAGAATCTATTTTTGCTGTCTTTAGCCCAAATTCTCCCGGATAAGTTATTTTATTTTTATTTCTTTGATCTTGCATCATATCCAATATATCATCTGTAATTTGAAAAGCTAATCCAATACATTCTCCATATTTTGTTAAAGCTTTGATTTCCTTCTTTTTAGCCTCAGCAAGGATTGCACCTGCCCTGATGGAAGCGCATATTAAAGCTGATGTTTTCTGTTTATACAAATTACATAGAAATACTTTTTTATCTTCCATTTTTTCCTGAATAATATCCTTAACTTGTCCACCAAGCATATTTTCAGTATCTACACATCTCGTCATTTCATCGAATAAATTCAATATGGTATTCTTCTTAATTTTTTTAATTTCAGTATTTTTAAGTATCATTTTGTAGGCATGGACTAATAAAGCATCACCGGCAAGTAGGGCAATTGCTTCACCGTAAACCTTGTGGCAGCTTGGTTTTCCTCGCCTGAAGTCATCATCATCCATACAGGGTAAATCATCATGGATTAATGAAAATGTGTGAATCAATTCAATGCCACAAGCGGTATGCAATGCATTTTTAATATCCATTCCCAAAAGCTCGGCTGTTGCCAATGTTAATATCGGACGAATTCTTTTTCCTCCGCTAAAAACGCTATAATGCATTGCTTTGTGAATAATTGACGGATCTGCGTCTTCCATGGGTAAATAGAGATCCAGTTCTTGATCAATTAAGCTTTTTTTATCATTTAAGTATTTTTTAAAATCCATGATTTTAATTTTCCTCTTTATTGATTTTGAAAGGTCTAATAGAGTATTTATCTTCCCCCTTAATAACCAGTTCTTCAATTTTTTGTTTGGTGTTATCTAATTTTTTCAGGCATATTTTTGAAATATCCATTCCCTTTTCGTATAGCTTTACCGAATCGTCCAAAGATAAATCACCTTCTTCTAATTTTTTTACTATATCCTCTAATTTTTTTAGATAATCCTCAAAGGGAACATTTTTTTCATTATTCATTATTTCCATTACTGTTTTCCTCCTTTTTATCAACCTTACCTAATATTTTTCCATCGCTGATGATTATTTCAAAATGATTCCCAATCTCAACGTTTTTTAATTTCTTAATGATGCTATGTTCGGGAAGTTTTCTGCAAACGCTATATCCTCTTTTTATGACTGCCCATGGATTTAATGTTTCTAATCTTTGTAAATCTTTTTTAATTATTTCTTCAGAACTTTTTAGTGTATTTTTGACTGTACTATTCAACTTATAAATAAATTCATCTATATATTGATAGTATTGATTAATCTTGTTTTCCGGGCTTAAATATTTCATATTTTTATCTAAATAATTCAAACGTTCTAATTTCTTTTCATATTTTCTTAGAATTATACGTTTTAAATTATCTCTTAAAGCATTAATATTGTCCAATAATTGATTGATGTCCGGAACATTCATCTCAGCAGCAGCCGAAGGAGTTGGTGATCGTAAATCAGCAGTAAAATCTGAAATGGTAAAATCAGTTTCATGGCCTACAGCAGAAACAATGGGTATTTTTGAATTATAGATACTTCTTGCCAATATTTCCTCATTAAAAGCCCATAATTCCTCTATAGCGCCACCACCTCGACCAATGATAATAAAATCAATATCATTGAAATAAGTGTTTAGAAAATCAATTTTTTGAGCAATATCCTGAGCAGCACTTGCTCCCTGTACCAAAGAAGGCACTACCATAATATGAAGGTGGGGAAATCTTCTAAGTGAAATAGAGATAATATCTCTAATCGCGGCCCCTGTTGGAGATGTGATTACTGCAAACTTTTTATTAAGAAAAGGTATTTTTTTCTTATGCTCTTCCTTGAATAAACCTTCTGCTCTAAGACTATTTTTTAGTTTTTCAAAAGCCAGATAAAGATCGCCTTTTCCCACTTCTACCATTTCTCTTGCATATAATTGGTATTCTCCCCTTTTTTCGTAAACGTTGATATCTCCATTAATTTTGACTTTCATACCATCCCGGGGAGGGAACCCTAATCGAATACTATTTCCTCTGAACATCACACATCTTATCTGGCTGTTTTCATCTTTTAAGATAAAATATAGATGCCCCGAAGAATGTAACTTAAAATTAGAAATTTCTCCAAGTATCCAGACATTTTGCAAAATACTGTCATTATTGAATATGTTTTTTAGATATTTTGTTATCTTTGAAACCGAATAAATAATGATTCCAACGTCCTTATTCATATATCCTCTATCTATTTTAGTATTTCTTTTCTATCAATTTTACCTAAAACGCCATTGACAAAACTGAAGGAACTTTTGGTTCCATACTTTTTAGAAAGTTCAACAGCTTCGTTAATGGAAACACTCTTGGGAATATCATCCAAAAAAAGTATTTCACATATTGCAATACGCAAAATATTCCTATCTATATTAGTAATTCTTTCCAAAGACCAATTATCAGTATATTTTTTGATCGTTGTATCGATATTATTAATATTTTTTTCAACACCTTTGACCAATTCAAGGCAAAAATCCTTTACTCCATCTGTGTAATCATTATCCTCAAAGGTATATCTTAACACATCCAGTAAATTAGAATGGGCTAAATCAATTTGAAATAATATTTTTAGTGCTAATTCTCTTGAAAGCCTTCTTCCGCCCATTATTCCTCCCGGTTTTTAGGATTTACCTTGCTTTAATTACTTGATAATATTTTATATGAATCTTTAGAAAAATATATTTTATTTTAATAATATTAAAATACTTTTACAAATATATTTGATGCCACTAAGTCTTTCTTGCTTTGCATCTTTTTAGAAAATTGTATTCCCTGCACATGAATATTTATTTCAATATTTTCTGCTTCAATTTGTTTTTTTAATTCTTTTTTTATTTTGTTTTGTATTTCCCAGGCAATATCCGGTATTCTCACACCATATTTCAGTACAATAAATAAATTGATAAATATACCGTCTTTTTTTACTTCAACTTTTATATTTCTTCTATTTCTATCTTCATTATCTATCTTACCTCTTAGAATATCGGTTATTTCTTTTATGATTGTTTTTTTACTTCCCACCAAACCTTTCACATCAGTAAGATTGATTTTAACAAGATTTTCAATGGTTTCGTTTGGAATATTTACTTTTCCATAAATAGTTTTAATGGTTTCCATTAATACTTTCCACCTTTTTGTTTAATAGTATATAGCAAATTAGTCGTTAGTGAATAGTTGTTAGTAGTTAGTAAAGAAAATGAAAGACAATTAGCCAATTGACCGATTAAATTACTATCAAGTATTGAGTATATAATATATAGTAAAGAAAATATAAAAGAATAAAAAAAATAAAAATAAGATAATTCAATTAACCGATTAACTGATTAAGATAAAGATTAATTAATTAAACTAATTCATCTCGCTTCCCCATATGTCATTCCCTCGCAGGAGGGATTCCCAATATGTCATTCCCTCGCAGGAGGGAATCCCAATATGTCATTCCCTCGCAGGAGGGAATCCATCTTTTTCTTTTGAAACTCCAATTTGTCTTTTTCTTAACTGGTAAACCAGTAAACTGGCTAACCAGTTTACTGAATTACTTTGTATTTTCTTCACTAAATACTAAATACTATATACTGTTTTTACACACTTCAATCCCGCATCTTTTCTTGGACTATATACTAAATACTAACGACTAAATACTATTTCTCTCCCACAGTTCCAACCCATATCTTCTCTTGGACTATATACTAAATACTAAATACTATATACTAAATACTAAATACTATATACTGTTTTCTCTCCCGCACTTATTTCCCACAATATTCCTATACGCTATTCCTACTTACACTTCCTGCCCATACCTATACACTATTACTATACGCCGCATACAGTTTTATGCCCGCATCTTTTCCTGGACTATATACTATATACTGTTTTTACACACTTCAATCCCGCATCTTTTCCTGGACTATATACTAAATACTATATACTAAATACTATATACTATATACTAAATACTATATACTATTTTTACACTCTCTCCATATACTTCTTTCCTCTTGTATCAACTTTTATTATATCTCCCTCTTTTACAAATAAGGGAACCTGAACAATTGCTCCGGTTTCCAGGGTTGCAGGCTTTAAAGCACCCGAAACAGTATTACCTTTAGCTCCCGGAACTGTATCTATTACCTTTAAGTTCATAAAATAAGGTAATTCTGCACCTATAACTGCTTCTTTACAGAAAATTATTTCCACATCATTCCCTTCTTTTAGAAAATCTTTCATTTCAACTAAATGATTTTCAGAAAGAGATATTTGTTCATAATTATCTTTATTCATAAAATAAAATAAACTGCCATCATTATAAAGATACTGCATACTTTTTCTATCTATAATGGCCTGTTCCATTTTTTCCCCTGCTCGAAAGGTTTTATCAATTACTAAACCAGTTTTAATATTTTTTAGTTTAGTTCTTACAAAAGCACCACCTTTTCCTGGTTTTACATGAAGAAAATCAACTATTCCGTAAATATCTCCTTTTAACTCTATAGTTAATCCTTTTTTAAAATCGCTAGTAGATATCAAGACAAAACCTCCTGTACTTCTTATTTTTTTATTTGCTTTATATAAATTTTCCGCAAAGTATCTTAACTTCAGCTCTAACTGAATCAATCACTTCCTGGTTTTCAACATCACTTATCACTTTGTTAATTAGGTCTGCAATCAATTCCATTTCCTTTTCTTTCATACCACGGGTAGTTACAGCAGGCGTACCTATTCTTATACCACTGGTTACAAATGGGCTTTGTGGATCAAATGGTATTGTATTTTTGTTAACAGTAATTCCGGCTTCTTCCAATGCATGATCTGCCTGCTTTCCGGTGATCCCTTTATTTCTTAAATCCAATAACATTAAATGATTATCTGTTCCATCTGAAACTAATTTTATTCCTAAATCCATTAGTTTATTAGCTAATGCTTTAGCATTTTTTATTATTTGTTTTTGGTAATTCATGAATTCATCTGTCATTGCTTCCTTAAAGCAAATCGCCTTTGCTGCAATTACATGCATTAAAGGTCCGCCTTGTATCCCCGGGAATATAATTTTATCTATTTTTTTTGCATATTCCTTTTTACACAAAATCATACCTCCGCGAGGGCCTCTTAAAGTCTTATGAGTAGTTGTTGTAACAAAATGGCAATGTGGAACCGGACTTTGATGTAAACCTGCAACAACCAAACCGGCAATATGAGCGATATCAGCCATTAAATAAGCGCCAACCTCATCAGCAATAGATCTAAAAGCAGCAAAATCAATTTCTCTGGAATAAGCGCTTGCTCCACATACTATCATCTTTGGTTTATTTTCTATAGCCAACTTTCTTAGATTATCATAATCTATCTGTTCAGTTTCTTTATCAACTCCATAGGGAATAATATTATAATATTTTCCGGAAAAATTCACAGGACTTCCGTGGGTTAAATGTCCTCCATGAGAAAGATTCATTGCTAAGATAGTATCTCCCATCTCTAAAATGCCGAAATAAACTCCCATATTTGCCTGTGAGCCGGAATGTGGCTGAACATTTGCATGTTCTGCTTTAAATATTTTCTTTGCTCTATCTATAGCTAGATTTTCAACAATATCTATATATTTACATCCACCATAATATTTTTTTCCCGGATATCCTTCTGCATATTTATTTGTAAGAACTGAACCCTGTGCTTCCCTCACCTCCGAAGAAACAAAATTTTCTGATGCGATTAGTTCTAAATTATACTTTTGTCGATTTTCCTCATTTCTAATTGCCTCAAATATCTCCGGATCTACTTTTTTCAAATTACTCATTTTTCTCCTTTATAAAAAATAGTTTTTTGTAATAAAATATATTTTTATTTCTTACGTTATTACCACTCTTTTATGTCATTCCCTTTTTATATGTCATTCCCGCGCTTTATATGTCATTCCCGCGCTTTATATGTCATTCCCGCGCTTTATCTGTCATTCTCGCGCAGGCGGGAATCCATCTTTTTTAATTAATTTTAAATGTTCATCTCTTTAGGAAACCAGGTTAATATCTCATAACCGTCCTCTGTTATTAATACAGTATCTTCTATTCTTACCCCGCCTATTTCAGGGAGATATATTCCCGGTTCTACAGTAACAATCATGCCCGGTAAAAATATTGTCTTATCATTAGTAGACAATCTTGGTGATTCATGAATATCTAATCCCACACCATGCCCCAAACCATGTCCAAAATAATCTCCATATCCTTTATCTTTAATAATATCTCTGGCAATCTTATCTACCTCATTGCATTTCATTCCTGGTTTTAAAGATTCCATAGCAATTTTTTGCGCATTAAACACTATTTGATAAATTTCTTTTTGCTTTTTATTTTCTTTTCCAATTATAAAAGTACGGGTCATATCAGAATTATATTTTTGATAGTTTGCTCCGGTATCAATGGTAATCAGTTCACCTTCCCGGATTGTTTTCTCGGAAGGTTTTCCATGCGGAAAAGATGACCTTTCCCCGGACACAACTATAGATTCAAAAGCTTCCCCCAGTGCACCCTTTTTCCTCATAGTATAAGCTAACTCAGTGGCAATATCAAGTTCTCTTAATCCAGGTTCAATTATTTCCATTACTTCTTTTAATGTTTCAGTAATTATCTGGCATGCCTTTTTTATTTTTGTTATTTCGGTCTCGTCCTTTACAATCCTTATTTGTTCGATTGCATTATTTCCATCTATTAGCTCTGCTGAAATATTATTTTTATATTTTATATAATCGCTATAGCTTAGATCGTGACCCTCGAATGCAAGCTTTTTAATCTTATGCTTTTTTAATATTTCATTTATTGAAATTATCCTTGCATTTTTCTTTCCCGGTTTATCTGTGATAATTTTAAATTGCGGGCTTTCTTTTTCCGCCTGTTCGGTGTATCTTGAATCAGTAAATAACAAATTTTCTTCTTTTGTTATAAGGGCTAATCCTTCACCATCAAATCCTGATAAATAATATAAATTATTTAAATTTGATACTAAAAAACCGTCAATTATTCCCTTTTTTTTAAATATATTTTCTTTAAATTTAGTTAGTCTATCGCCTATCATTTTTATCCGCCTCCCTAATTTTAACTTTTTATTTACACCAATTCCCCAAATAAATCATATTCCGAAGCATCAATAATTTTAGTTTTAACAAACTCTCCAACCTTAACTTTATCTTTAGCATTATCTGTATTTACAAAAACCTTACCGTCAATTTCCGGTGCATCGGTCATGGTTCTTCCAATTGCCATAAAATTATCATTCTTATCTATCTCATCGATTAAAACATCTTTTACTTTTCCTAAAAAAGAATTATTTTTTTCTTTTGATATCTTTTGCTGTGCCATCATGAGAGTTTCCATACGTTGCTTTTTTACTTTTAAAGGAATTTGATGTGAAAAATCATATGCCGGTGTTCCTTTTTCTCTTGAATAAGTAAATACACCTAATTTATCAAATTTTACTTCTTTAATATAATCTAACAATTCTTCAAAATCTTTATCTGTTTCTCCCGGAAAGCCTACAATGAAGGTAGTGCGCAGAGCTAAATTCGGTATTTTTCCTCTGGATTTATTTATAATCTTTTCAATGTCTTTCTTGCTAATTTTTCTATTCATCTTTTTTAGTATTTTATTATTAATATGTTGTAGAGGAATATCCAAATAAGGACAAACCTTGGGATATGTGGCCATCACTTCAATTAATTTATCAAAATAATGTGCCGGATGGGTATATAAAATCCTAATCCATTTTAAATTATCCATTTTGAGAAGGGAAAGCTTTTTAAGCAGTTCAGCCAGTTTATATTCACCATAAATGTCATGCCCATATAATGTAGTATCCTGGGCAATTAAAATAATCTCCCTTAGTGATTTATTTTCAGAAAGCCCTATTACTTCTTCAATGATATCGTCCATCTTTCTGCTTCGGTAATTGCCTCTTAGAGTCGGAATCATACAATAAGTGCAATGATTATTACATCCTTCTGCAATTTTTACATAAGCATAGTGTTGTGGAGTTAAGAGGATTCTTGGGGTTTTGTGGTTGTATAGATAATTTGGATTTTCCCCAACCTGGCAGATTTTTTTATTTTGAAGGATTTTTTCTATCACTCCATTAATTTCCAATAGTTCTGATACTCCCATGAAAGCATCTATCTCAGGAAGCTCTTCATTGATTTTTTCCTTTATATATCTTTGGGGGAGACAGCCTGTGACTATTATATGTTTTATCTTGCCTTCATTTTTTAATTTTATGAGATTTAATATTTCTTCAATGGACTCTTCTACAGCATCTTTTATAAAACTGCAGGTATTTATAATGGCTATATCAGAATTTTCTATTTCTCCGCTTATTGAATATCCTTTTTCTAATAATTTCCCACATATTACTTCAGTATCAACTAAATTTTTTGGACATCCTAAAGACTTAATTCCTATTTGCATAATTATTTTATCTCACTCTCTTTGTCATTCCGCGTCCTTTATGTCATTCCGCGTCCTTTATGTCATTCCCGCGCAGGCGGGAATCCATCATAATTCAAAATATAAATCTCTCCAATTGTAATTAGTACTTTCAATCAAATTTATTTTCCATTTTCTATTCCATTTTTTAATTTGCTTTTCTCTATTGATAGCGATTTCAATATTGTTAGTTATCTCATAATAAACTAATTCATGAACATTGTATTTTTTTGTAAATCCATCAACTAAATTATTTTTATGTTCATAAACTCTTTTGAGTAAATTTGAAGTAACACCAACATATAGTGTTCCGTTTCTTTTACTTGCCAATATGTATACATAATATTGTTTAGAATTATTGGAATAATTATTAAATCCCATTAATTTTTCAATTCCTATTTTGCTTTTTGTTGCCCTGTATCTTGTCTCATTAATACTCTTTTATATCATTCCCTTATTTTTACGTTACCGTGTCCTTTATGTCATTCCGTGTCCTTTATGTCATTCCCGCGCAGGCGGGAATCTATCTTTTACTTTAAATATTCACTCCTGGATTCCCACCTTCGTGGGAATGACAAAGGGTGATATTTTAACTTTTGGTTTTTCGCTCTACGCTATTCTTCCTATCTAAAGAATCTATATTTCTGTTTATTCTCTATATCGACAGCTTTTACATGTTCTCTTACCACTTCCGGCGGGCTCAACTTAACCAAACTGGTTAAACACAAAATACCAATAATTATATCTTCAAAATATCCTAAAAAAGGAACTAAAAAATCAGGGATGATATCGTAAGGAGATATTACATATAGAATAGCCCCATAAACCAACATCTTTAAATAAAATGGGACTCTTTTATCTTTCATCAGTCTGGTAGATAATTTTATAAAATTAGGTATATGAAATATAATTCTTGCAAGACTAAATTGTTTTTTTACTTTATCATTTGAATCTTTTTTTTCTGTCATTTAATTAATTCCTCATGCTTCTCTGTTATTAGCGCTGTCCTTTATGACTGTCCTATTAAATTACGTTTATTATCTAATGAGGCTTAACCAGTATAATTGTGAATACCTCATGCGATGCGTGTCAATCTTTTTCTACCCTCTTATGTCATTCCGCATCCTTTATGTCATTCTCGCGCAGGCGGGAATCCATTATACGCTACACGCTACCAACAATTTTATCATAGAAAACTGAATTCAGTCAATTAATTCACTGGTTATTAATTCTTTTCATTGTCGGGTTTTTAGGATAGCTAACACAACCCTTACACTTCCTCACCTCCCGTAGGACAGGCGTCTCGCCTGTCTATTTGAATTTTTTAAAAAGAAAGTACCGAATTTAGAAAGTTAAAAGAAAGAATGAAAAATACAACTTTTTTATTCACTAACTAGCATACTATAATCTATATTGATAATATAAATATCTATTAGAGGTGTTTCTCTGAAAAAAAAGCTCTATTGATTTACCAAAATAACCGTGTCGATTGAGTGCATAAAGAAAGAAAAGAAGTAGAAGTTTAAAAGGGTCAGCCTGATGAGACCTGAACACAATTGTTCAATTGTTATCAGTTAATAAATATTTAACAAAAAAACGGAACAGGGAAAATTTGCTTTTCCCTGTTCCGTTTTTTTTAGTTTAGCATTTAAGTTATCTCAAATGTTGAGACCTAACCCCAATAGTTACTTGAGAAAAAGCTATTTTGTACAGATAATATTGAACCCGAATAGTAACTGATCATGAATTAATTAAAGAAGTAGCATTTTTTATTTCTACATCGACTTCCATATAATCTCTGCCTTCAGTGTGGTTTTTAGGTGCATGCACCATAACCAAACACCGTACCAGCCTCTCCTGCTAAATCATATCTCGCAGTTAAGGTAATATCTGCAGTTGGAGATTTTTTTAAAAACCGCGGCAACCATTTTATCATCATCCTTAATATTGTCGGAAAGATTGTAGGCAAACTACAAAAAAACACCCCACCGGCAGTTTATACCAGTGGGGTATTTTAGGTTTTCGGTCAAACAAATAACCGTCCCCTATTTTTTTCGTTCTCCGTTATGATTTATTTATTCTTGTCAACCGGAATTCCTCTATCACGGGAGAACATGTTTGTGCTACTCATACCTTTTGATGTTACAGGTATTGCGATAATTCCACTACCTGTCGCATTAGCATTTGCATTTTCGAAAAGATAGGTTGCATTCAGACTGGTGGATATAGATATTCCATCGGTAGCTTTCCAAATTGCATCTCGTACATTCCTTACTGAATAAGTACCAGCATCAGCTACTTCAAGTATACCCCAAACCTTTCCAACTTTGTCTCCTATAGATGGGTTATTATTATCAGCAGGGAAAAGAATAACTGTATAACTAACACCTGTGTCGATACTCTTATTTTTAGTAATACACCATCCATTAAGCCCTGTTTCATCATACGAAGCAGAATCTGTTTCTAAATTTACATAAAAGTAAGAATTAGGGTAGTTACCACTCCCTGTTGATACACTCATTGTAGCAAAGACTCCATGGGGATGATTATTTACTAAAGTCTGAAGTCCAGAAGAAGGATTGGTAACCAATACATTTTGAATAGCTTCTTGTACATTAAAGGTATTGGTAAAGACCACTTCGTTATTACCGGCAGACAGGGTTATAATACGAGGGTTAGTGCCGGAAACAGACCAGCCATCTTGGGCTGTTTCGGTAATGGTGTATTCAGTACCTACTGCAAGATCATCAAAGGTTATCTCGCTATCTGTATTAGTGAGTGTAAAGGTACTATCACCGTCTACTGCAGGGCTGATGGTAAAATCAAACGACCAGTCTGAAGAATAATCCAGTACCACTTTTTTAATGGTCAGAGAGCCTAGATCTTGAGTCCACTGGGCATAGAGGGTCACATTGGATGTACCCATAGCAAAGGTATCACCTGCGGCATAATCTACTTCACTATTGCCACTGCCATCTGCAGCTGCGTTCCAGCCGTCAAAGGTGTAGCCGTTTCTAACCACGCTTCCTTGACCGAGTACCGTTACGTTTGCGCCTGCTACGTAGTTGTTAGGATCAACAGGTACTGCTCCTGTACCACCATTGGCATTGTAGGTCACGGTGAAGGTGGGTATTAGCGTCCACTGGGCATAGAGGGTCACATTGGATGTACCCATAGCAAAGGTATCACCTGCGGCATAATCTACTTCACTATTGCCACTGCCATCTGCAGCTGCG
>Ga0207996_1001651_pt1 | contig 14999 bp, 13 predicted proteins | sample AntAceMetag02UKG_FD_184773 | JGI IMG/M metagenome (GOLD analysis project Ga0207996, IMG submission 184773) | Saline lake microbial communities from Ace Lake, Antarctica - Antarctic Ace Lake Metagenome 02UKG (SPAdes) (version 2) | ecosystem: Environmental > Aquatic > Non-marine Saline and... | reverse complement strand
CCCTTGAATCCTTGACCCCTTGTACCCTCTGAGATTACACCCGCTTAATTAGAAATAACCCACTTGTTTTAGCTTCTCGCCAGAGGCGAGCAAGAATTGACTACAACTAATCGGGAGATGATCCTTATTTCCTTGCATCGGGCAGGGTTTTTATCTAAACTATCGCCTGTATTCAATAAAATGGCTCTGCCTGCACACTGCCACAGGGAAGAGGAAACTACCATGAGAAGAACGATAAGTATGCCTGCAATTATCACTGCGATCATTATTCCACTGCTGTTGCTTTCATGCGCAACCACACAAACCGGAAAAAAGGCCGAAAAAACCTACCAGATGTATGTCAACGGAACAGTACAGAGTATCTCCCCTGAAAACGTCATGACGATACTCCTCGAAACACCGGACATGAAAACGGCTCAGGATCCGGCCATCGGCGAGATAGCAAAAAAAGTTATAGAAAAAGCCCGTTTCATTGAAGGGATAACAACAATAATTGACGGAGTACCGGTTGTCGTGAAGGAGGTTCGGGGAAATATCATCAGTGTGTTTTCTGAAAAACCGGTTTCCCATCCTGTCGGATCCGCCGTCAGGTTGAAGATTCCCAAAAAAACGATTGCCGTGGTAGATTTTGAGGTTATCCGGGGCAATCAAAAGGAGGTAGGAAGGGTAACCCTTGAAGGGTTGACCTCCGCGCTCATCGAATCGGGGCAGTTCAATGTGGTTGAACGGGCAAAATTAAAGACGATAATTCATGAGCTGGAGTTGAGCATGACCGGTCTTATGGAAGAGTCTTCGGACAAGCGGGTGGGAATGCTCAAAATGGCAGATCTTATCCTGACGGGCACGCTTGCCCAGATGAAGGGAACGTGGAATGTGAATCTCCGGCTCTTAAGCGTGAGAACCGGACAGGCCCTTGCGGCGATTTCCATGCAAACGCCTCTGTTCAGACGATCGGAAATGAGAGATTCCGGACCCCTGGACGAAAATTTTGAGGATGATTTTGTCGATGCATCGTGGCTTACAGGATACAGGAATAAGGGATTATTTCGTATACGCCAGGATATCCATGAAGGAGCCGAAGACTCCCGTCATTCCCTGCAGGTAAGTTTTGATTTTGGAAAATCCTCAGCCAGATCTTTTGCCAGGGTCGAAAACAGGAAGAAACGGGATCTCTACTTTTACAGTGGAATCGAATTCTATGTAAAATCAACGGTGCCGCTGACGGGAAAGCTCTTTATGACTACCTCCGATCCCGATGATCCGAATATTATGGATGGATGGACCGGCAACTTTGAGCTCGAGACTACATGGCGACGGATCAGGATTCCCTTTGAAAGTCTGGTCATCGGCAGGGGTTGGATAAAGGGAGGGGCTAAGAAATATGGAGCCCGCTCGGGAGATCAGATACTTCGCCTCGACCGTGTTGAAAATTTCTCCATCGGTGTCGCAAATTTTGACAATCCTCAGGTACCTGGGACGATCTGGGTAGACAAGATTCGTTTTTATGACTGAAGTGCCGGGGGATCATGCAGATCACCCCATTTCCCATGATACGCTTATTTCCCTTGACCTGAAAGATTTTCGAAACAAAAACAGCGAGCCGTATCAGACTGCAAGCTGTTTTCACCACCATTCATGGGATAAATACAAAACTCCCTTACCTATAAGCCTCATTCCGGGTCAGATACTTTTGTATCAAATATTCCGATCTGATTTCCCAGACGCACCCTTATTGCACCGGAGCTGTATCTGTCCGGCTCGAAAACGATGATTACCAGTGACCCCCGTACAAGAAATATCCGAGCTCATCTCCTCGTTTGACGGGCATACGTCTCATGGATAAAAGGTGAATTTAAACCCAAGGTGCACTATATATTCCTTACCTCAGGCATAAAATATTTCATATTACTATCCCCTTTATATTGATACCTTTGCAAAACTGCCATTTTAAACGCTGATGGTTAGCGCTGACGCTTCACGCATCTTAATATGAGACCTTTGCAAAACCTCCCCTTTTGCCCAATTGCTGCGTCAGGCCCCAGTACCATCCTCCAGAGGCGGATAAATCTGCCGGAGCTACGGGGTAAACTCAAATTTTAAGCCTCGCAACACTCAATGTATTCCTACGTTTAAACCTGATTTAAAATTTGGTCGCCTTCCTTGAACTTGAGCAAAATTGAACATTTTTCAAAGGTCTCAATATAACAAACCATTTTTTACCTTGATGCGCCAATACTATCTGTGTATGATAATTTGTATAAACAAAATTCAGGAGAAAACAATGACCACAGCAAGCGATATAATGACCACCAAGATTATCACATTTGCCCCGGATATGGATATTATCAAGGCAACAAAAACTCTGCTTGACAAACAGATTAATGGCGCACCGGTAGTGGACGGCAACGACAATCTGCTGGGCATACTCTGCCAGAGCGATCTTATTACCCAGCAAAAAAAACTGCCGATTCCCACTATATTTACTTTCCTGGACGGCTTTATTCCTCTGACATCCATGAAACAAATCGAAAAACAGGTACGTAAAATGGCAGCGATTACTGTTTCTGAAGCCATGACATCAAAGCCGGTTAAGGTCCAGCCGGATACTGACATTGAAACCATTGCAGCTTTGATGGTGGATAATAATTTTCATACCCTGCCTGTAGTAAAAAACTCACGGCTGGTTGGAATAATCGGCAAGGAAGATGTTCTCAGGACTCTTTTGCCTGTGAATGAAAACAAGTAAAGAATCCTGACCCAGAGGACAAGGCTTTGGCTATCCCCAGAGGGGATTTGTTTTTTTGGCAGTTCATTGATTTATTGAAATCCCAAATATCAAATTACAAATTGCAAACAATTTCCAATGACCGAAATCCGAAAATCCAAACAATATCTTGCTCTGAAAAGTTTTGGACATTGAATATTGTAATTTGAAATTTATTTGATATTTGGCGCTTGAAATTTGAGATTTTAAACACAAAACTCCAAGGCAAAGCCATCTATCTCTGACCTGGCCCAAATAACCAGGTTTTTCAGGACAAAATAAACTTGAAATAATTATTCACGAGAATGACTATTAAATGTTCGACGCCATCAAACCTCGGTTCCTGTGATCGTTACTTCAATTTTTCTGGTGCGTGGTTTGTTGTCGTGGTTTATTGCCACTAACTGCTGCCAGGTTCCAAGCCTGAGCTGACTGTCTCTTACCGGCAGAGCAATTGAAGGGCCAAGCAATGCAGCCTGCACATGGCTGTGTCCATTACCGTCATGCCATGCTTCTTCATGTTTGTATTCCATTTCAGGCGGTGCGAGTCTGTTTATAGCTGCCTTAAGGTCATGGACAACTCCGGGTTCAAACTCAATTGTAGTAAGCGATCCTGTCGAGCCGATTAATGTGGCAAAAAGACTTCCGTCTTTAATATTAGATTCAGTTATTATCCTGTTGATTTGATGCGTAATATCACAAATATCAGGACCGGTTTTCAACTTTACCTCTATGCATTTGCAAAACATTATCAAAGATTCCATAATTATCCTCCAAAAATCCAAACTTGATGGCCTTGTAAAAAGCTGCATTATGCCGCTCTGCAACACTTGAAACCAGAATAACTTTAAACAATAAGTCTTGATGAACTTGTAAAAAGTAAGATTTGTTCGCTCTATGAGCATTTTTGGGATTCAAATTAATCCCGGCCAAAAACTGATTATTTTCCTTACCGGGAAGCTTTAGCTTCAATCTTTTTCCAAAACTGATCAATGTCGCTTACAAATGACTTTTTACGAGGGCGTCAGCCTTCAGTTGTGATTAAATTAAAATTAGAAAACTGTTTGAATGTATTAAAAATCGTTAGCAAAGAACCTGTCGCTATATTGTTATCAATAAAAGATTGCCTTATAGGCACAATTGCTGTTTTTGTTATGGCCGGTTCTTTGTTTACGATTTGTTATACGAGATCTTTGCAAAACCTCCCCTTTTGCCCAATTACTGCGTCAGGCTCAAATTTTAAGCCTCGCAATACTCAATGTATTCCTACGTTTAAACCTGATTTAAAATTTGGTCGCCTTCCTTGAACTTAAGCAAAATTGAACATTTTTCAAAGGTCTCTATACATGAGTTTTTTCTGGTTTTAATTTAGTTATAACTGTTGCGATAACCGGAAAAAACTACAATTTAATCAAAGTTATTTAAGTTTCAAATTCCAGTTCCACAGCCCGGGCCTTTTTTTCATGCTGACATTTGCAGGAACTGGTTCAATAATATGCGCAAACATCCTGTAGCCGGCATTTTCAAGTTCTTCCTTTTTAGAGTTTATATCGAGTGTCCAGTTGGGATAAACCCAGAAATCAGCCCCATATTTTTTTACCCACCCCTGTTCTCCCTTTGGGCTGGTAAAAGCAGTGTCTGTTTTAAACTTACTGGAAAGTATGCGTGATATGCTCAGCGGCCAGTTGGCTGAAATAATAATTCCCAGAGGCAAAGGGCTGTTTTGCGGCATCTGCATAAAATCATAACTGTCAAGCTCCGGACTGACGATTGCTCCTGAAAATCCAAGGTTGAATAAAATATTTACAGCCATTGTATTCGCTATATTGCAAAAAGGTCCTGCCCATAGATTCATGGTTTTTGGATTTGTGAAAAAAGCAATCTGCCATGGAGAATTGAGAACAAAATTTTTGCTGCCGTTTTTTATTGCACTATCAATAAGATGTTTTAATTTTGCCTCGTCTTCCGGCCAGATAACAGGAGGAAGCCACCACCATATTTTAAGCGCAAGCCTTTTTGATAATTTATGTTTGTTTTCAGGAAATATCCAGATTCCGGCTGTGTGTGTTTGCTCGATCGTTGCCGGGTTTCTTTTTACATAAAGTTCAAATGGTTTGATTTTTTTCCAGGCAGCGGTTTTGTGCTTTATTTTAGCATGAAATTTAGAAATAGAAACGGTTTCAGGAGTTTTGATTAACTTGTTCTCAAGATCTGAGAGTTTTTCTTCAAGCCATTTTTCCTTTCTGTTAGTCAAAAAAATCGGCGCCTCCTGACCCGGCTTTTGTGGAGACGATAATTTCAGAAAGAATTTTCCCCTCTTAGGTACATATTTTGTTATTCTGTGAATGCAGTGCCATGAATCATCCTCATATCCAATACGAAGCAGATCATCCGCCATTAAAGGCTGCCTGGGAACTATATATGGTTTTTCTTTTGAACCGTTTATTTTCCCAACAAGCAGACCAGAACCTGTCTGGCCGTCAACATCTATAGGATTCTGGGGCCTTTGAGGTAAAAAATTATAATGGGTTCCTGTTCTGCCATATGCATTTGCAAGAAGTTCAATGGCTTGTTTCTTCATTGCAGGATCTTTGCCATGATCCCTTATAAGTTTATACGCCTCTACAGTATAAAAAACATAATGAGGCCCTTTCTTTCGCCCTTCAATTTTCCATGTTTTAATCTCAGGAATTGAAAGCAAAACTTTTGTCAGAACATCCATGCTTAAATCCATGCAGGAAAAAAATCTTTTAGTCTGGCCCTTTTGAGTATAGCGTCTGCGGCATGGCTGGACACATCTGCCCCTGAGTCCGCTTTTGCCTCCCAGAAAACTGCTCCAGTAACATCTTCCGGAGACACCATAGCAAAGAGCTCCGTGAACAAATACTTCAAGGCCCGTCCCCTCTGGACAGGCTGAGGCCATAGCCTTGATTTCGTCTATGTTCAATTCTCTTGGGAGAACTACCTTGTCAATCTCCAACTTTTTTATGAGTTTTAATGCATCCTGAAAGCTCACATTGGCAAGAGTCGATAAATGGAGTTCTCCTTTAAAGCCTGTCTGTCTGGCGAGCTGCACAAAAGCCATATCCTGAATAATGAGAGCATCGGGTTTAACATAACGGTTCAATCTATCCAGTATTTTCCCGGCGATATCTAAATCACCCGGCTTTAAAAGCGTATTTAAAGCCACATAGACCTTTATGTTTTTTTCATGTGCAAGGTGTGTAAGAGGGATCAGTTCATTGATGGTGAAATTTTTTGCCTCCATACGGGCTGAAAAGCTTTTCAGCCCGCAGTAAACTGCATCAGCACCTGCTGCCAGAGCAGCTAAAAAAGAAGCTTTATTGCCTGCAGGAGCCAGAATAGCAGGAGGGGATATTGTTTTGGAAGGCAAAGCCTGATTAATGATAGTCATGCGTGCCCAGGATAACTTTGACTCCGGTTTTCTCTTCCAGGAGTTTAGCTTTTTCCTCAGGGTCAGAATAATAACAACCAGGCTTGGCATTTACCATACATGAACTTAAATAAATTTCATCGGGTTTTATTCCCGACAGTTGTATCGCCATGCCAACATTAGTAGCAAGTGAACGGCCAGGACATTTACAGGGAACATGCGCTATTACGTGACAAGGTTCTTTAAAATTACCGTCCCCAAGAGCTGCTGCTTTAAGACATCTCCATTCACCCGGGCAAGCATCACCGCTTTCCATGTAATGGCCGCAGCCTACTATCATAACTTTTTTCATATTAATCCTTTTTTATTGGTTTTGATGTTTATTATAAAGTTGTTTTTTGTCTCAAAAATTAAAGCACCGGTAATATTAATTTTGACGCCCTATATTGTCAATATCTTTAAATCTAACAGCCTTTCAAAAGGTCATTCTGCAATTGTTTTATTTTATCATATGATTTTTCAGCTTAACATTTTGTATTGTTTTTTTATTTAAGTTTTTGTAAATTAGAAGTAACTACTCAGGCACAGAGGGGCAAAGGCACCGTGGCACAAAGCAAAATAAGAACATATAGAGATTTGCAAGTCTGGCAAAAAACTATGCGCCTCTGTCCCTTTGCCCCTCTGTACCTGATAAATTACAAACCCAGAGAGAAATTTCTATGAACCTGTATTATTTGAAAAGAGACGAATTCGATAAGTTTCTGAATTAAGCCGAAAGATAGAACGAATGCTTAGCAGCTTAATCAGGAAGTTAAGCGGCAAACAGGCAAGACAACTATGCCCCTCTGTGCCTGAGTAGTTATATGATAATAAAAGAAAAAATATCCGTGATAATCAGCGTAGATCGGTGGCTGAGTAGTTACGATTAAAATTGATAAAATCGTAAAAAGTAAAAATTTAGTGTCATTAACTTAAGCAATTTCTTTATTGATAATCCATGAAGTTTTTTTCTTTACCTTCGCCTGCTTCGTGGTCTTCGTGGTAAAAAACAACATTGGGTCTTTTAATCAAGTTACAGTAAGACAGTAATAACCAATAATACTAAAGGAGGAAAAATGAAAAAATTTACAAAGCTGTTAGTATTTTCTCTGGCTGTCGTTTTTATTTTAAGCGGGCTTGCCTTTGCAGGGTTTGCATACAAGGTTAAAAAAGCTCATATTGGTGGAGACGTAAAACCTTCGCAGGCCTTTGAGATGCTTCAAAATAATCCGGAACACACCTTTCTGATCGATGTCAGAACCCGTGCCGAATATCAACTGATTGGCCATCCAAAGGGGGCATATAATATTCCTCTGCGATTCTGGACCGGCAAATTTGGAAAAAAAGGATATGGAGAAAGTGCTAATACCAATTTCGTCAAGGATCTTCTGGCCCGCTTTAATCCAAAAACAGATACCCTTATTTTTATGTGCAGAAGCGCAAGCAGGAGTTGCGCCGCATCCAACGAAGCTGATCTGGCAGGATTTGCCGAAGACAAAATTTTTAGTCTTTTAGGAGGTTTTGAAGGAGGCAAGGTTAAATTTGGACCAAGCGCATTCTGCGGGCAGCGCAAGCTTGGTGGATGGCGAAATGAAGGACTGCCATGGACTTATGGAATGGATAAAAAACTTATTTACCAGCCGGATCTTGCGAAATAAATGCTTTAAAGTTGATAAACTCGTAAACAGTCACGAATTTAACTACAGATGGCTAAGTAAAAAGGTTTACCCGCCTTTGGCGGCGCCGGAGGCGACCAGGGTTCATATACAAGGCATAGTGTTTTTTCAGAACCGAAGGCATACATATAGTATGTCGAGGATCTGAAAAAACACTACAACACAGTAGATGGGACTTTTTACGACGCCATCAAAGTTTAAAAAAATGAAACCTTTTTTAATATAACATTTAACAGGGTTTCATTTCAAACCTAAGAGTTTTTTTTCAAGGAACAATCATTCTTGACTGTTTCGTAAAAAGTCCCAAAATCGTCATGCCGGACTTGATCCGGCATCCAGAACGTATTGAATTTACTGGATTCCGGCTTTCGCCGGAATGACGGAAATTGGTGTTTTTTGACTTTTTACGAATTCATCAAATATAATAACATTGCAATAAATCATGAATTTAAGTATAAATGGAGGATACATGAGAACATTAATTATTATTCTTATAGGTTTTGGTGCCTATCTTTTAGCACAGCTTTATATTCTGCCAAAACTTGGCATCTCAACCTGAATGCGCAAGGCCTGTCAGTTGACAGAAAAAAAGAGCGATAAAAACAAAACGAATTAAACATTTATTCCTTTTAATATAATATCACCTTTTTCAACGCCAATATCATTTGCAATCACGTGGCATTTTATTTTCAGAAGAAAAAATATTGGACATTTCTCATCTGAAAGAGCCTCATAATTTCCCTGGCCCTTACTTATTATAAATTTTGAATTTTTATAAATATCTTTAAATTCCGGGCTGCATGTCTCAAGAACGGTGCCGGGAGCATCAGTGCCGGAAGAAAATATTCTTGCTACTTTGTCAATGCCTGCATTTACAGCGTCCTCATGTGTAGCGTCATTTATTACAGGTGTATTTCTGACCACATATAAGGTTGGCTTATTCATCACCTCTATTAAAATTTTGTCAAAAACACATTCCCCTGCATTATCTCCAAGATATAAAATTTCATCGGTTTTATTCAGACAGTCTTTGAATTTATCATAATCACATATAACAAAATCTTTTTTAAGTGTTATGGCAGTATCTTTTTCAATATCAAAAGAACTGCCTGGCCCAAAATCTATTACATTTCCGGCAATCGCAACTCTAATTGCTGTTATAAGAGGGTCATGAGATTTTTGGACCTGATCTTTTAAAAAAGGATACAATGACAGGGTTTTTTCAGTGCTTTGGTTTTTTATCTCTTTGTATGGATCCTTATTGCCGGTAATCTCGCTTACCTTACGATAGACAAGTCTCCCGCTTTCCGGAGGGCTGCTTTCAAGAGGAATGTCTTTCAGCATCATCCCTACCTCGTCTAATACTTCCTTAACTTTTTTTTCGTCACTTGTGGCTATTCTTGCCGCCCTTAGTGCCTGATCCAGAAAACAGGGAAAACAATCAAGATAGGTTTTCATTTTCAATCCTCTAAGCAATTGTATTTAAAGTTCTATCGAAAAAATTAATGTCGGATTTCGCCATATCAAAAAAAAAGCCCTGTTGTAGACATAATTAGTGCCTGAACGAAAACTCAAAACACCTGAAATTATAGATAGTTGGATGCTAATCTCAAATCGAAGATTTTTAGCAGTTAGCTTTTAGCAATTAGCCTTTAGCTTAAAAAATCAAATAGATAACACATTCAGCTAAGAGCTAACAGCTAATGGCTAATAGCTTTTCCACAAATCTTCACATCGGTAAATAAACTGAAGCTATTGCCAGTATTAAAAAAAATACTTTTCGTTCAAACACTAATTAGAAATGATTTTTATCAGCACTGGAATCGAAATCTGTTAAACCGTAATAACGGGTTCCAGAGCCTCCGGATTTGCTTCAAAATTCATTTTCACCGGAGGCCTGGAATATCCTGCTAATGGATGCAAAAACTATTAGCCCTTCTCAAGATTTTGCCTGATATTTTCGCATTTCTTAAAAGAGGCATTTTTGTTCAGGCACTACTTGCAACCTTCTTCAGTATTTAATGGCAAGGTCATAGCCTGCATGGACAGCGCTGAAGATATCATGGACATCTCTGGCATCTCCAATAACTTCCATACTGGCAACTGCCTTTACTATCTCTTCATCAGGCCCTGCAGCCGATCTCATACCGGACGCCATAATAACGCTCTGGAAAGGTTTCAAAGACAATGTTTCCCCGTCCTTTTCCACCTCAAGACCGTCAGCCTTGAACTCCTTAACCTTTGTATTGGGCATTATAGTCACTTTTTCCAACTGCTTAATTCTCATCAATGTCAATTTCTTTGCAATCATTTCCATTAGGCTTCCTATTTGATCGGTAAGCTCTATGGCGACTACATCATAACCCTTGTTACCCAGCTTTTCAGTAATCTCAAGCCCTGCCTGACCAACCCCGACGACCAGAACCCTCGGCCCTTTAATCTCCTTTTCCCCCTGAAAATACTCTATGGATGTCATGACGTGCTGATTGTCAAGGCCCTTAATCGGCGGGATGTTTTGTACTGCTCCGGTTGCCCACACTAAAAGATCCGGCTGAATCTCCCTTACAAGTACCGCGTCCACGGTCCTGTTCATAAGGATAGATGCTCCACTCGTATTTACCAAATATTTAAGGCTATCTAGCCCCGCTTTCATACTTTCTTTTTTTGACGCCTGCCATGCAACGGCGAACTGTCCTCCCAGATGATCTGTTTTCTCGGCCAGCGTAACATGGTGACCACGTTTGGTCATGCACAGAGCTGTACTCATCCCTGCAGGACCTCCTCCTGCAATCAGAACCTTCATGGGAATGTCTGTCTGGTCCAAAGGAGGCAGGCCTATCTCCGGATTTAAATTGCAGCCCAGGGGTTTGCCGCTTTTCATGCGATGGAGACATCCCTGCAAGCAATAACCGCAATACAGGATATCTTTATCCTTCCCTCTTTGCCATTTCTCTATCAAATCGGAATCGGCAATAAGAGGTCTTCCAAGGGCCACAAGATCAGCCAGTCCATCATCCATAACTTTAATTATCTTTTCCTTCCTGCCCATCCTGCCGGCGACAATTATAGGAATGGATGTATTTTTACGTACCCATGACAAAGCATCCAGCTGGGGTTTATCCGGAAGACTTGTATGGTGAAAATACCATGGAGGGCTAAAGCAGGCACTCCCCATGCTCACATGTATCGCTTTAATTCCGCTTTCTTCCGCCAGTTTCAGGAGAGGTAGAAGCTCTTCCTGGCTGATGCCAAACTCGGGAGACATCTCGTTACCTGAGATCCGCAGAATACATGGGATATCAGGGGCTCCCTGTTTTACTGCTGCAATGGCTTCCCTTGCAAAAAGCAGGCGGTCCTGGCCATAGCGGTCTTCTCTTTTGTTCAGCTTACTGTTCAGAAATTGCGAGATAAGATAACCGTGTCCTCCCTGGATCTCTATAACGTCAAACCCTGCTTTCTGTGCCTTTTCGGCAGCAGAATTGTATCCGCCAATAATTCTCTTAATATCTTCTTCGGTAAGGGCCTCTGAAACCTTACCCTCCCTGGCAACGCATGTCATAACGGACGGCGCCTTTGGTTCGCCGCCAATTATCTTGGGATTGGCAGCAGCGCCGCCATGATTCAGGTGAATGCACACGAGACGACCTTCCTCATGTACAACATCGACAATTTTCTTAAGTTCAGTTGCACTTTCCGGGAGATGGATGCAGGGTTGTTTAGGGTGTTCCCTGCCATCAGCAGTAACCGAAACAGGCTCAATAATAACCAGTCCCGGGCCGTTCCTTGCAATCTGCTGGTAGAAAGTTAACTGGTGATCAGTCACAGTGCCATCAGGTTTGCCCCGTCCTATCTTGATCGGGGGAAAGATAAACCGGTTTACAAGCTCCAGATTGCCTAATCTAAATTTTTTGAACATTCTTTCCATGATATGCCTCCTTTTAAGATCTTTGAATTTTGGGCATCCTTATTCGACGTTAGATGTTATACGTTCATTTTTTCATATATTTTTTCATATCCCATGGCGTAAAGAATACTCCCGGCGACTAATCCAAAAGTAAGATTAAACACCTTAATCAGCACAGAGTCCTTAAGCCTGCATGAAAGCAGGGGCAACATGCCGTGACCATCCTGTACAAACGATGTAGTGAATAATACGGAAAAAGGTATGAGGCGGGGCCCCGGCAGGTGTTTTCTTATAATGCATAATATACACATGGAAAGAGATATAAAGGTAATGCGTATCCAGTCCCAGGTGGATGGGCCGAGGATGCCCGTTGCTATTAAAAGCAGGAAAGAAAGTAAAATAATAAAGATAAGGAACCGGGCAAAGGAAAAAGACTGAAAAATTTCAACTAAATTCGCTGGTCGAAAAATATCACGGGTGCTTTCCTGATTATTTGTCCTAAACAGGCATTCTTCACAACAGGTATCAACGCATGATTCGCAAGGGGTAATTCCCAAAACAGGGATAATCATATCACTTGTCCACGCAAAAATGATGGCTGAAATGAATAGCAACACAAAAAGCGCCTTCGCTATAACCGGGTTTGACGGGTTCATCTCTCATTTACTTCAAATTTCGAGATGCTGTTTCACATTTTCCCATATTTCCCTTACCGCCTCACAACCCTTAGACTGGCTGTCAAATTCCACGATAGTTTTACCCTCGACCATTGCCCTGGTGAAGGCAGGATCAAAAGGAACCCGGCCCATTACTGCTATGTTTTTTTCTTTTGCAAAGGTTTCAATAGACTGTGTTTGATCAGGATTAAGATCAAATTTGTTAACGCAAAGCATAGCCGGAATTTTGAAAAAGTCAGCCAGTTCAACGACCCGTTTCATATCGTGTTTTCCAGAAACAGTAGGTTCTGCTACAATAAGCACCGCCGTAGCTCCTCCAAGAGAAGCAATGACCGGGCAACCTATGCCTGGAGGGCCGTCAGTGAAAAGCAAATCTATATTTTTTTCTTCTGCAAGTTTTTTGCCTTCATTTCTAATAAGGGCCACTAATTTACCGGAATTTTCTTCGGCAATACCGAGACTGGCATGAGCCATGGGCCCAAAACGTGTATCAGAAATATACCACTGGCCACATGTATTCAAAGGAAAATCAATGGCCTTTTCAGGACAAAAATAATAACATACACCACAACCCTCACATTGAATAGAATTGACCACAAAGTCCTCACTAATTGCGTTCCATTTGCATAGTTCTCTGCACAGACCACATTCGCTGCATTTATCCTGATTAATAACTGCTGTGTGCCCGGATGCAAAATCATGCTCTTCTTTAATTTCAGGCTTGGTGATTAAATGCAGGTCAGCCGCGTCCACATCTGCATCACAAAGCACTTTGCTTTTAACCAGTGAGGCAAATGTTGCAATAATACTGGTCTTACCTGTTCCTCCCTTGCCACTTATAATAACTATTTCTTTCATGGAAAGTATCCTTATAATATTATTTTAATTTTTAGAACTGTCTTATATGAAATATAAACTTTTTATTAATGCAGCACACGGCCGCTATTATGAGCCTCATGAAAAACCGCCTGAAGGAGAACATGATGATCCGCTTAGTCCATGACTGGTATTGTTGGAATTTGTGGAAGAAAATGCAGACATCAGTATGTCGGTTTTTTTGTTACCACACCTGGGACAGGAAACCTCATCCTTATCACTGGTCTTAAAACATAAATATTCAAAAATATTGCCGCATTTTTTACATTTGAATTCATAAATCGGCATTTTTATATCCTTCCTCTGGTATTCAAAAATAAAAAATTGTATAAAATATTACACAAATTTCTTTATTTGATTATATAATTCTTGAAATTTTTCTTCCCACTCCGGAAGCACCTCGACAATCATCTTGCCTTTTGAATATGCCTCTGCAATACGCCGGTCAAAAGGAATTTCCATTAAAACAGGAATATTATTCTGTCTGGCATATTTTTTTACTTCATCGTTTCCAATGTCTGAACGGTTTATAACCAGTCCGCATGGAATCCCTAAAATATTTACAGCCCCTACAGCCAGCTTAAGATCATGCAGGCCAAAAGGAGTGGGCTCAGTGACTAACAGCACAAAATCCGCGCCTGTCATAGAAGCAATAACAGGGCATGATGTTCCTGGAGGAGCATCAATGATAGTTAAAACATCCGGCCGTGTGTATTCGCGTACTTTCGAGATTAAAGGAGGAGACATTGCCTCTCCGACCCTTAAACGACCATACACGAATTCCAGACCATTTCTGTGCCCCTGTTCAATTACACCCAGCTCACGCCCTATTTCAAAAATAGCTTTTTCAGGACATACCTCAAAACAGCCGCCGCAACTGTGACACAGTTCATGAAACGGCAATATAGTGTCACCTATAACTACAATAGCCTTGAACTGACATATTTCTTCGCATTTTCCGCACAGGCTGCACTTCTTCATGTCAACCTCGGGAACAGGTGTAGTGATTTTCTCAACTTTTTCAATAACAGGCTGAATAAAAAGGTGGGCGTTGGGTTCTTCCACATCACAGTCCAAAAGCTGGACATCTGATTTAAGAGAAACTGCCAGGTTAGTGGATACAGTTGTTTTTCCTGTACCTCCTTTTCCGCTTGCAACACTAATAATCATTATTTCCTCCTCGAGACTCTACGAGACTGTTGAACAATATTTAATTTTGATGGTATCGTAAAAAGTCGTCATTCCGGTGGAAACCGGTGTCAAGATTGCCAGTAACTGTTTGAAAATACTGGATAGCACTAAAACTTCACTACATGCCCGGCTTTCGCAGGAATGACGGAAAATGGTATTTTTTGACTTTTTACGATTTCATAATATTTAAACCTGACAATTAAATTAAGCAAAAGGGAATGCTTTGTAAAAAATCCTTAAACAATTATTTTTTTAAATTATTGATGCTTGACTGAAGGGTTTCCATCTGCTTACGCATTTCCTCTAATTGATTTTTAAGATTTTTTACTTCTGATAAAGAAGCTGAATCAGACTGACCGGGACCTTGCTGTACTGCGCCACCAACACCTCCGCTCATACCCATTCCCCGGCCCGTACCGCTGCCGCCGCCCATACCTCTGCCACCGCCGCCGCCCATACCCCTGCCGCCGCCTGCCAT
>Ga0207996_1001649_pt1 | contig 15009 bp, 13 predicted proteins | sample AntAceMetag02UKG_FD_184773 | JGI IMG/M metagenome (GOLD analysis project Ga0207996, IMG submission 184773) | Saline lake microbial communities from Ace Lake, Antarctica - Antarctic Ace Lake Metagenome 02UKG (SPAdes) (version 2) | ecosystem: Environmental > Aquatic > Non-marine Saline and... | reverse complement strand
ATAAAAATTTCAGATATAGATATAAAAAACAACAAGATTTTTGTTAACCAGGGTAAAGGGTCAAAGGATCGCTATGTTTTGTTTCCGGAGGCTTTTCGTTTGGTCATTGAGGCATATTTAGCAAATTCCAATGGCAAACAATATCTATTTGAATCAAACAGGGGGACAAAATACACACCGCGCAGAATTCAACAAGTTGTCTCAGGATACATGGAAAATGCTGGGATCAATACGGACCCTAACCGCCGTCTTGGACCGCATATTTTTCGGCATCAGTTTTTGACATTTCTCACAAAAAAGGGAATGTCAGATGCGCAGATCCAGCTCATATCTGGCCACAGTACAAAGAAATCATTGGAAGTCTATCAGCATCTTTCCTTAAAGGACGTGGAGAAGGACTATCAGAGGGCATGGAAAGCATGAAAACACCGGAAGAATTATTAAAATATACAGGGGAGATTTACAATAAGATACATAAAGACGATCTTCCTCCTCAAAATGAGAGAGAGAAACAAGCTAAGGTTGTTCTATCAAGGTTAAATAAGTTAATAATAGATCTTATTCTTCAAGATGTTTCTCTAAAAACTCTAGACATAACTTTAATGTATCAATGGATACTGATAACAACTTGGAATCATGGTATTGAAGAAAAAACTTTTGAGCATTGGGCATCACATCTTGAGTTAGTATATCTTCCTCTTATAAAAATGCTCAAAGAACTTGAATCAAGCATTAAAGATGATGGTCCTTCTAAGGATATGAAACAACTTGGCGCTGGACTTGACGAGGTAAAAAATATTGCTCAAAAGGCTAGTAAGAATGAGTATTCACGAGTAGAGATAATAAAAATGGTGAATATGGCAAATATAAAGTTATTTCAGCTTACTCAAAGCTTTATTAATGATAAAATTCACCCAGGATTAATAGAAAGCGGTTATTTTTATTATTGGTTGAGAATGTCGATAATGTACGCTAATGGTAGTGAAGAATTCTTCCAAAAACTAGAGAGAAACTGGGATATAGTTATGAAAAGAGTTAGTGAATTTATTGTGAATTTGTCTGCACAAGATAATTATAGCCCAAAGTAAGGAACGCGCAATATTACATAGTTGCTGTAACCCCATGGTTGCAGGCTGTTATCATCAATATAATCTTATTTGTCGCTGTTTTTCCAATGAAACATTCTCCTAAAATATAGCGTATAATAGGGGTTCTAGACAAAGAACCGCCAAAACGGGGATTTCAAGACTAATTTAGGAATAAATGATGGTAAATATCCTTAATATATCATCGAGTTTGAGGTTAACCGGCATGAAATAATTAATCAAAATTTTATAAATTGATTAATTATTGGGGTAGGGGTAGGTGGGAGATTCGTGTAAAAATGTGACTTAACGGTTCAGAAAACTACCCGTTTTATTGAAATTTGGTTAACGAATTCTGGCTCCTGCACGCATAATGTAACAGTTTATCGATAGTCTGTTATGTTAAATAAAGCTTTGCTGCTAACCGATTCGTGCATTGATATTTATGCGTGCAGGATGCTAACGCCCTAATTTGGCAGTTTGTGCCGTGTACGCTATTTTTAATTTCTCACTTGCTTCCTTAAGAGCGAAGCTGTCACCAGGGGCAAAGCAAGTCCTTTTTCGAGGATAAAATCGCCATTTTTTAGACGACAGCTTTGCTAATTAACCCCTAATCTTTTATCCATAGATTTTTCAGTGTGTGTTCTGTACGCATAATCCCAACAGATAACGGATAGTCTGTTATATTAGATAAAGCTTTGTCACTAACTGATTCGCATCCCGAATAATATAGATTATTATCGTCTTAGTATTATGCGTGCAGGACGCTAACGCCTCAATTTGGCAGGTACGCCTAGCTATGGGTATTGTACGCAAGTATTGTAAGCAATATTTTGAGGGGGTGAGTTGAGCTTAATAAGGGATAATCTAACCGAAAAAGGCAAGAAAACCGCTATGCTTCATGGCTGAAATGCCAAGTGCGAAATATTGTATGATCATTACCTTGGGCTTGTTTTATATTCAGAACTGTAACTTCTATAAGGGGCTTTGATGATATAATCTTTATCCTGCGCGCCGGGAAATCAGTTCTTGAACATTTAACGGATTTTAGAAAATGAAGCTGAGTGAGTAATGACAATTCTACCAACATTTTTTATTTATCCTTGACTTTACGCACGCTTTGCAATAAACTAGTATTAAGTTAAGACATTATATGTGGGGAAATGGCTGCTATGTTTAATAGAAGAATTATTAATTATTTAATCAACTGGAAAGATAAAAAAAGCAGAAAACCTTTGGTTTTAAGGGGTGCGAGACAGGTAGGGAAAACTTCGGCAATTTTGATGTTTGCCGAGAAATATTTTAAGAATGTGATTTATATAAACTTAGAAAATATTGAACATTTAAGATTATTCCGGCAGGAACTTTCCCTGCAGGATTTTGAGGATATTGTCCAGATTAAATTCCATAAAAAGATTGTGCCTCAGGAAACACTTGTTTTTATTGATGAGATTCAAAATTCCATTTCTTTGATTAAGTTGCTGAGGTTTTTTTATGAACAAAGACCTGATATTCACGTTATTACTGCGGGCTCCCTGCTTGAAGCAAAAATTGAGAAAGAAGGTTTTTCTTTTCCTGTGGGACGAGTGGAATTCGCCTATCTCTATCCTTTCGATTTCTTTGAATATTTAGAAGCCAAGAAAGAGATTGAGCTTTTAAATTTATTACAGAGTGTTTCTCCTGAAAGTAATATTTCTGAAGGGCTTCATCACCTTGCTTTGAAAATTTTTTATGAATACGTAATGATTGGCGGAATGCCGGAGATTGTAAAAGCGTATTTGCAGAATAGAAATCCTGATGAGTTAAAACCGATTTATTCTTCTCTCTTTACAAGTTATTGCGAAGATGTTTATAAGTATTCCTCTTTGGCCGAAGCAAAATATTTAAGTTATGTGATTGAAAAAGCTCCGTTATTTTCAGGCAGTATAATTACCTATGAGAAATTCGGCGGCTCAAATTTCCGAAGCAGAGAGATGAGTAAAGCTTTTAATACTCTGGAGAAAGTAATGCTTCTTTATCAGGTTCAGGCGACAAAGTCAAAAGAACTTCCCCTGATTTCCCAGAGAAAGCGTCCTAAAAAGCTTATATTTTTAGACACAGGGCTGATAAATCAGCAGATGAATATTCAGCAGGAATTTTTAAATCTTGAAGATCTTAATGGTTTTTATAGAGGGAAGATCGCTGAGCAGGTAGTGGGACAAAACCTTTTGGCGCAATTTGAAGATTCTCCTGCCAGGATTTTTTATTGGGCTAAAGATAAAGCAGAAGGTTCTGCGGAAGTGGATTTTTGTATCCCATTAAAAGGTATGATGTTAGGAATTGAAGTAAAAAGCGGGAAAACAGGCAGATTGAAATCCCTTTTTAGTTTTGCTAAGGATGTAAAGAACAGCAGCCTTATTAGAATTTATAGCGGCAATCTTATGAGGGAAGAGGTAAAATTTGAGGGAAGAAGGTTTAATCTGACATCAGTTCCCTTTTATCTTATCCCCAGAGTGTTGGAAGAGTCATTTAACGGATTTTAGAAAATGAAAAAGAAAAAAAATAAGGACATGACATATTTAATGGATGTTTCGATAATTATCACAACTAAAAACGAAGAAAAAAATATAAAGAATTGTTTAATATCAATTAGAAACCAGGCCTATTCTCAGGACAAAATCGAAATAATCGTAGTGGACAACAACTCAACTGATAAAACCGTTGAGATAGCTAAAAGATATACAGACAAAGTGTACGACTTTGGTCCCGAACGTTCTGCTCAAAGAAATTTCGGTATAAAACAGGCAAACGGGAAATACATTTTGTATCTGGACGCTGACATGATATTATCTGAATACGTTGTTTCTGAATGTGTCGAGAAATGCGAAAAAGAAGGGTATATTGCTTTATATATTCCGGAGAGGATTATTGGCAAAGGCTTCTGGATAAAAGCAAGAGATTTTGAAAGAAGTTTTTACAATGCAACAGTAATAGATTGCGTTCGATTTGTCCGCAGAGATAAATTTCTGGAAATAGGCGAATTTGATGAGAGTTTAACTGGTCCTGAAGATTGGGATTTTGATAGAAGGATTAAAGAAATTGGAGAAGTGGATATAGTAAACGCACCGATATATCACAATGAAGGAGAATTTAATCTTAGAAAATACATCAATAAAAAATCCTATTATGTTAAATCTTTTGATAAGTATATTCAGAAATGGGGAAAGAAGGATAAGATAATAAGAAAGCAATTGGGATTTTGGTATAGATACTTTGGGGTTTTTGTGGAGAATGGAAAGTGGCGAAAAATGTTATGGCATCCAATTTTAACGATGGGAATGTATTCCTTAAGATTTTGTGTAGGCATGAAATATTTGAAGAGAAAATATTAGGAGCAGGATATTATCCTTTGCCAAATTTTTTTTCGAAAGTTGATCCAAGACATTCCGCATTTTTAACAATTAAAATTAGAAAGTGAAAAATATTATAGAAGAAAAGCCAACTGATCCGTTGCATGGACGTACTCTTTATAACACTAAATTTGTGGATGATAGTGATATTAAAAACAAAATAGTGTTGGATATCGGATGTGGTTTTGGCTGGTTTGAATTAAATGCTTTGCAAAGAGAAGCAGCACATATAACCGGAACAGAAATCTCTAAAGAAGATTTAGAAACAGCGAGAAGATACATTAAAAATGATAAAATAGATTTTAAAGCAGGTAGTGCCATTAACTTACCTTTTAATGACCAGAGCTTTGATACAGTTGTTTCATGGGAAGTTATAGAGCATATTCCTAAAAATACAGAAGATAAAATGTTTAAAGAAATAAATAGAGTGTTAAAAAATGGCGGTATTTTTTATCTATCAACTCCTTATAATTCTTTCTTTAGCAAAATATTTGATCCTGCATGGTGGCTGATAGGACATAGGCACTATTCTCGAAATCAACTGATATCTTTGGCGGAAAACAATGGATTTAGAGCTGAAAAAGTAGTGGTAAATGGCGGATGGTGGGAAATTATAGGCATTAATAATCTATATATTGCCAAGTGGATATTCAGAAGAAGACCTTTTTTTGAGAAATTTATTAATAAAATGCAGGATGCTGAATATAAAAAGAAAAAGGGTTTTACGGGTATTTTTATAAAATTTAAAAAAAATGGATAAATTTGTTTCAATAATCATTGTTACTTATAATAGTTCAAAATATATAGAATCATGTCTACATTCAATCTATAATCAAGAAACGTCTTTTAACTATGAGGTCATTATTTTTGATAATAATTCTACTGATCAGACTGTTCCATTAATACAAAATCAATTTAAAGATGTTTTTGTAATTAAAAGCGATAAAAATATAGGCTTCGCAGCCGCAAATAATGAGGCAGTAAAAAAAGCATAGGAGTGGATATATCTGAAGAGGCGGTTAAAAATTTAAGAAAAGAAGGCATAAACGCTATTAGGAAATCCTCTCAAGAAATGAATTATAAAGAAGAATTTGATGTAGTTGTTTGTTCTCATGTATTAGAACATATAGAATATCAACGTGATTTATACAAAACTATGAAAAATATTTATAGTGCATTAAGGAAAGGTGGATCGTTAATAATCATAGGTCCCTATCTTTATGGATTTAATGCCTGGTTTCAATATGATCATGTAAGGGCTTTTACTCTTACTTCCACTATAGGACTAATAGAAAGATTTGGTTTTAAGACGATAAATAAATTTTTGTTCATTCAATCGCCTTTCCAAAGGCTTTGGAACAAATTTAATATTCGTTTAAAATGCCCTATAAAAATTGATTATTTTTTAAAACTTCTAGCGCATATTAACTTAGTTGATGGTATTAATGTTTTATCAAGAAAACAGTAAACTTGCTAACTTATGCTCAATATATCAGTAATAATTCTAAATTGTAACGGCATGAAATGGCTAAAGAATTGTTATGATTCTTTAAGGAGGCAGTCTTTTAAAAATTTCGAAGTAATTTTAGTTGATAATGCTTCCAGTGATGATTCGGTTAAATTTACTAGGGAATTTTATCCAGAAGTAAAAATTATGAGAAATGAGAAAAATTTAGGTTATGCTGAAGCTAATAATAGAGCAGGGCATAAAGCCCAGGGCGAATATTTGCTATTTTTGAATAATGATACTAAATTAAAATATAATTGTTTAGAGGAATTAGCAAAATATGCAAGGGATAGGAAATGCTATATTTGTACTGTAAATTTTTTAGATTATACTGCTAAAATTTCACAAACACCAGAAAAAAGTGTAGGACTTGGTATTGATATATTTGGCTATCCTTTACTTAGTAAGAAGATTTTTTATGCTGATGGTGCAGCTTTATTTATAAAAAAAGAAGTTTTTCTTAAACTGAACGGATTTGACCCGGAATATTTTATTTTTGCTGAAGATATTGATTTATCTTGGCGAGCTTATCTTTTAGGTTATAATATTGATTTTGTTAAATCTGCAATTGTATATCACGAGAAAGGCGGAACAGTAACGGGTTCTGCTAAGAAACATGAAAGACATGTAACCAGTATAAAAAGGAGATATTTAACAGAAAGAAATACATTGAGCAATTTACTAAAAAATTATGGTTTTTTTATGCTCATTTTTATTTTACCAATTCAAGTAATATTACTGGTAGTGGAGCTAACATTTTTTTTGCTTCGCAGAGAAAGAAAAATAGTGAAAGAAGTATATTACAAAGCCTTGGCATATAATGTTCTTAATTTCTGGGATATCTTGGAGAGAAGGAGAAAAATTCAGAAAGAAAGGGTAATTTCAGATTTTGGAATTTTGAAGAAAATTACATTATTTAGATTTTATAAGTTAGAAGTGTTTAAAAAAATAGGTATTCCAATAATAAAATGACAGTAATTTTTGCACGTTGTTATCTAAGGGAAAGTAAAAAGTGGAAAAACGAAGTATTTTTCTCCCTTTCATAATTTTAATTTCTTTAACACCTTTGTTGTGGTCCAGAGGGAATATGTTAATTGCAGGGGGGATCATACACTTTATTTACAATTCAAAGTTTTTTTGAATCTCTTCTATGTGTTTTTACTGGTAGTTTTAAGATGTTTAAGGTTGTTTATAGGGCAACTTTTTGGAATATTATTAATATTAAAGATACTTTAATAGAAAGAAAATTCAGAAAAACAGAATAGTTGGAGATGTGAAGATTTAAAAAAATGAGCTCTTGGCCAAATAAATCGAAAGCCTTTTTAATAGTCGGACTACCTAAATTCAAAAAATAATTTTATGCAGAAATATAATTTTAACAATGCCAAATATGGAAGTCATAAACTAATAGCTAATGAACTTGGATCTGGCAAGTTGATATTAGATGTTGGTTGTAATAAAGGATATTTATATAACTTAGCTCCAAATAATATATTTTATGGTATCGATTATAATGGAAAGGAGTTGGAACTTGCCAAAACCAATTATGAAGAAGTTTATAGAATTAATTTAAATAACTATAAATTATTTAAGGTTGGTTTAAAATTTGATGTTATTATATTTGCAGATATTTTGGAACATTTAATATATCCAGAGCAAGTTTTGCGATATTTTGTAAGTAATTATTTAAAAAAAACTGGCAAAGTAATTTTATCTTTGCCGAATATTGCCAATTTTTCAATAAGAATAAGTTTATTATTTGGAAAATTTAATTATACAGAATCCGGGATATTAGATAAAACTCATTTACACTTATATACTTTGAAATCAGCTAAAAGATTAATTGAATCATGTAGTCTAAGTATTAAAAAAGAAAAATTTAGTTCTAATCATTTTGGATTCTTGATAAAACGATCGCATTTCTTAGGGTCAATTTTGGGGTTTAATATAATTTTAACATGCAAAAGATAATCGAAAACAAAATATTTATTTTGCTTGTCTTGTTTTTCATAGGATTGACTCCTTTATTATTATTTAAACATGACATGCAAATTGCGGGTAGTGATGGAATTACATGGTTAAGTTCTGACCATTCCGCAGAGAATTGGCGTTATGCATGGAATGAAAAACTAAATACAGGATCTGCAAGTCATTATGCCTCACAAATAATACCACTCTATTTCTGGAAGATATTGAGACACATAGGATGTTCTACTTCTTTAATAGGAAGGCTGTGGCTTATTTTTCTGTGGATGCCGGCTGGGTTCTGTATGTACTTTTTATTTAAAACCATATTCCCCAGAGGTTCAAACTTTGGAGCTATAGCCGCTGTTTTACTCTATATCTATAATACCTTCACAATGATAATAGTATACCAAATGGTTTTTCACAGTGTTTATGCCGTATTCCCCGCCATAGTTGCATTATTTATCATGGGATTAGAGAAAACCGAGGGGAAATTATACTATGGAATTATTATAGGATTCTTAACGCTCTTTTTTTCTCTAGCATCCATTAATCCTCCACATATAGCGCCGGTTTGGCTGGCTTTATTTGTTATTCTACTTGTAAATATTTTTGTTACCAGAAAAAGCATTTTTAGAAAAATCTTTTTTTATTTTGGAATACTATCTATCTGTGTTCTATTTAATCTGTGGTGGATGATCACAACTTTTTATACATTTATTTCTATAAACAAAGCTGTTCAGGCAGCTTCAGGCGGATGGAATGCCTTGACCAGCGCCGGATGTTATGATGTTTTTAGGTTTCTGGGATTCTGGGCTTTTAAGTCAGGATTTGGCAAAAACATGTTATATTTTCCATATCACAATCTATACTATGGGAAGTCCATACTAATTACATTCGGGTCTTACTTGATTCCCTTAATGGTCTTTACAGGCATAATCTTAAATAAGAAACATAACAAAAAAGTATTATATTTTCTTGCTCTCGCTGTCATTGGTATTTTTTTTGCGAAAGGAACTAATCCGCCATTTGGGCAATTATATCTGTTTCTATACGAAAAAATTCCTGGTTTCTGGACATTTAGAGAACCGTGGGCGAAGTTTACAAAACTGAACTTATTGTCTTTTTCTGTTCTTTTAGGCTTTACAGTAGAATTAGTTCATAGCTTTGTCCTGAAAATGCATTCTCGCAAAGCAAGATATATATTTAATGTCTCGTGGATACTCACATTATGTATTATTCTAATGATTGCGTTCCCTATATTGACAGGGGAGTCAATATGGAGTCGTAATATTGGACCTATGAGGTCAATGCATGTAAAGGTTCCCCAATACTGGAGAGATATGGAGAAATGGCTTGAAGCTAATGATCCAGATTCAAGAACATTCCTTCTGCCTAAAACAGGTTATGGAGTTACTTATAACTGGAAACATGGCATAAGCGGCGCAACTCCTGTTGCAATATCACTATTGCCGAATCCAATTATTTTTTACCAAAAAGGATTCGTCTCGGACTTTGCTTACAGGTGCTTTGAGAAGAATAATCAATCTAATTTTCTGTCCCTTTTGAGATTTCTTAATGTAAAATATATTCTGCATCAGCGCGATATAAACTGGCAGACAGGTCCTGATCCATTCTATTATGTGGATAAAAATGTTAAGGAAATATTATCAGATTATCAAGGCGTATCCCTTAAAGCAACATTTGGAAAACTTGATCTCTATGAAATAGAAAAAACCAATTTATCATATGCGTATTTATCTGAAGAACCTGTATTAATTGCAGGAGGGATAGAATCATTTGAAGAAAACAAAATGCTATCTTCATTCATTAATAAAAAGCCCTCTTTCTGCTTTACCAGTAACAATCTCAGTAGAGATGAGATTTTGGACACTATTCCTGATACCAGTCGGATCATTTTGCCGAGTGGAGAAGTTGATGAGTTAATTGTTGGGCATCTATCACCTTGTTATAAAATCTCAGCTCCTTCAATAAGATTCAACGTGAATTCAACAGGTAAATACAAAATATGGGGAATTTTTAATAAAGACTTTGCAGAAGAATATTTAGTTCTTGACGATAATTATTTTAAAATTCCGGAAAGAGCGGGGTTTGTCTATATTGGAGAAATGCTTCTTTACAAAGGCAGGCGGTATGAAATGGGTTCAACATCAGCAGAAGTACCATATAAAAAACTCATGTTTGCGCCTGTTGATGTTTATAACAACTCTATGAATATATTATCTAAGACAGTAAGAAAAAACCCCATTAATTTAACTTATATAATTCCCATTAACCGCTCAGCTAAAGAAAATGTCAATATACTGCAAAGCGGTAATTATGACACAGAAATTCAGATTGCTTTTAATAAAGATACAAAAATTAATTTATTCTCAGAAACTGAATTTAAAAAATGGAGTTTCTGTCCTAAAAAGGATTGTTTTACGTATTATAATAATGGAATGTTTGTGAAAATGGATAATAAATTAATGCAGGGCTTTCAAATGACAAGGGAAATAGAACCGCTGGATTTATTAGAAAGTCCATGGGTAAATTTTGACTTTTCATGCGATACACGAATAGGAATTAATGTTTCATGCCTGATAGGCTTAGACACAAATGGAAATGGGAGAATAGACAAGGAATACCTCATAAAAAACTTCAAAGGCATGAATTTACTATCTTACATAAAGCAATCCCCGCCTGAAGAAGAAACATACAACCTTATGAAAATTAGTCTTATGTTTAGTATTAAACTTTTTGATAAATCTCCGCGGATTTTACATCTAAAAACGCTTTCTTTCTCTAAAGAGGAAAGTAAAAATAGCGCAAAATCAGACAATACGTTTAAATATAGAATTAAAAAACCCTCTAAATTAAACACAAAGATAAAAGAACTGGAAGTTAGCAACAGCTTACCGGATGTAAAAAAGTTGATATGTGAACATTTTGAGAAATTGCCTATTTTAACCATAAATAAACAGCCTTTATTTGCAAAAGAGAATTTGTTCGTTAAAGATAATAATCCAAATTTGACGATTAAATGCGGCGAAATAGAACTTACTGAAGGGAATATATGCATTATCAATAACTTGAGCGATATCCCTGGCATAAAATCAGCAAAAGTTATTTTAGAAAAAAGAAGTCCTTTAACTGAATTATCTGCTTATCCGGATATAATCAGCAGAAAAATTTCTCCATCAAAATACAAGATTTCGGTAAGCAAACTGCCGCATCCTATGTGGCTTGTATTTAACGAAGCGTTTGATAACGGCTGGAAAGCGTATATAAGCAGGCAAAACACGAAAACCAGAATTGAGCTTAAGCGCCATTGTTCTGTCAATGGATATGCAAATGCGTGGTATGTTCCTACAACAGAAGTGGATTCTATTGATATTGAATTTATTCAACAGTCATGGCTGAGAATAGGGCATATTCTTTCCATGATTTTTATATCACTTGGAGTTGTATTTCTAATTTTGAAAAGGAGAAGATAATCATGTTAGATGTTATTAAACGAAAAACGTACTTCTCTATTCCGTTGGTGATTATTCTTCAGGTGTTTGTATTCTTTATGATCTGTCTGCAAAGTAATAACGAGACTTCTTGCAATTTTGATTTTCATGGAAAAGGCGGAAAAGAACTTTTTGTAATAAGGGATGCGGTGTCTGATAAGACTATGTTTCAAACGAGTTTCATCATCCCTAAAGATAATGAATATAAAGTTAAAATTGCTCTACTGTCTTCTGCCAAAGATAATTATACGATCCTCTTTAATACAAAAGAGATGGGGGAATTTAAAAAGGGAGATAAGTCTCTTACCTTCAGATTATTTCCTAAGGATGTGATTGGCAATAAGGAATATATTGAGTTTGTGAGTGAAACGCAAGCTTTGGATTTAGATAAAGAATGTCCTCCGAAAATAAAATACATTAAATTTAAAAATGTTCTTGGGTATAGCGACGGCCTATTGAATGTGCGTATCCGTTATGATACAGAGAGAAGAATACTGCTCAAAAGGTTGTTAGTCTCAATTTTGTTTATTTGCTTCCTTCTTATTGCTTTTAGTGTAGCTAACATGCTTATAAAAAGGAAAATAGGAGGATTGTCAACTCAGAGATTTAATAACTATTTAGATAATAGTTTCTTTACCGAATATACATTATTTGGTCTTTTTATAGTTTTATTTAATATAATAACACCATATTACGTTATCTTTTCAATTCCTAGTTATATAATGTTATTTATCATAATAACATCTCTGCCAATGGGAAAAGACGTAGGGAGTTATATAAGACGCGTTGTGCCAAAATATAACATTGCTGTTTATTTTTATTGGCTATGCAGTGCTTCGTTTCTAGTATCTTTTATTCTAATGCCCGTATTTATCATATATGGCAGGGAAGTAATTGCGGAAAAACTGGGTAATGTTACTTATACTCTTCTGGTTATTATATTGATTATCAAGATTATCCGCGCAAGAAGGCAGGATACTGATAATACATGATATCGATTTTTGTTATCTTAACTTTACTCATGGCATGGCCGGCTATCCTTAATATCAATAAGTATATCTATGGCTATCCTGATGATACACTGGCAACGCTCTGGCATTACAAATTTGCGCTGGTTCACCGCCTTAATCCAAATGTAAATATGAATATTGCTTTTCCATTTGGAGAAGGCGTTTCTCCCTATTCCTATCCGGTCTTTAGCCAAATAACGGAGATACTTACGTTTTTGACAAACGAAATAGTGGCATGGAACATACTTTCTATGTCCAATTTTATCCTCTCCGCTTTTTTTATGTACCTTCTTGTAAAACACCTGACAAAAAACAAAATATCAGCTTTTATCTCAGGACTTATATATGGATTCTGCCCTCATATCTGTATGCAGTCATTTAATCATATACTGCTTGCTGCGATTCAGTGGATGCCGCTGTATATTTTATTTTTATTGAAGCTGATATTTGAGAGGAATTATAAGAACGCGGTTTTATGCGGGGTTTTTTACGCGCTGGTTGTTTTCTCCAATCCTTACTATGGCTACTATATGCTTCTATTTACAGTGATATTTGTTGTTTTCTTGGCATTAAGACATATCAAAAATCCAGGAGCAGCGATAAAGACAGACAGATTTAAAATATTAAAGTTAACCTCTGTGGCTTTTTTAACTGCTCTGATTATTGTTATTCCGGCCGAATACAGAGTAATTAAAACAATGTTTTCAAAAAGCGAGAGTAAGCCTGCTGTTTATACTCGCCCATTAGAAGGATTAATATTTTCCGGAGCTCGGCCCAAGGATTTTCTGCTTCCTCCGCGAACAAATCCTGTGCTCAAGAATATCTCCAGGCCATTCATGTCTCCTGATTTTGGAAGCATGATAGACCATACGCTATATCTTGGATATACGCCATTGATTCTATCTGTTATAGCAGTGGGTATCTGGTGGAAAAAAAGGGAAAAGGGAAAAGGGAAAAGGGGAAATTCTCAATACGAGTGGGAGAGGTTTAATTTTGTTATACCTTTTTTTATAATAATCTTTTTTGCCTTTGGAATTATGTCCTCCCCTCCATGGATTCCTATTGGCGCGTTAAAGCTGAACAGCGCTCCGTTCAAGCTTCCCATGCCATCGTATTTCCTGCATAAGTTGTTTCCGATGTTCAGGTATTACTCAAGAATGGTTGTTGTAATGATGATATCTTTGAGCGTGCTTTCGGGAATCGGAATAAAATTCTTATTAGAGAAATTTAAAATTAAAAATTTAAAATTTAAAATTATTTTCATAGGTGTAATTTTTGCCTTAATAGGAGTTGAATATATAAACATTCCGCCGTTTCATTATTTTGATTCAACACCGCCAAAACTATATACATGGCTGGCAAAACAAGAATCAGAATTTAAATCTGCTGTCGTTGAGTATCCAATGCTTGCCGGAAGAACACAAGAATATGGATATATGTTCTGGCAGAGGGTGCACAGGCAGAAACTTGTTAATGGAGGAGACAGGGCTCGTTTAATGAAGCTCCTGCATATTGATAATCCAGAGACTGTGGCACAGCTTAGAAAATGGGGGGTTAAGTATGTCATTATCCATAGGGATTTATACGGAGATAAAGATTATAAAGAAAACTACAATGTTTCCATGCCAGCTATTGATGAAGAAAAGCTTGATTTGAGATTAATCAAGTCTTTTGATCAGAGAAAAAACAAGCATTACAAAGAACAGTATATGTCTCAAAATGCTTATTTTGATAAATTCTTTGGCAAAACGGATGTGTATGAGATAAAATAAGAAAACTTGGGAGAGACATTATGCGAGAACTGGTGTTAGTAACAGGTGGTGGCGGTTCTTTGTCTAGAACCCCTGGTGCGGGATTTATTGGTTCATATATTGGGTAAAACTAAACATTTATGGAACTTTTCCCCTATCTGCTCATTGCTTTTTTCCTATCAAAATCTCGTTTAATCTGTTTTTTCTGTCTGGTTCCGTTCGTTTTTGCCCTAGATTTTTCTACCTCTTTTATAAGCGCTTTTATATCTTCTTCTATCCACCAAAATAAAAAAATTAGGCCTGACAATAGGCCAACAAATGCCCAGCGCGTTTGATATAGTGAGAATTTAAAAGATTTTATTAGGGGAAAACGCACTACTGCATCTTTGTAAGGAACAAAACGATACCATACAGCTGCTATTATCCAGAAAGCGCAGGCAAAGAGAAAAAATTTTGCATACATTCTTATATTGGGTTTTATATTTTGCTTCATTGAATTTTCTTCATTTCCTTTTTGGTTAATTCTGCGGCATATTTTTTAGTTTCATCAATCTCGGCTTGATCTTCTTCTGCTAGCTCTATATAGTTTGCCTGTGCTATGCGTCCCGCATAAACAGCGCTCTCTGCTGCGAATAAGCCAATTTTTTTAAGCTCTTCTAATTTAGCTTTAAGTATTTCTATTTGATCCTTCGGCTCTTTTAGTTCTTTTTCTTCTCCTCCCATCGCGTTTTGGATTAGTTTTTTGATAACTGCGCTAACATTTGTGTTTGTTCTCTCAACTTCACGC
>Ga0207996_1001646_pt1 | contig 15015 bp, 8 predicted proteins | sample AntAceMetag02UKG_FD_184773 | JGI IMG/M metagenome (GOLD analysis project Ga0207996, IMG submission 184773) | Saline lake microbial communities from Ace Lake, Antarctica - Antarctic Ace Lake Metagenome 02UKG (SPAdes) (version 2) | ecosystem: Environmental > Aquatic > Non-marine Saline and Alkaline... | reverse complement strand
ATCATATAAATTATGTTCGGCTGAGAATATGGCATACACCGGCTGACGGATATTGTGATCTCAACAAAACACTGATCATGGCGCAGCGAATAAAGAATGCGGGTTTGAAACTCATGCTGGATTTCCATTACTCGGATACGTGGGCTGATCCCCTGCATCAAACGAAACCTGCTGCCTGGGAAAATATATCATATCAAGCCCTGAAAGATAGTATTCATCACTACACATCACGTGTGATCACTGCATTAAAGAGCCAAAACACACTTCCTGATATAGTTCAGATCGGCAATGAGATACGATGCGGCATACTCTGGGATGATGGGCGTGTCTGCAGTCTATTTGATACTCCTGAGCAGTGGACTCAGCTTGCTGAACTGGATTAAAGAAGCAATAAGTGGTGTGAATGAAAATTTAGCACCGGATGATACTGTTCAAACTGTAATCCATATTGATTGCGGGGGAAACAATCGTGCCAGCCAATGGTTTTTTAACAACCTATTCTCAAACAATGTAGATTTTGATATTATTGGATTATCCTACTACCCGTGGTGGCAGGGCACGCTCAGTGATTTGGAATACAATACTCACGATCTTGCGCAACGTTATAACAAGGATATTATTATTGTGGAGACTGCCTATCCTTGGACGCTAGCCTGGTATGACAATACCCATAATATCGTTGGAGATTCCAGCCAGCTTCATGCGAGATATCCGGCAACAGTCGAGGGACAGAAAAACTTTCTTATTGATCTCATCGAGCTTGTTAAAAATATTCCAGACGGGAATGGATTGGGATTGTTTTACTGGGCGCCTGAATGGATGAGTACTGCTCTATCAGGTTCTCCATGGGAAAATATGACTCTTTTTGATTTTGATGGGGAGATGCTCAATTCCATGACAGCTTTCGATTCAACCTTTGTTGATACATCCGAGTCGGCAACCCCAAATTTTATGAAATAGTGAAGACGATAATGCGCGTTCTCGTATTTGGCTTTATTATTTGTACAAAAATAAATTTCTGAAAATATCTATCTTAATACAATTAATTTCTTAGAAAACGTTGTAAATTCAGTTTCAATACAACAAAAATATATTCCTGGTGAAACATCTTCACCCGACGCATCTTTCCCATTCCATGCAACGTGGTAATCACCAACGGACCTGAGTTCATTCACAAGTGTTGTAACAATCTCGCCTTTCACATTGTACACAGAGAGAGTTACATAAGATTCCTTTTTTATGTTAAAATCAATAGTTGTAGAGCCCATGAAAGGATTGGGGTGGTTGGTTAATATCGACTTGGAAGAATGAACGTTCTCATTATCCGTCGAGACTGCAACTCCACAGCATATAGTGTCTGTCGGTGTTGATTCCCCACTAGGGTTTTCATAAAGAGCAGTGATGTAATAATAAATATATGGAGTACCTTGGTACCATGGAGGATCAACTTCTGAGTATGACAAATAATTTATTGGTAGAGTGGCAATAAGTTCCCAATTTCTATAAACATTATAATTCACAAGTTCGGGAGTTCCCGATTCAGGTGCATCCCAATACAAGTGGTAATAATTACAAGGGCATATGTAGTTGTGTTCAATGTAGAAATTTTGTGGTGGGTTGAACTGGGCGTGCAGTAAGGTTGCTGATAATATAATGAAAATAAAACACATACTAAGCTTTTTCATAAGACCGCCTTAATTATTTTAATAAGGATTTTATACACTTAATCAAATTGGATGAAAAACAATTCTTTCTGTCAAATTTTATTACTTTTGATGAATTTTTATATTTCAAACTCCAACCGCTTCGCCCACAACGCAGTTCTGTCCCTATTTCTCAGGAAATTATCTGTCATGAATTCTCGATCTATCTCGATAACTTCATCAAATACAACTTCATCGTTTATGATTACTTTTACCGGATTATCAAAGTTCACCATATCAGGATGAAGGTAGAGTGCAAGCTTTTTCACGCGCGATGTGTCAAGAATGAACTCATTGCCGAAATAATTTGCCTGCACTGCTCCGGATGGCTCGGAATAGACGATCGCATCATTGTAGGTTGTGTCCGGGAATTGTCCATACAGAGTGATTTCATCATCATATCTTTTCACCGTAAGACTGACAGAATCTCCACGCTGCATGAATGCTTTCAAGCTATCCATATCATCCAGGGAATGAATGGGGATCCCATCCATTTTTATTATCAGGTCATGCTGCTGTAATCCCATCTGTTGTGCTGTAGTTTCTCCATCGACGAGATTATACACAAGAATCCCGTCATGATCAAAGTCATCATCAGGATAGAAACCTAAGCTGATCCTGTCATCAGGGATCTGGATTTGATATTCTTCATGCCAATCAGCTTTATTCATTGTAGAATCTATCTCAAGTATTTCTATCCAGTCGCATTTCCCATAATCAGGAGTCCAGGTTTCCCAATAAATACTTGGCTGAAAAATATTTCTCGGCTGCACCTTCATACTTTCTGTCATAATTGGAACTTCTTTATCTGCATAATCAAAGAAATGTCCGATACCGTAGTATTCTTTATAGAGCAGATCAGCTCCTGCCTGCAGTGCTAGGTCCATCAAAAGCCGCATTCTGCGGGTTGGATAAAGTCTATCCAGGTCGGTATTAATAACATTCACTCTTCTGTTTCTGAGATTCGGTAAATAAGATGGAGTGTTTGTCACCCGTGATCCCACAGAAAGAAATCCATTCAGGGGATAGAAAGACGCAAAATCATCCGGGGTACTCAGTGCCATATAAAAAGAACCCGAACCTCCGTCAGAAAATCCGGTCATGAATATTCTGTCATCATCGATATTGTAATAAGTTTTGAGAGTCCTGACCTGTGTTTGGATGTTTCTGACTCCTGCAAGATCCCACCAGGATGTGTCGATGTTACCGAAGGGGAAAAGCATAAGCCAGTTGTTCTCTTCTGCAAAATGGATAAACGGACTATCTTGCGGAAAACCTTCTTCGATTGAGTAGAAATCTTTTGTGCTCACGCCACCATGCAAATACATTAGTATTGGAGTTTTTGTGTTTGGGTCATAACCGGGAGGAATATAGAGCACATAAGGAGCAGCCAATGTGTCATTTATCTGATTGTAATAGGTGACGAACAAGCCCGTCGAATCCGGGCTGGGATAGGAATTCCAGTTTGAATATATTGCATATAGAGAGTCATCTTCAATAACCTCATTGACTGCGAGTGTATTAATCGTATTAAGCCATTCTTCGTTTTGAGAAAAGAGGGTTGTCGAGATAAATACAACGAGTAACAAACTCATGATAAGAATATACTTATTCATTATTTCTCCTCTATAATGGTTTGTAATATGTTTGTGATGTCTTTGCATACATTACGTTGGGAATTCTTTCTGCATAATTTTTCATACATGCAGTAACCGCATGGCTTTGAGCCGAGTTCTCTCTCCCTGATCTGGAATGTTCCATTGACGACTTTTTCACCATAATGCAGTAAAATTTTAATAATTTCAGCTTGTGATCTCGGGTATTCTGAACGGCTTGTTTTGATATGACATTCATCATTCTCAAAATTTATGGTCAATAAGGATTTAGCATGATTCTTTGTAGACTCATATACAAAGCGGATCGATTTATCCGGATAATGCTCTTGAAGCGCAAAAAAGTAAATGAAGGGTTGCACATCCCAGAAATTATTGATGTCGGCTGCATGTGGTGCTGAACCGGTTTTATAGTCGCTCCCGATAATTTGAGAACGATTTTCTTTCAATAATATCTTATCAATCTTGCCCCAGAAATGCAGAATAACAACATCGTTCTTTATCTCAAGAATTGGCCACGAAGTCTGTTCTTTTCTCTTGTGCATGCCGAATTCCTGTTCAAAGATGATAGGGGTATAGTCCCGGAAATAATCCTGCTGTACTTGAAGAAGTTGTACAAGGAGATTGTTTTCATCTGCATCTTTGAGTCCTTCAAGATAGGGCGAATACAATCTTTGGAGAAAAAGATCTCGTTCGATGGATATGTGGTGACTTTTCAAAGCATTTTCAAGTTCAGAAAAAAGCATGGCACATGACTGCTGAAAATTTTTCTCAAGTATCAGAAAACCGTCATTCCTGCCGAACTGTTCAAGCGCAGCATGTATCACATTACCAAGCTGCATCCGCAGTTCTGCATCTTCATCGTATTGCAGGGGTTTGAGTTGTAAAATATCCTCAAACAGGTATCTCATAGGGCATTGGATCAGGTGATTCATTCTGCTTGCAGATGTAATGATCCTATTGCTACCATCGGAGCACACCTGACCGGTGAAGGGACCAACATTTTGTTCGAGATAGTCATTATGCCGCTGAAGGATCGGGAGTGTGGGGCTGTTGATCATTTTATCATCAAAGGTGGGATAATACTGGCGTAACGTGATCGGATGTGCGGGGTTTTCGTAATGAATCTCTTTCTGTTTATAGTCTTCAAGCAATATGGATGGATTAAGTGTGTCTCCATTCATGGCATGCTGAGGGTATGATAAATGAATCATTCCGGTATTTCTGACCCAGCCATTAAGCAGAAGTGCGCTTCTCTGCCATTCATAATGCGGTATCGATTTGGTGAATGGATTCCGTTTTAAATGAACCGGGAAATAATTGTCTGCTAATCCGGCAACAAAAAGAATTTCCTCAGACACATTGTAGGTTTCCAGGTAACTAATTATCAGAACGCCGTTATCACCCTCTCTGCGCGGGAGTTCGGCCTTTTTAAACTGCTTCTTTATTTCCTTAAGAGTATCATCATTTTTGTGATGAATATCGAGTAACGAATATGCTTCAACAATATTACGAATAATATCATGTAACCTGGAAAACACAGAACCAAGCATGTCATCATGCTCGATTTTTCTATCAAGTTCATGAACATGAAAGAATGCTGAAAATTTATCAAGAAGATCATCCTCTTTTTCGTTATGCGAATCGAGTCTAAGCTCGGAAATCATATCTGAAATAATGTGTATAGTCTCACTGTATTTCTGAACATCCGGCAGGTGCACGATGTCACTAAAAAACTTGATATTCGTCATTCTTATTTGAGCATCTAATGTGTAAAATTTATCTTTATCTTCAAACAGCGGATGGAGTAATACGGACGAAAGAGTCTGCCATGTAAGGTGTTCCGAAGAGAGCATAATAGTAAGAAGTCCAGACAGGAATGACGTGAGTGGATGATTGATGATCGGGGTCGGTGCAAGAACGCGATATGGAATTCCATATTCTTTGAAAATTTTCTCGATCATAGGCACATAAGCATCGATGCTCGATATTGCCATTCGGATTTTTGAAAACGGAATCCCTATTTTGTTATACTCCAAAATTTGCTGTGCGATGCCCTCGACCTCTGTCTCGATTGAATAATACAAGTTGCAGACAGTTTGGGAATCGGGTTTTTCGGGATGAATATTATTCCATATCTTAAAAGAATGGTCGAAGCCATTCTCTATCTGATCCTTATTAAAATTATCAATATAGTAAAAATCTTTTGCAAAGCGGGATAGTTTTTGCATCGAGATGAAATCCGCTTTTGAATCTTTGAATAAACCATTCAGAAGCACTGCGGTGTCCCGGAACTCAGTTTCAATGAGATGATCAAGGATTTCCGTATCATACAAATAATGATAGGACTTTCTCAGGGATTCAAAATTTTGATAGATTTCTTCGAAGTCATGATGAGAAGAGACAAAATCCTTTCCTGTCATGAAGTGCTCATAAAAAGCTTCCGACAAAAGTTCGATAGTGCCGTCCAGTACTGAATATTGTCCCGAAGCTTTCTTTGTCAGAATACGAGCAATATCTGGTGTTAATCTTTTTGCTGCATGAGATGAATGAGCGATCACTTGATGAAGCGTTGTAGTTTTAACTGTCGGAGTGAGCATCTTCTTGCATGCAAGGGCTTGGAGTATTTTCTTTGAATGATAATCCGTAAGATTAATAATGATAAGCGGTTTATGAGCGGAGACAATTGAGAGAAGTTTTTCGTCGATCCCGAAATCTTCAAGTACAGAAGGTCTGAAGGGATGTTCCTCATCTGGGAAAATTTCCGAAAAGTATTCTTGGGGAAAGGGGACCTCTTTTAATGTATTTGTTGCAGAATAGTATATGAGCGCTTTTGCATCGATGTCGTAAAGCTGCTTCACAATCCACACATATGTTTGAAGCTGCAGGACGTACGCTTCATAGTTGGATGTTGTACGATCTGTTTTGAAATCGACAATATACCACTGTTTTCCAATCTTGATGAGTAGATCGATCACTCCGTTCACTTCGAGGAAGAGCTCCCCGTTATCGAGCCAGCCCGTGATGTGATGCTCATGAAAGACATCCTGTTTGGAAGCTTGTTGCAGTAGAGAATATATATCTGAAGTGGAAAAATGTTCGAGGTGGAGTTTCAGTTTATCTTCAATATCAGCGAAAGAAATTGCCGGAAAAGTGATTTCAATCAAATGTTTTATGGAGTCTTTGCGTACATTCCAATCCCACCATTCTTTTTCTATGATGCTATGAAAGATAGAACCGAAAGCAAGATCAAGTTCATTATTGTGGTCTCCAACATCCTCCCTGTATGTCTCTTGCTGTACAAATACACTCTTCATGAGATCGTGGGGAGTAACTTTCTTGTAACGTGGGTATGTTTCCTGAACTAATGGCGGGTTCCAGTCCTTATGCATCTCAGTATTTTGATTTTGATCAAGATTATTCCTAAGTTCATCGGCAGTGAGCAGCTTGTAATTCCAAAAAGAGGGGGGAGAGATAGAGAGGGGTTCTTCATCTTCTGAAGGGACTGCAAGTTCCAGAGGCTTAATAACAAAATCGTTAAACCATGATGTCTTTTTGACCGATCCCTGAATATCTGCGAGGAGAGCTACTCTGTATTTCGCGCGGGTTACAGCGACGTAGAACATTCGTTTGTCCTCTGCAGATTGCTCGATCAAATCTCTCTTTTTGATGATTTCCAGGAAATTCGATTTTTTTGCATCCACCCCCTCTTTGACAGAGATGCCGACTTCTATCTGTCCCTGTTCGATTATTCTGCTGTGAAAGATATTTCCCCTTTGGGTTTCTGTTTTAATATTATTCAGATCGGGAATGATCACCGCAGGGAACTCCAGTCCCTTTGCTTTGTGGATCGTCATGATCTGTACTTTTGCCTGCATCGGAAGGTCTGCCTGCGGAACCTCGCTTTTGTAGTGTATCTGGTATGAGAGGTAATCATAAATGTCCTGAACATTACTTCCATCGAGTCCCAGGTCTGCAACAAGGCGGATAAGCTTATCTATATTTGCCAGATGCTGAGTGCCGCCGATTTCTCCAATATAGCCAAACTCGCGATTGTCTTCTGTGAGTATATTTTCCACAAGATAGGTGATGGGCTTTGTCTGCGCGAGTTGTCGCCACGAGTTGATCATCAATACAATTTCCTGATAGGATTCGTTGCGGGAAATATAGGAAAAAATGGATTCATCTTTCTTTCTATTTTTGCAGTTGTAGATCAGGGTATCCGGCGCACAGAAAAAAGGACTGCGCAGCAATCCGATCAATGCAGCATCATCGTGGGGATTGATAATAATACCGATAAAGTGGAAGAGGTCATATGCTTCCTGCTGATTGAAAAGATTCTTTTCTCCAATGATCTGAAAGGGAATCTCAAACTCCTGAAAAGCACGCAGATAATCATTGATATGAATGAAGTTGCGCAGGAGAACACCAATTACGACCGGGTCTGGAAGCTTTCTGCTCTCTGCCCATTCGAGATATTTTTTTGCAGTGTATGCCGCATGAAGCGCAGGAGTGTATATCGTACCATTTCCCATATCCCGGACAATGCTTATATCACATACATTCCCGGTTATCTCATCAATATCATTATGAGATTTTGAAACGGGAAATGTTGTTTCCTCGAAAGATGCCTCGAATGGAAATTCCGGTGGAGTGAAGATCTTCCTGAAAAGAGGATTGATCACATGTTCGATATATTTTTTTGAAGAACGGTAATTATCATTGAATTCAATCAACACTTCATCGGCGACGTTTTCAAGTTCTTCCCTTGCCCTGTTCATCACCTCAACATCTGCCTGTTGGAAGCGATAGATGGACTGTTTTTTGTCGCCCACAATAAAAACACCTTTCCTGCGTATCCTGCTATTTGGTCCTGTAGCGATGTGCTTGATTATCTCCCAACGGAGATTGTTCGTGTCCTGGAACTCATCGACGAGTATGTGTTGGAACTGCGCAGCATAACGCTCACAAATACTATTGTTTTCCCGTAGCAATTCCCTTGTTCGTATGATCACATCATTAAATGTGAGGTAATTTTTCTGAAGCTGTGTCGTCCACAGAGCATCTTCAAATTCTGAGTAGAGTGTTATCAAGTCCTTGAAAACACTGATGGATTTGATGTCTTCTTGAGCCGGGAAAAGGAGTACTTGCTCTTCCGGAATGTACTGGGGAATGAGTTCAAGAATGGTTTCCGCCCTGTCTTTAAATTGCTCGGTAAGTGCAGGTTTAATGAAACTTTTTTTTGTTTGTACAGACCACGCCTTCTTATAGTATGTGTTTTTATTGGTGAGAAAAAACGGGAGCACCTCTGCCATGAAGTATCGTCGCCTTTCGGGTTCGGACTCTTCGGGAATTTCCTCGATTTTAATTTTCAGTTCTGCAAGGAAGTTTTTTCCATCCTGCTTGATGTGCACATGATAAGGGATGATATTTCTTACTTTTTCGATAAGTGCTTCAACATCGAATTGGGGAAGGTAGTTCTCAAGCCAGTAAAGATAGATTTCCTCAACAGATTGAGTTTCCATGAACTCGAGCCAGTTTTCGAGGAAGGCATTCTTATGCTCGAAATAATTGAAAAATTGGATGATGCCGTTCTTGTCCGTAAACTGAAGGATATTCTTGAGCTCGGGACGCAGTTCTTTACTCTGGCGGTTCAGGAAATCGTTCAACGTTTCCCGATACAGTTTTTGAGCGAGTAGTTCATCCGATGTTTTGAATTGCGGATCTATCCCAAGGAGAAATGCATTTTCTCGGAGTATAGTTCCGCAGAAACTGTCTATGGTCATGATGCAGTTCTGCGAGAAGGTGGAGCGGAGCCAGTTCTTGTATTTCTCTGGTGCAGTGCGTATATGCTCACCAAGTGATATTTCCTGCTCATTCAGTTCCGGTATTTCCTCACCTTGCAGAAGCATATGAAGGTCTTGATAGATCCTCTTGGACATCTCTGCTGCTGCTTTATTAGTAAAAGTAATAACCAAAATATTTTTGAAACCGAGCCATTCATTTTTTGGCTTTTGCAGGTTGTGCTTTGTGAATTCATCTATGATCTTGCAGTAGCGTTTTGAGAGCGCAAAGGTTTTTCCTGCACCTGCGCATGCAGATACTATTTTATTAGAGGAGAGGTCGAGGGCACGTTTAAGAGGCGATTTTTTTTCCGTCATAAGTACTCGCATACGTTGATTGTATGAAGCAAAAAACCCTGCAAATTCCTGGCAATGTTTTTGTGAAAAAGTTGACAGGGGAAATTGGATATTATTTTGAGAATTTAAATTTATAATTATAGAAGTGAGTTATTTGCAGATAGGTTTATGATTTTATTTCATGAATTAGTGAAATAAAATATAGTTAGTTTATATATAACTTTTTTTCTTTAGACAGAAAAATTGTTATATTCAATTTATTTTCGCATAGATGAAGTGGTAAGATATTGCCGCTTAGGTATGATAAAATACCTTAATCAGTAATGTATTGCCAGTTATTGGTTTATAATAAATATTATTTTATGAGTAATATATTGCTAGTTAATATAATAAAGGGAGGTTAATAAGAAATTAATGTCTTATAATATTGAATTCTCAGTAGCATCGAGTAATAAAATCGAAGCCGCATTGTGTAAGCGTGTGGAAGAGATTAGGCTTTCTCGCAATATAACACAATCACAACTTGCTAAAGAAGCTGGTATCTCAGCAAGAACCGTTGGTCGTTTTGAGAAGGGGAAGGGAGTTTCTTTTGATACCTTTATTCGGATTATGAAAGCCCTTGGTATACAGCAAAGTTTGGAGGCTTTATTGCCTGATCCAAATGTACAACCAATACAGCGAGTAGGAATTAACCCAACGAAACGTAAGCGAGCTAGTTCAAGTGCATCCAATGATAAACCGTCAACGTGGAAGTGGGGTGATGGAGCAGATAATGAATAATAATGCTAAAGTGATTCTTTGGGGAAGTGTGATAGGTGCTGTTAGTTGGTTAGAAGATAGGGAAATTGGTGTTTTTCAATATGGTCCAGATTTTGTGGGTAGCGGAATTCAAGTATCACCACTCATGATGCCCTTGAGATTATCGCCATATGAATTTCCAGCCCTTGCAAGGAATACTTTCAGAGGTCTACCGGGTTTGCTTGCAGATTCACTTCCTGATAAATATGGCAATGCAATCATTGATGCTTGGTTAGCTTCTGAAGCAAAAACTGCTGCAAGTTTTCATCCGGTCGATCGTCTTTGTTATGTTGGCATTAGAGGTATGGGGGCTCTTGAATTTCAACCTGCGATACTTGAATCTCCATCGAGCACAAGTTCAGTCGAAGTTGATAAACTTGTTAGATTAGCGAACAAGATACTAGATGAACGAAGGAAAATCAGCGGCATTTTTACTGGTGAGGATGATCATCAAGCAATTAATGATATTCTTAGAGTGGGAACTTCAGCTGGAGGAGCCAGGGCTAAAGCTATTCTCGCATGGAATCCAAAAACCAATAAATTCAAATCAGGACAAGTTGATGCTGATGATAATTATGAATACTGGATGATGAAATTCGATGGAATTACAAGTAGCCATGACACACAAGTTCGAACACCTATAGGTTATGGAAAAATCGAATATGCCTATCATCTAATGGCTATTGAAATTGGTATTGAAATGACAAAATGCAGACTTCATAACGAAGGTGGTCGTAACCATTTTATGACAAAAAGATTTGATAGAACTGCAAATGGTGGAAAAATACATATGCAATCATTGGGAGCTCTTGCACATTATGATTATAAACAACCGGATAGTTACTCATACGAGCAGGCAATACAAGTGATTCAACGTTTAAATCTCACCAGACAAGATATAATTCAAATGTTTCTCAGAGCTGTTTTTAATGTTATTGGTCGAAATTGTGATGACCATGTTAAGAACATTGCCTTCCTTATGGATCGACGAGGTAAATGGTACTTGGCTCCAGCTTTTGATATCTCTTATGCATGGAATCCGAATGGAGAATGGACAGGTCGACATCAAATGAGTATAAATGGAAAGAGGAGCAATATTAAACGTGAGGATTTACTCATCCTAGCCAATACGGCTGGTATTAAGAAAGTAAATGCTGAAAAAATGATAAATCGTGTCTTCGAAGTAATAAGCGAGTGGACATATTATGCAAAGAGGGCTGAGGTCGAAAATTCTCAAGCAAAAAAAATTCAGTTAGCTCTATATACAAAAATCTAATAGCCTTTTCTTTGTGAACGTGATGACAAGAATATTCTTAAAACCAAGCCATTCATTTTTGGATTTGTGCAAGTTGTGCTTTGTGAATTCATCTATGATCTTGCAGTAGCGTTTGGAGAGCGCAAAGGTCTTTCCTGCAAAAAAAACCTCACAGGCAGATACTATCTTGTTCGTTGAGAGGTCCAGTGCACGTTTAAGAGGAGTTTTTTCTTCCATCATAGTTACTCGCTTGCATTGATTGCATGAAGCAAAAAGCCCTGCAAATTCCTGGCAATGTTTTTGTGAAAAAGTTGACAGGCGATTGGGATATTATTTTTTCACATTGTTGTAATTATAAATGAATAATATTTGGATGTGTTATGAAGAATGGAAATAAGGAAGTTATTACGTCTGTTGGCGTGTTAATCCCTAGTTAGATTAATAAAACATGAAAAAAACATGGGCATCAGGAAGCCTTGAATTATTAAAACATGCAGAAGCGCATATGGATGAAGAAAGTGCTTTTGACAATCGAATAGCATTCATCAGCATTGATAATTCAGTTGAAATTACAATTCGAACATTCTTAGGGCTCCCAGCTAGACACTTTGTAGGAGCGAAACCTTCACGAAAAGAAATTGAAGCTGCATCCAATAGTTTCCCTGGACTCCTTGATCTTCTTGTGAAGTATGCGGCCAATCGGCTCGTTGGCATTGATCCTATGGATATTGAATTCTATCACCGTCTGCGAAACAAATTATATCATGATGGTACTGGGCTTGCTGTTGATGAAAGTCATATATCTGCATACATTACAATTGCAAAACTATTACTTTTAAAGCTTTTCGGGATTGAGTATACTTGGAAAAGCTTTGGGAAAAAACCCTCACAAGAAGATGTGTTGTTAATTTGGAATAAAATTGAAAAGCAACTTGAAGAGTTATTTTACCTTGCCGGCATAGATGATAAAGGGACTTACAAATGGGAAAAAGTCTTGAGCAAGAAAATACTCTCTATGGACCTAATTAATCAACTTACTGAACTACGAATGGAGAGAAATAAGCTGGTGCATTCAACAAAGAAGATGACCAAGAAGGAACTAAACTTTGTTCTAAAAAAGGCACATGATACATGGATGGTATTGGTTAACCAAGTTGGCAAACTTGAGGAGTTGCACAATATATAAGAACAATCTAACAGGGCAATTCAGCTGACGCAAAAAGCCAAGCACTGATTAGCACCGTTAGTTTCCATTTTACCTGCTTTAATATGATACAATCCGATAATTAAAAAGTATCATACTCCTGAAAGATTTTGTAGGTATGCCAAAATATTTAACCACGAATTGGCACGAAAATTCACGAAATATGTAATTATGTCTAATTTTTCTGATAAGTATCCCGGCATGCGAAAAAATTGACAACGAAGATTTGATCTCTTTAAATAACAGGCAATTGCAAGAATAAATAATATAAGGAGTTAACGTTGAAGGCACTCTCGGATTTAAGCAAGGATGATTTGGCTCTACAATATAATGTTATAAGAGTGTCAGTAACCGTTTTATGTGAGTATGGAATTACTAAATTATATTTTAAATAATACATCAATCCTTTTCGTTATCATAGGCGCTATACTATTAATTGCTGCATTAATAATCTATCTGCGAGTGCGAGCACGAATAATAAAATTTGTTCCAGTTGATTCAGATATAAAAAACAGGCGCAGCTTTCAAAAAAAGTATAAAGAATATAGAAAATCAAAAAAATGGGAAGATTTAAATAATGCTGCATTGAAAAAAGCGAGTTATACTTGTGAAATATGCGGTAAACCTGCACAGGTTGTTCATCATAAAACTTATCCCTCGAATTTCAAAGATGACAATCTTAATAATCTCCAAGTGCTATGTAAGGACTGTCATTATAAAATTCATAAGAAACAGATAGATTATAAAAAGAAAATAGCACTCTTTTCAGAATCAATTCTATCAGGCAAGCAACATTTCCGTATAGAAGTAAGGGAAGCAAAAAACCAATCAAAGTACGTTGTTTTTAGTGAGTTAAGGGATGACGAAAAAGGTCGGTCTGACGATATCAGAATTATTATCTTTGAGGAAAATTTGGGTAAAGTCATCAAAGGTTTCACTAAAGCAATCAATTATATTTTAAGCAGAAGGAATTAAATAATATACATAATCCCGGAAACCAATTTCGGTTGAACCGAATAACCATAGCAAGTATGATAAAAATTTTCAGCCACTCATTAACACAAAAATTCACAAAGGTTTTGTCCCAATATTTTACTAAAATGCCCTCATTTAATTGTTTTTGTGAAAAAGTTGACAGGCGATTGGGATATTATTTTTTCACAATGTCATATTTAAATAATATACGGATGTGTATAATGAAGCATGGATATAAGGATGTTATCACGCCTGTTGGCGTGTTAATACCTCGTTATGCACTTTTATTCCTAAATTGATTCACAGATTCAGAAAGCATAAAGATGACAATTTGCTTTAGGTCTTTCCGTCGAAAAGTGATTTCGCATCAGGATAAAGTTCACAAAAAAAATTCAACGATTGAAAGCATGCTCCTATGAACTTACCGACACCAAATTCTGACATTTTGCGCAAACAAGAACGGGTGGTCTTGCTTACTTTGGTGCTGTCGGCGTCTTCTTTTATTCCGATCCTGGTATTGGCGCTGCTCTCGGGTTCAATGTTGCTGCTGAGCGATATGCTCGACTACGTACGCGTTATCATTAGCAGTCTACTGGGCTGGCGCATTCTACGGGCAGTTCGCAAGGGTCGAGTGCACGGATTCGATTATGGAACGGGTAAACTTCAAACCATGGGCGGAATGGTTGGAGCGGCTCTTTATGTGGGGACATTGCTGATAATGGCAGGCATATCAATCCGCTACCTGTTTCATCCGGTAGAGTTGGTTAAATCATTCACTATTCTCGGAGCTTTGTTTCAATTTGGTGGATTTGTTGTATGCACCTGGTTATGGATACGCAAACGCAAGCTCGCACGCGCAGCATTTTCTCCGGTCATGGAAATGCAGTGGCGAGCATCTCGTGCCGGCGCATTGTTGAGTCTGGCGGTTTTTCTGGGGTTAACTATCACACTGGTGTTACGCAAATTTGCGTGGTCGGTCTATCTGGATCCGCTCTGTGCACTGGTCTTTATTATATATGCTGGAATTTCATTTCTCCCAATACTAGCGGATGGAATCAATGACTTACTCGACAAGACTTTGCGGGAGGATTTGCAATTAAAAATTGATCGTCATCTCGCGGAGAATTTCGACGGTTATGCTGGATTTCACGGCGTTCGTTCCAGACGATCTGGTGGAAGGATTTTCATTGAGATTGCATTGAGTTTTCATCACGATAAACCGGTGGGGAAGGCAGTGGAAACAATTGAACGTCTGCGGCACGGCATCGAGTCCGATATCCCCGGCAGTCAGGTACACGTGGCATTGCTCCCTATGGAAGCACCTCCC
>Ga0207996_1001645_pt1 | contig 15027 bp, 12 predicted proteins | sample AntAceMetag02UKG_FD_184773 | JGI IMG/M metagenome (GOLD analysis project Ga0207996, IMG submission 184773) | Saline lake microbial communities from Ace Lake, Antarctica - Antarctic Ace Lake Metagenome 02UKG (SPAdes) (version 2) | ecosystem: Environmental > Aquatic > Non-marine Saline and... | reverse complement strand
TGTCCCGGAATAGACAATTTCGCTCAAGCTGGTGGATGGGGTTTTATATCCCATCAGAAAATTTTGGAAAATTCCGGGTTTTGGGACAGGCCCTAGATAACAAAATAATAATCAAAGCTTCTGAGCATAAAGGCAACAACCAATTGCAGTAGTTAAAGTTATGGCCATATTTATATGGATGACCATGAATTCAAGATCTATATTATTTTACAATTAGCATGAGCTCATGAGTCGTTAGTCTTAAAATACGTGAGTTTCACATGGGCCATGAGATGACAGGATGGGAAATTCGACTTACCCACATAGAATAGCGAAGAGCCATATATAACGTCTCAAATCACCAGCGACAAAGAGCAAAGCGAGGTACGCCGTCCGAGTGCATTTGCTTTGTTAGGTGCGTTCATTAGGCTCCTCCTCTTGAGGTTGGAGTGTCTTGATTACCTTTGCTGGTACCCCGGCGAGTACGCTGTAATCTGGGAAACTATTTGTAACAACAGAACCCGCTGCCATAACACAGCACTTGCCTAATACGACGCCATTAAGTATTACTGCATTGATGCCAATCCATGAGCCATAACCAATAATAATTGCACCACATTTACGCGGGTAAAACTTGGACATAATCCTATTTCCGCAGTCTTCATGTGTTATGAATTTTACTCCTGCGCTTATTGCACAATCATTCTCAATTATAATTTTATCAGCTAAATCGAAGTATACTCCTTTGCCAATATAGCATTTTTCTCCAATATTGATATTTGAGAAATCTCCTGTAGCAGATTCATCCCCACTTACGTTGTCTATCTGAATGCTATCCTTGAAGTTAACGCTGTTACCTATGGATGCGCCATATCGTCTAAGTAAACTTGAAATATGACGCTTAGAGCAACGCGATATCTCTTGAGCAACATATTCAACGCCGAAGAGTGCCACCATGGTGGTCACTTTCAAAAAATATATTTCCCTAAATAGCCGAAGAATTATTCTTTTTACCAATTTCATATTTCATTTCCTAATTTAACCACCTAACGGTGAATAACCGGAAGGGGGGGAAGACCGTCGAACCCTATTCTCTGGAAAATAACATTACTTAAATTCAGAGTAATACGTGATTTGAAATATCGTTTCACTCTTCGAAAAAATGGTGATATCATTATGATAGGGTGATCAGCCCTTGAAAAAATATTTACTGTACCCATGGCTTATCTTCTCAGAATCACCCGAACTGCCTCAATTACATCAGCTACGTCATCCCCCGTCAACTTCGCCGATAATGGCAAGCTGACGGTTTGGCGTCCGATGCGCATGGCGTGTGGGTAGTCTTCGGGTTTCCAGCCGAAGGTTGTCTGGTAGAATTGGTGCTCGGGAATGCTCAAGTAATGCACGCCGGTCCCGATGTTTTGCTCGTTCATGGCGCAAAGGAATTCGTCGCGGCTGATCCCCGTTTTGTCTTTGTCAATCATCAATGTATAGAGGTGATACGCATGGCGTGTATCAGGTTCGGGATCGGCGGGAAGGCCGACCGGCAAATCCGCAAATGCTTCGTTGTAACGATTCCAAATCTTTTCTCTTCTTTTCCAGTTCTGCTCAACACGCTTCAATTGGTGTATGCCGATGGCGGCCTGGATATCCATCATGTTATACTTGAAACCGGCCTCGGTAACAAAGTAATGCTTATAGCCCTCATCGGAAAATCGACTCCATGCATCAGCACTCATGCCGTGGAGCGCAAGTATTTTCGCGCGGTCGGCATAGGCTTGGTTATTAGTGAGGATCATGCCACCCTCGCCGGTGACGACGTTCTTGGTCACATAGAAACTGAAGCATCCCAGATCGCCGAAATTCCCCGCTTTGCGGCCCTTGTATTCGGTTTCGATCGCGTGGGCGCAGTCTTCGATAATCTTTAAGTTATGTCTTCGCGCGATGTCACACAGCAAGTCCATGTCACAAGCGCGACCGGCGAAGTGAACCGGCACGATCGCCTTGGTCCTGGGTGAGACCTTCACTTCGACCCGCGCCGGATCAATGTTCATCGACGTCGGATCGATGTCGGCCAGAACAGGTGTGGCACCGGTGTGGATGATAGTATTGACCGTGGCGCAAAAGGTCATCGGCGTAGTGATCACTTCGTCACCATGGCCGACACCTGCAACAAGCATCGCCAGATGTAACGCAGCTGTGCAAGAGTTTACCGCTACAGCATACGACGCTTCCTTGTAGGTTTTAAAATCATCTTCAAACTGTGCAACCTTTGGCCCCGTTCCAAGCCAACCAGTCTTCATGATGGCGACCACCTCGTCAATCTCTTCTTGTTCGATAAGGGGCGATCCGAAAACAAGGAAGCGGTCCCTTTTTTTGTCGGTCATTGCAGCATCTCCCTGAGATAGTGTGAATAAGCATTGTTCAAACTGACAGTCCGTTGCAGTTGGGCGTCGTCGATGTATCCCATCCGCCAGGCAATCTCTTCCGGGCAGGCGATCTTCATGCCTTGGCGCGATTCCACAATATGAACGAAACTTGAGGCTTGCAGCATGGATTCCGGTGTGCCGGTATCAAGCCAGGCGATGCCGCGTCCGAGTAGTTGTACATTCAGTTGCCCGCGTTGCAGGTAGACGTTGTTGACATCGGTGATTTCGAGTTCCCCGCGAGGAGAGGGTCTTATCCCAGATGCGATTTCGGTGATTTGTGCGTCGTAGAAATAGAGCCCGACCACGGCATAGTGTGATTTGGGCGTTGTGGGCTTTTCTTCAATGGAAAGCACCTTCATGCTGTCGTCGAATTCAACGACGCCATAGCGCTCGGGATCCTTGACCTGATAGCCAAAAACCGTGGCACCGTTGTCCTGGGCAATGGTTTCGCACATAATTTCCGGCATGCCCATGCCGTAGAAGATGTTGTCCCCGAGGATGAGGGCCGCAGGACCGCCGTCGATGAAATCGCGCCCGATGATGAAGGCTTGCGCGAGCCCTTCGGGCCGAGGCTGCTCGGCATAGGACAGTTGGATGCCCCACGTGCTACCATCACCCAGAAGCTGCTCGTACAGCGGCAGATCAACGGGAGTCGATATGAGTAAGATGTCGCGGATGCCGGCGAGCATGAGCGTCGTCAGCGGATAATAGACCATCGGCTTGTCGTAGATCGGTAGCAATTGCTTGCTGATGACACTGGTCATTGGGTGCATGCGAGTACCGCTGCCACCGGCTAAAATGATACCCTTCATGGTGCGTTGACCTCGCCTCGGTTGGAGTAGTTAATGCCAATCCAGGTCTCGTAGTTCTCCCCCATGACTTGATTCACCCGGCCCTGATGGGTGAAATACCATTGAACGTTTTCTTGAAGGCCTGTGGCGAATGACTGCGCGTCTGTGCGTATGCTCCGTATTCGTTCGTACGCTTTGCCATTACCATACGGGTTGACTGCGTTGACTATTGCAGAATAGGTTTTATAATTGGTTAAGAGTGAAGATATATTTTCAACAATGGTTTCTGCATTCGTGCCAACAAATTCAACCATGCCCATCTTGACGGCTTCCCACCGTGTTCCGAAAACAAGAGATATTCGCTTCATCGATTCAGCCATATACCTATCATTCCTCCAAGGCTGCTTGCCACCCGTGATCGATATACTCACCGTATATCAGTGGTTTATCAGGGAACCACTGATAAAAAACGGTCTCCATCTTATACGGGATTTCCTTCAAGTTCAGATCAAGACTCACGACCCGATGCTCGCCCTTTTTCCATGTGTTAATCTCTAAGGCTTTCGCGTATATGCGCTTGTGAATGAAGCCAAGCTCTTGGTCCTCTTCAGGAAGCATTCCGATGTGGGAGGAATCGACTTTCAGAACAACCTTGAGGGTCCAATTCAGCGTGATGTCTTCTTTCACGACATAATACCAGCGCAACCGGTACTTCTCACCTTCTATGCACTTGAACTCAAAAGACACAATATCAAGATGACCGTCAATGGCCGGCCTAAGTTCACACCCCGCAAATAGTGTATCACGCTGCTTCGCCAAGGCATCAGCGACCTCGGCCGCCTTCTCTTCATTTTGTTCGTATGCCGTATTCATGTCATGCAACTCAAACAAGTCCTTGCACACTTTGATATCTCTAAGCAATGTCGCAGTCTCTCCTGACGCATCCGCCGTTTGCACCAGCTTCTTAGGGGGCTGTTTGGTCGCGATTTTCTTGGCCGGCTTCTTGGTCGTTTTCGGCGTGTCACCACAGCCTACGAACAGCCCCGCTATCCCAAGAATAATGCTCAGCAGTGCGAGCATTCCTAATCGGTTCCTCCGCCTTGTCTTGTTCATCACGTTTTCCCTTTTCTTTTCTGTACTGTAGTTACTCTGCGCTCTCTGTGCCTCAGTGAGATCTATCTACCATTCTAAAAATTGCCTGAAAATTCAACAAAAAAATATAACTCAGTCCGGTTGCTCGCCTGTCCGAAAAAACCATAATCTGGTCGCCCTGCTCCTTGATCTGTGCCACTTGCCAGCGCACTATCTTCTCTAACTCCCGCACCCTTTTCTTCAAGAGCGATTCACGTTTAACAGCCCGCTCATGCTGCGTACGCCAGTAGTGAGCTTGGTACTTCAGCTCAATTATGCCGCCGTCAACCGGTTTTTTCCAATCGAGGCAAACCGAGCCCTATCTCATGCCTGATCGAAAAGGTTTTCGAGCAGGAAATCCTAAATCCGTATCATTTTAGTGCTTTGAAAAAATCCACCACCGACCCTGTGTCGGTGGAGATGTGATTGATCACTAAATATATCCACACATAACTCCCCCCCATCTCCCGCGCCAGCGGCGCGGGAGATGGGGGGGATGAGATACAGCGAATTAGTTCCCAGTCATATCTCCACCGACAAAGGGTCGGTGGTGGATAAAAAATAATTTCAAAGAGTAAAGTGTTGCCTAAATCCTAATATTGAAATCCTAAATAAATACTAAATTCAAATGACCAAATGTTCAAAATATTGCTGTCTTCGATATCATTTATTTGGATTTGTGATGTTGTCCTTTATTCCGCTGCGGCCACATCGGAAAACCAGCCATAAATAAAATCTTTGCAGTATTTTCCCTCTGGCCAAGTGAAAAATACCGCATAGATGTAGTAAGGAATAGGCTGAAGTTCAACTACCTGGGAGAGTATTTTATGTTCTCCTATGTCCCAGGTTGAAGTCTTAAGATAAAGCTGCCACTTAACACGTTTGGATTTTTGATTTTCCGGCGGTAACAAATGGGCATCTTTCTCGTCCACTCCAGCACTAATCTTTAAAATCCAATTGCTTTCCATCTTCCCGATAACAATAAAGTAACAGGAAAGTCTATACTTGTTTCCATCAATCTTTTGAATATCCCATCCCATGAAATCAAGCTTATCCGGGACTGCCGGAAATGCCTCTACATTTTCGGCCAACTGGTCACGCCGTTTATCAAGCGCTTCCATTATCTCACTGGACTCTCCACCACGGAGTATGTACTCTCGCTTCATATTATACAATTTGAAGAAGGAATCCACCTGGTTAATTTTTTCCATCAGCTTGTCGCTGCTGAGAATATCACCCGAGGTGGTTGACTGAAACCAGGCCGGATCCTCCGGCGCGCGGGAACAGCCGGCCATGGATAGGATGAGAAGAAGAGCACAAAGCCCGGTTAGACCTTGGTTAAAAGATTTTACTGCGCGAACAACGGATAATACCTGCTTCAAATTCATATTGACTCCTTTCTTTTTAAGATTATATTTTTTATTTATTTTAGTTTACAATCAGCAATCAGGGAGGAAAATATACTTTTCCCTTTACTCCAAGTCAATAATAAAATGCGAAGGAAGTAATTGCCCGACATCATCACTTCTTATATTATTCCTGGATAATTTTCTTAATTCCTATAAGGACAGATCCTACCAGAAAGGTCATTATCATCGCTATCAGGACACTGCGGCCTCTTTGCGGGCCGACTTTGGCCGGGTTGGCCTGAGCCTTATAGAGAAGAATAGTGCGGCTCCGGGATACATTCTCCATCGTGACTTTAAGCAATGCCACCTCTTCCGCCCTCGAGGCCAGTGAAGCGCATACCTGCGTCATGTTATTAACATTCCGTTTCTTCCGGGCGATCTTATCCTCCCAGGGAAAGATGACATCCTCCAACTTGGTGATCTTTTCCTCAACCTTTACCAATGTTTTATTCTTAGTTACCAATTCAACATTCATCGCAGTTAATTCTTTTTCCTTAGTTTCATATCTCTGGCGATCATTATTGTATGATAACTCATAATAATTCAGAAGGTCCTGGTCCTGTTTAATTACTCTCAGCAGTAATTTTCTTCTCGCTTCCACATAACCAATCTCCTGGGAAAGATCGTTGACAGTCTCCCGCAGCAGATCCAGTTCTTTCTTCCCTTGCGAAAGTGTACTTTTCGCGCCGTTGATCTCGCTTGAGAGGCTGATCATCATTTGAATGGTTGATTGGTAGGTTGGGTTGCTGCTTTCGCTTTTAAGTAACGGCAATTTGGTTTTGTCCCGTACATCGTCATTTAAATATGAACTCCAGAGAATGCCATCGGCTATAGCCTTACTGAGAATAAGCTTTGGTTCAATCTCCATTAATTCAAGTTTTAACTTACTATAGGTCGGCTCCATACTGAAGAGACGGGTCTGGGCTTTCATAATTTCACTTGAGATATCTTTGACCTGGTTTCTCTTGATCTCCAGCAATATGTGTTTGTACTTGATCTGATTGGTTCTATCTAACCTGGATAGTTCCCGCTCATTTTTCATCCAGTTGCTTATCACCCAGGCAAGCCGTTTGATCATGGGGGTGGGTGTCGATGCAACATACTTTTCATTCTCCAAATAGTTACGGCTAAAGATTTTGCCGACCCAGATGCCTCCAATCTCCTGTTCATTAATTTTCTCTTGTGTCTTAATTAATAGCGCGTTTTGAATAGCTGCGTTATTCTCTAATTTAATAATCTCGTCTGAGAGAATGGAATACAATTCTTTGTTATGCTTGAGCAATAACTTATTAGTACTGATCTTGGATTCCAGCACGTAGTCGGTGTACTGGTTTTCGTTCTCGATTAAGGAGTTGCTGGCCTTCTGGTAAATGTTAGTAATAAAATTTTCAAGTTTATCCACCCCGGTCTGGTAGATACTATTTATCCTATTAAGAACAACATCTATCCAGTAATTGGATATCGTCATAGATAACTCCGGGGATGTGGTCGTGGCCATCAATTTGATCATCGGTAGGAGTTCCCTATCTCGACCTATACCCTGATTACTTTCCACGGAAGTGGAAAGGCTACTCTGAAGCCAGTTAAAGGTATGCTTCTCATCTAATATTGAGAGATCTTTCAATTTCTGGAAAAGCTCCCATTTCACCTGGGTTGATTCTGCCATCGCCTGGAGAGCCTCTATGCGGAGAGGCGGCATCTCACCGGTAAGCGCTACCTCCGGACGCTGTATAGAGATTGCTGCGGTGGAGCTGTACAAGTCCGGAGAAAGTTGGGAAAAGATCGCCACGATTACTCCGATCAGCAGAGTGGCCAGCAGTAGCTTGATTTTATTTTTATAGAGTAGCTTTAAGATACTGATCTCCTTGATATTCGACATTTGACACTCCTATATATACTCGCGTTCCATCTTATACAGATTAATTTGAATTTCCAGAGTTTAAGAAGATCGAATATATTCTTTCTCCATCCTACAAGTCAATAGATAATTGTATAATATTGGATAATAGTATTTTATTAAATAAACCAATTATTTGGATTTCTTCTCGGTCCGGAAGAACCATAACTCACTCTCTTCATCTTTATACTTACCGATTGCTCTAACTCTCCAAATATAAGTGGTCCCCGGTGCTATTCCTTCCGCAAGACGTACTTCGCTCTCGGTCAGGCCGGAAACCACCGGACCGGTTGGGGTCTCTTCCCCTACCCGCCAAAGGTACACAGAGTATGATTCAGCTCCATTACAGTCTTCCCAGTCAAAGGAAAAATTGACTGGAACGTCCTTAATTCTGTTTCTCGGGGAAGGTTTTGACGGAGGAATCACCCGGTTATCACTCATTTTCTTCATGATCATACGGGCCTGGGATGTATATCCCAATCCCTGGTAAAGCCGGACCAGATTATCTCCAAAAAACGGCAGATATGGGTTGTACCCGAATTTATCCACGCCACTCTGCAATAATTTCAGAGACAGAGAATAATCATTATTTGAGAGAGAAATTTGACATAGATAAGATAGACACATCCGATCATTGGGGTGTAGCTCCAGGGCCTGGCCCGCGAAAGCGGCGGCAGCTTCGTAGTCTTTCATGCCCATTGCCAGCCTCGCGAGCTGATGGCAGGAGATATGCCTCATATTAGAGTCGAATAACATCGTCGGCAGAATCCGGACCGTCAACCAGTTGAACCGGCTCTGAACCTTTATCCGGTCATAGAGCCCATTTCTCCGGACATACTCTCTTTGCTGGACGGAGTACTGATCGGGGTTATTTAAAATCTTTTGATACTCCAAAACTCTCATAATCTCACCACGCTCTCTCCTAAACTCCCGGTCTCCCCGGATCGTATAACCCACCACCACCGCAAAGAGAAAAAGCCAGAGAGCAATTAGATAATTAAACCCCAGTGCCGACCAGGCCGGCATCCGAAGCCTGAAGAACGGCTTCTCCCGAACCTGGCTATTGAGAATAGCCGCCACGCCGGCAACCCAGATCTGAGTGCTGATCTTCTCTGAAGTGAATGTAGTAAACTGCATGATGGCCAGACCGACGATAGAGGCTCCCGCCGCCAGTATCAATCCCTTCTTTCTTCCCTTCCAGGCCAGCCGGATAAGGAGGATGAAGGTTATAGAAAAGAGGAGCACGCCCGGAAGGCCGAGATCGACATAGGCCTGGAGATAGTCGTTATGAACCTCCCAGTTCAGGGTCTTGACCTTCGCGTCCGGGACGAAAGGGGTGGCCACAATCGGGAAATTCCCGAAACCGGCTCCAAAAAAGGGGTTAGTCAGTCCAAAGGATTCACGCCAAAACTCCAGTCGGGCGCGGGGATCTATCAAACTTCCGACCGTCTTCCAGAGATCAGCCTTGACCGCCATCTTTTTGGCGACCTGCGCAGAAGACTTGACCGTTACCACCAGGATAAGAGCAAGAAATATCATACCTATAATAAGCAACACCCTGCGGCGATTCTGATTAATTTTTTGGAATCCGCCGGCGGTTAGGAAGAAGAATACCCCCGCGGCCAGACCCAGCCAGGCGCCGCGGGTTTTGGCCATCAATATAAAGCAAACCCCCAAAAAAAGAGCAATGAAAGGGAGCGAAGCAACCCGATCCCGGGCTCGAAAGTAGTACCAGGCGATAAAGGGTAATGTAATCATAAAGTACATGCTGGCATAATTACGCTGCCCCATCGTACTGCGGGGGACGGCTGTTCCGGGGAAATTATGGATCAGAGGCAAAGAAGAGAAAAAATATTGAAGGATGCCGACTAACGCTACCAAACCAACTAAAACACAAAAAGATGACCAGAAGATTTCCGACTCCCAGAAACGTATCCGCTTAGCCAGCAGATAAGCAAGAGTGGGAAGAATGAGCGCCAGCCAACGCTCGAACCCGACCCGGGGCTGGAGGGCCCAGAGGAGAGAGAGGAGAGCCCACGCCAGATATGTCAGCCAGGCCGCTCCCAGGAGAGTGAGGCTAAAGCTATACGGGCGCCGGGGCGGCACCAGGACAAATCCGACTCCGACCATCGCCGCAGCCCAGAAGGTCTTGGGGAGATAGTTGCCCGACATCATCCCGGGCAGGCAGGCAAAAGCAACAAGAGACACAACCAGCCACGGGATCCACTCCCGCAGGCCGGGGGATCGGTAATCGGGCGGAGTAGATGGGGAAGAAGTCTTAAGCAAATTTTTCACTCTAAACAATCCGGGTCAGTTCTATCAGTTCCATCAAGATGTTCTGGTTGGGAACAAACTCTTCCACCGGATACCGGCGATAATTACCCCTTCCGCCACAATCCAGGCCAGTATCATCAGCAATATCAGTCGGCGAATATTCAGAGATTTTAATGTCTTCGACAGTACCGGTTCCATCACAGTATAAAGCCGTGACTCAGGAATTAAATTAATTTTGCTCAATTTATTATAGAATTCGTTAAGATTATCTATCGCCTCGGACAGTTGATCATAGATTTCCAGTTGGCTTGTTTTAAACCGCTTTAGAGAATTCTCCTGGGGTTCCGCTTTTCCTGATGGGACAGTCTCTTCCGGCTTTGTTATCCTCTCATAGATATCCCGGTAATACTGGAGTTCATATTCAATCGCCGATTTATCCTTGCCAACCGAGATAATATCCAGGGTGAGCTTCTGTCGAAATTCGACGTCCATATTTTTCCGGGCCATGTTAATGACGCTCTGTAAAAAAGACTCCCCCAGTTGAGGGATAGTAGTGCCCATCTCAATTGTGGATGCTCCGGGGTGATCGCGCCCGGCTGGTCTTGAGGTATAATCCCTTGTAGATTCGCTCAAATAGCGGTCCAGAGAATCCCGATAAAGGTCTATATAAGAAACCGCCTTGTCATATTTCAGTTTCAACTCGAAGATCTGGTTTTCCAGATAGGCCAGAACCTCATCCAGATGCAGGGTCGGCTTGGTCCGGCGGAGGAAATCCGCCAGAGGATTCAATTTAAATTTCTCCAGGTCTTCCAGCCGGTAATAAACATCTCCAAGCTTGAGCCCTTTCTTCCCGATTTCAAGCACCTCGGCACCCGGCAGCTCTCTTACTTTCTGGATATCATTTTTAATCCGCTTGGTGGTCAGGCGGAGGAGATCTGTCGCGATAAAGTAGTTTAAATTTTCAATCTCTTCTTTATTTAAGACATTGGCGGAAATCACGCTTACCTGGTAATCACCGGCCCCCTTGCTATGAACCGCAACCCTGGCCCAGGTCTCCAGGATATCGTTGAGTATCTTGGCCTGGACTTTCAGCGGGATCGACGAAGCCCGGGTATCCTGGAAGAACTCCAGGTTGTAAATGGGCACCCGGGCGCTTCTCTTCTTCTCCCGGAATTCGGCCTCGATTCGTTCCCGTTCCTAGACATCCAGCTTCCTATTACTGAGCTTGCCCGCGTATTCAAACTCCAGAAACTTGAGCTTATCATTGGTCTGGGTTATAGTAATCGCAGCTTTAAAATCAGAGAAATCCATATACTTCTTAAGATTGTCCTGTTTATAAACCTGATCCATAACCTCGGAAGAAACAATATCGGAAGTGCTAAACTTCATCCCGTTGGGATACCGGTTTTCCTCAACCCCCTTAAAATCGAGTTTGAATTTAAGGCTGGTCACCTGCTGCCGCACCTGACCCAGATAAATAAATCCAGCCAGGACAATGATGAGGACTGTTGCCGCCACCGAAAAAAACATAAAAGTCTTCCGCCGCTTGTTTAATACAATCAAAAGCGATCTCAAGGGAGTATCCGGCGGAGTTTCCCCGGCAGAACTATTTAATCTATTTGTTTCCGACATTATTCTCTTTCCTCCTATTCAAGAGGTGTCGCGTCTTGACATTTGACATAAGTGCAATAATATCCATAATAGTTTGATCAATCTCCTTATTTGTCTTATTTGTCTTGCATTCTTCTATCATCTTCTTTATTTCTCACAAGCAGCATATGTTATTCCTCAAACACATCGCCCAATTTGAGAATAACAACTGTTGTTAACTATATATAAATATAAATTTAGAGTCAAGCCAGGGTTTATACTTTTAGGTGTCGCGTCTTGACATTTGACATAAGCACAATAATATCCGTAATAGCTTGATCAATCTTCTTATTCTGTTTCCTCTCTTCCATCAGTCTTTTCTTAATTTTACCGCAAGCCGCATATGATATCCCAAATATCTCTCCCAGTTCTTGCAGCGTACCATCGGAATAATAATATGCCAGATAAACAGCTATCTTCCGCGGTAGGTTATTTCTTGATCTCTTTATGAGATACTTTTTATCAACACTAAAATATTGTGCCACAGCCTCAATTATGTCATCTGTTAATGGATTCTTCAAAAGTTGCCGATACGCAGGAACTTCAGTACTTATATCTTTTCCTTCAAAGAGGGAAAGAACTTTTTCGACAAAATCATCGTCCCCTAAAATAGTACCTGCTTTAATCTCCTTAAAGGGATTTATATTTACTCCTTCCTTAACATCTTCGACAAATTTCCTATATGATTTAATAGCTTTATGCTTATCCCGGGAAAACATATTCAGAACTTCTGATGTATATACCAATGAGTCCCGGCGACTTATAAAATCCTTATAACTACTCCAGGGGTATTCTTGAGGGGATTTAACCATACCGGCCCGGACTGGGTTGAGATGAATATATCTGCTTACATTTGCCAGATATCGCTCTTTCTGTATTAAACGAGCATCATATCGCCCATGAAGGACATGCCCGATCCGATCATGCCTGGTATTGAAATAATTTGTGTAAGAAACATTAACAAAATGCATACACCTGGATAGGTTGCCCAGAGGAGTTTCCAGGAGAATATGATAGTGGGTGGTCATACATACATAACTATGAATACGAACGCCATATTTAACAATCGCTTCATGCAAGTTATTTAGAAAATGTTGCCGATCAGCATCAATATAGTAAATCGGCTGAGACTGATTCCCCCGGGATGTAATATGATAAAATGCACCTGGATATTCTATTCTTAACGCTCTTCCCATTAAAAAATCCTAACTTTTAGGTTTAAGTTAAATGATAACTATTTAAACCATATATTGCAACAATATAGATAGTTAAGTTGAATGTCAAGACGCGACACCTGTTTTTTGTTGACAGGAGATGTTAGATAGATATATTTTGCTGCTATTATGCATAAGGTTGTCTCTGTTGTTTTGCCTACTTATAATGAGAAGGATACCATTGGTCTTCTGGTGGAGGAAATTCTGTCCCGGATCTCTTCTGATTCGGAGATTATTGTAGTCGATGATAATTCTCCCGATGGAACCGGGGATATTGTGGAAAAGATTGGTCAGACTGAATCCCGGGTTCGTCTCCTGAGACGCAAAGAACGCGGACTCACTTCCGCTATTCGAGCTGGGATTGACGCTGCCCGTAATGATACCGTTATCTGGCTTGACGCTGATTTCGCTCATCCTCCCGAGGTTATCCCCGATCTTGTAGATGCTCCAGAAGACTTCGATATCGTTGTCGCCTCCCGCTACATAATGGGCGGACATGACGGGAGAGATTCGGCAATTCGCCGTATGGCCAGTGTTTTTTTAAATCGGATCGGACAGTGGTGGGTGCGATCTTCAGTACGGGATCTTTCCAGCGGTTTTGTCCGCGCCCGGAAGGATGTACTGACCCATCTGGACTTTCGGGGAACCTACGGGGATTATTGTATCGATTTTTTAGTCCGGGCAGAGAAAAAGGGATATCGGATCAAGGAGATACCTTATACCAACTCGGAGAGGGAAGAGGGCTACTCGAAAACAACGGCAAATCCCTTGATTTTTCTCCGTTATGTCTTACTATATGTCAAAACTATTATAAAACTAAGGAATCATGCAAAATGATTAACCAGAATACCGATAAAAGCCGGGAGGCGTTGCGGAGAGCATCGGAGATGGCCGGCCCGGAGCCGATTACGCCGGATGGAGTAGAGGTGATCCCGGTCTGCCAGCCTACCCTGGAAGGTAATGAACGCAAATATGTCCTTGAGTGCATGGATACCAACTGGATCTCTTCCCGGGGAAAGTTCGTGGATGAGTTCGAAGAAGGATTCAGCCACTACTGCGGCGTCCGGTTTGGCATCACCACCAACAGCGGAACCACGGCCCTGCATTTAGCCCTGGCTACCATGGGACTGGAAGAAGGAAATGAAGTCATTATTCCATCATTTACCATGATCTCCACTGCTAACGCCGTCAGTTACCTGGGAGCAAAACCGATACCGGTGGATGTTGACCCGGATACCTGGAATATCGACCCCGATAAGATTGAGGCGAAGATAACCGAAAAAACCCGGGCCATTATTCCCATTCATACCTACGGGCACCCGGCCGATATGGATCGCCTTCAAGCGATCGCGGATAAACATGGACTCGATATTGTTGAAGACGCCGCGGAAGCCCATGGCGCGGAGTACAAAGGGAAGCGAGTGGGGAGTTTCGGGAAGATGGCCTCCTTCAGTTTCTATGCCAACAAGATCATCACTACCGGCGAGGGGGGGATGATTGTCACTGACGATGAGGAATTGGCCGGACGTCTCCATACTCTGCGAAACTACGGTTTCACCCAGGAACGACACTTCTGGCATAAGGTGATGGGGTTCAGCTACCGGATGACAAACCTCCAGGCCGCGATCGGGCTGGGTCAGTTTGAGAAGATCGATGAATTAATCCAGGGGAGAATCGACAACGCTCGACTCTACAGGAAACTCCTGGCGGATGTTTCTGGTATAACCACTCCCCATGAGTCAGAAGACGTCAAAGCTGTCTACTGGATGTACGGGGTATTAGTAGAGGATGATTTCGGCCTTTCCAAGGATGAACTCCGGCAGAAGCTGGCCGACCGGGGAATCGAGACCCGGTCCTTCTTCATCCCGATCCACCTTCAGCCGATCTATTCATACCTATTAAGCGACGAATTCCCGGTCTCGGAGGAGTTGGGATGCAAAGGATTCTATCTTCCTTCAGCCAGTAATCTTCGCCCGGACCAGATCGAGTTCATAGTTGATGTCATCCGGGATGCCCGGCCTTAGATATTATTAACCACGAAGGACACGAAGTTCACGAAGAGGAAAAAGATTATATCTATTGAACCATTACCAGGCAAACGCGGGGAAATTATCGTATCCCCTACACAACAACCCTGTAAATTGACTTACTTAAATGGGAATGGATTTCTCCTGCAATAATATCGTCACCAGAAACTTTTTCTGCTCCCTTTCTCCTCCCCTTCGTGAACTTCGTGTCCTTCGTGGTTAATTC
>Ga0207996_1001641_pt1 | contig 15062 bp, 11 predicted proteins | sample AntAceMetag02UKG_FD_184773 | JGI IMG/M metagenome (GOLD analysis project Ga0207996, IMG submission 184773) | Saline lake microbial communities from Ace Lake, Antarctica - Antarctic Ace Lake Metagenome 02UKG (SPAdes) (version 2) | ecosystem: Environmental > Aquatic > Non-marine Saline and... | reverse complement strand
AATTGTCACAATATAAACTCACATACCCGCCAAACTGGCATAGAAAATGCGCTCTTCATACGTGGGAATGATTACCACCTGCTAACCGTTGCCGTTGTTCGCCAATTAAATTTTCAGGAAACTTCAGCAGGATATAATGAAACAATTATTAGCTGAAAGTTTTTTTTGTACCATGCTGGAGTGATGGGCTGCTGTCTCAGGTGGGCCACATTGCAAGGGAACGGTTATGGATAACAATACCAAGAATATAAATATATCTATCCTGCTGATCCTCGTCTTTGTGGTTCTGGCCGTTGTTTTGTTTTTCCTGTTAGACAGCAGAAAAAAACATAACCAGCAACAGCAGTTGCAGCTCATCACCGAGAGATATCAACTGGCCTATAACACCGTCTATGGTCAACACAAGCAGCTAGCAGAAACTATCCACTCAGGTATCATGGAAAGGTATGATATTCAAGGGTACTACCAAAAATTATTCTCTGCCAATAAAGAGCAGAGGGACAGACTGCGGGCTGATTTGTTGAGCCGCGTCAGTCCACGTTACCAGGCATTAAAAAAGAAGGTGAGGTTGCGACAGCTTCATTTTCATTTAGCCAATAATGAATCTTTTCTGCGCTTTCATCGACCTGAGAGGTTTGGTGATAATCTCACTGACATACGAGCCACAGTGCGTTATGTCAACAAAGAGCACAGACCCATTGATGGATTTGAAGAGGGCAAGATTTATAACGGTTTTCGCTTTGTTTTTCCCATCACTGGAGCTGATCAGAGCCACCTTGGCAGCATGGAAATCTCTTTCGGCCCGGAGGCCCTAACCTCTGCCATGATGACCCAGCATGTCGTGCTCAGTAATTTTTTAATCAAGGAGGCGATTAGCAAGGACAAAGTATTTGCCGATGAGCTGGGAAGAAATTACAGTAAATCGCCCTATAATGACTATTTATTTGATAAAAATGTTTTAGCAGCACTTAAAAATGTATCGCGTCAAAACTTGAAAAACCTGCGGGCCTCAAAGGCGACCACGGATCGTGCCTTTGCTAACGCCCATAGTGGTCGGGCAATGTCACTGTATGATAGTATGCTGGACATTGTTATCACTACCATTCCTGTTGTTAATCCAGTGAGCCATGAGATGGCTGCCTTTTTGACGGTGAGAAGTCGCTCAGATTTTTTCCAGCAGACCATACTCCATTTCAGGGTTGTTTTTTCTTTGAGCCTAGTACTGCTGGTCATGATCTTAGCCTTTTTTAACCTACAGTACAGCAAGAAAAAAATACTTGAATGCAACGCCGAGCAGTTGCAGAAGCAGCGCCAACAGTTGCTAGACGCCCAAAATATTGCCAATCTTGGTCACTGGGATCTTAATCTTAAAAGTAAGCGACTCAGCTGGTCCGAACAGATATTTCGCATCTTTGGCCTCCAGCCAGAGGACTTTGCCGGGACTTACGAGGCCTTCCTGGAGCGGGTTCATCCCGATGATCATGATTTTGTGAATATATCGTATAGGAACTCGGTGGATAATCGTCAGCCCTATGACATTCAGCATCGTATCCTTACTAAGGATGGTACCCGGAAATGGGTGCGGGAAATATGTGTCAATGAGTATGACCAGGCCGGTATGCCGCTACGCTCTCTGGGTATTATTCATGATATTACCAGTCAGAAAGAGGTAGAGTTGCAACTCGTAGCGGCCAAGGAGGTCGCTGAGGCGGCCAACCAGGCCAAATCTGTTTTTCTCTCCAAAATGAGCCATGAGCTACGCACGCCGCTCAATGCCATCCTGGGGTATACACAGCTCTTTGGCGGTGATACCTCTTTGTCCGCGAGTCAGCAAAGGGGTATCCAAACCATACATCAGTCCGGTGAGCATCTGCTTATGCTCATCAATGACATTCTTGACCTCTCGAAGATTGAGGCCGGTATGATGGGCCTGGTGGTCACGAAATTTAAGTTACCTCTCTTTGTGCTGGGGATAGCCAACATCATAAGGGTCAGGAGTTCCAATAAAGGTATTGATTTTTGCTATGAGTCTGAGGAAAACCTGCCGTTGGTTATTGAGGCCGATGAGCTGCGTCTGCGCCAGGTAATCCTGAACCTGCTCTCCAATGCTGTCAAGTTTACCCGCCACGGCAGCTGTGTGTTGCAGGTCCAGTGTCAAGCAATGGCTGGGGAACGGGTAGCACTGACTTTTACGGTTGAAGACAGTGGCGTGGGGATTGCTGCCGAGGTTCAAGATAAGGTGTTTGAGCCTTTTCAGCAGACGGGTGAAAAGCTTCTCTATGCCGAAGGCTCAGGTCTGGGCCTTGCTATCAGCTCTGAGCTGGTGCAGCTCATGGGGGGTGGACTGCAGCTGATCAGCCCCCTCAACGAGCAGCCAAAGGCAGGTGAAGGAGTGGGCAGTCGCTTTTTCTTTACCATTGAGGTGCCGGTTTTCCTTGATACAGTAAGCGCTGGCCTGGTAGAATATAAGGTGACGGGTTTCAGTGCTGCTGACCAGATCCATGCTGAGAAGAAGATCCTCATCGTTGATGACAATGCTTCCAACCGAGCTGTGCTGCGTGATACCCTAGAGCCCCTTGGTTTTATCGTCATGGAGGCAGGAGATGGCTCTGAGGTGCTGGAGGCCTGTGTCCAGATGCAACCAGATGCGATTCTTATGGATCTGTACATGCCCGAGATGGATGGCTGCACTGCCACTGCACAACTCAAGGCCCATGACGATTTTAGCCAGATACCGGTGATAGCTGTCACTGCCTCCGCTGATGATGAGAAAAAAATTCGGCAACGCTGTGTGCAGTATGATTTCAGTGGCTATATCACTAAGCCTTTTAGCACTGTTCTATTACTGGCTACCCTGGCGGAGCAACTACATCTTGAATTGCATTACGCAGCTGAGACAGGAAAATCTGTTGTGGAAGGAAAAATCATAGCTCCTCCCCAGGAGTTTTTGCAGGAGCTGCTCCCCCTTGTTTTGTCCGGTGATATCATTGCTGTTAGCACCCAGGCTGAAAGGCTTGCCACATTGGACTCTGGTAAATACAAAATATTTGCCCAACGGCTCAGCCGGTTAGCTGGCGATTTTCAGCTAATGAAAGTTGAGCAGCTCATTGGCATCTACCTGAAAGATTTAAAAAATGGAGGTTAAGATGAGAATAGTACTTCTCTTTATATGTTTTGTCCTGCTGGTTCCCGCCCATGCTTGTTTTGCCCTTGAGCGTTTTCCCATTATTACCACTGAAGAAATGCAGCAGCTGCTCTTGGATCGGCAGGCTGGCAAAACTGATTTTCTGCTGGTCAATAGCCTTGGTGAGATGATTTACCTACATGCGGCTATCCCTGGCTCTATTAATATCCCGCTGTGCAAGATAGATACCGATGCCCATAAGCTTGGCCGGGATAAAGAGAAGCTTATTGTCACCTACTGAATGGGCTATAGGTGAGTGTTCGCCTACAAGATGGCAGTTGCCATCAAAAAAATAGGATTTGCCAATATCGTTATTTATAACGGTGGGCTCAAAGACTGGCAAAAGGCGGGTTTGTCAGTGCAAGCAAGGGATCCTTTGCCCTTGCTTGATGTCAGCTTTGTCAGTGGTGCTGAATTACAGCAGGACATTGCTGAGGCAGAGGCCAGTGGTTGTCTTGATCAAAGGGGTAATCCCCTTCTCACCATCATTGATATTCGTTCTCCCCGTAAGTTTGCCGAGCATAAAGGTGGAGATCAGTATCGCCTTAAAACAAGCTGCCGGACAATAACGGCAAAGATCGATGACTTTTTAGAGAATGAGGCTATGCTTAATTCAGTGCCCCGGGCAGGTCTGGTGGTGACCATTACTGAGACGGGCAACCGGGATTCATTTTTGATCCGCTATTTGTATAAATTCGGTAATGTCAATACCAAAGGTTTGCAATTTGGCATGCGGGGCTGGCTCAAGGCCGATTACCCGGTGGAAAGAATTGCTACGCCTCCCAGGCAATAATTTGAGGAGTCTATGTCTTTTGGCAGTCTGCATATAAAACTCTACCTGATATTGGTACTTCTGGTGGCCATCTTAGGCCTTGTCTTTGTCAATTACCTGGCTAATAAAAATGTCTGGCAATGGGACCATGCCTACTCTCGTGTGGTTGAGCTGGACAAAGAGTTGTCCTCCACCATATCACAGGAGGTTCGTTTTCTCAGCGAGGCCGGTGGCTTGAGCGTTGTGACGCAGCAGCATGAACAGTTGGATCGTTCCTGCCTCAAGTGCCATGGCAAGAAAACCGATCTGATTCAAAAAAGGATCGCTTTTCTCAGCAAATTGTCCGGCAATACGGCTAAAACATTACTGGTCAAAAATGACGTGCGCAGTCACCTGAGTGCATTGACGGATAGTGTCCGTTATATCCATGAACACCATATTGCTACATTACAGAATTTTCTGAGACGAAATAAGGTGCAGGAGGAATCAGATCTCGATGGTAAGCCCTTCAGGAAAAGTTCTGTGCGCTCGGCGCCGGAGCTCGATATTATCAAGCAGACAGTGGCTATTCAGCATCATCTCGCCGTTCTCTCTGAAAATTTTTACTCCCTCAGTACAAGCTCAGCCCCCCTGCAACTTTTGATAACGTTTAAAGACAATATGGCTTCTTTTATTGAAGATATCAATATGTTGGAAGACTACTCCCTTGATGCCCAGGACGGTATTCTGGTGGAAGAACTTCTCGACAGTGGCAGAACCTTTGAGCAGCTCTTTGCCGCCTTGAGCAGTTTGGAAAAAGAACACCGCAATGTGCAAGAAAATTTAAAAGCTAACCATGGCGACATCGTTGCCGCCTTAACAGAGGTTGAAAGAAAGATACGGGGCAAGCGAGATGCCCTGAAAAAACAGATCGTTCTCCTGGGGCGTGGTTCTGTGCTCTTTGTTGTTTTGTTAACCATGCTCATCTTTTTACGAAGTCGAGAGATTATCCGTTCACTGAAGGGGATTGTTGCTGAAACGGAAAAGATTGAGTGTGATCTTTCCTACCGCATTCCCGAAGATCCAAGGGCCACCACAGAATTTCAGGTTGTCTCCCGCGCCTTAAATTCCATGACTCAAAACATTGAGCAGCAAACAGGTCAGCTTGAACAGAGCATCCACTTGGCCTATGAAATGGCTGAAAAGGCGGAGGCCGCTAACCACGCCAAGTCAGTTTTTCTCTCCAATATGAGCCATGAACTGCGTACCCCGCTTAATGCCATCCTGGGCTACACGCAGCTCTTTGCCGGAGATAGTTCCCTGTCCTTGAAGCAGCAGAGCGGTGTGCAGACCATTCACCAGTCTGGCGAGCATTTGCTCATGCTCATTAATGACATCCTTGATCTGTCAAAAATCGAAGCCGGTAAAATGGAACTGGTGACAACCGAGTTCCTGTTGGCTGAATTTCTGCAGGGTATTGGCAATATCATCAGGGTCAGGAGTGCTAAAAAGGGCATTGATTTTCGCTATGAGCCTGAGGAGACGCTGCCGTTGGCTATTGAGGCTGATGAGTTGCGTCTGCGCCAGGTAATCCTGAACCTGCTTTCCAATGCGGTCAAATTTACCAATAGCGGCTTTTGTGTCTTACGTGTCCAGGCCACAATGGTGGGGGATGGGGCGGTCAGGTTGACAGTCATGGTTGAGGATAGTGGCCCAGGTATCCCTGTCCTGATGCAGGAGAAGATTTTTGAACCCTTTCAGCAGATCGGTGAACGCTTACAACATTCAGAAGGATCTGGATTGGGACTTGTCATCAGCCGTAGTCTGGTTCATCTCATGGCTGGAGAATTACAATTGGTCAGCCCCCTCAAGGCGCAATCTGAGAATAATGAAGGGCCGGGCAGTCGTTTTTTCTTTAGCATCGATGTGCCCGTTGTCGCTACTGTGCCCGCTTTGGCGGCTGAAAAAAATGAGGTGACAGGTTATAGTGTTCCAGAGGGTGTCAATGGACAGAAGAGGATTCTCGTTGTTGATGATAATGCTTCAAACCGGGCTGTGTTGCGTGACACCCTGGAACCCCTTGGTTTTGTCATTGGTGAGGCCAAGGATGGCAGTGAGGTGCTGGAGGGCTGTAAGGAGTTTCAGCCAGATGTAATTCTCATGGACCTGCGTATGCCTATGGTTGATGGGTTTACGGCTACTGGGCAGATTAAGACAGATGCACGTTTCAGCCATGTGCCGGTGATTGCCGTTACCGCATCAGTGGCTTACCAGCAAAAACTCCGGCAGCGCTGTGGGGAATATGGTTTCAGTGGCTATATTAACAAGCCCTATGTCGCTGCTGATTTGTTTACTACCTTGGCCGAACAGCTGGGCATCGAATTGCATTATGTTGAGGAGGCAGCTTTGCACACTACTGAGTCTGAAATTATAGCTCCTCCGGCGGAGGTCCTTGAAGAGCTGCTCCAGCTGGTTTTGTCCGGGAATATCCTTGCTGTCACCAATCAACTCACAACGATTGCCACTCTGGACGCAGGTAAATATAAGGTGTTCACCCAGCAGCTCTCCGACTTAGCTGAAGGTTTTCAGCTTATGGAGATTGAGCAGTTTATTGTCAAATATCAAAAAGGCAGATGAATGGAAGAGAAAGAGAGTGTAGTCTTAATTGTTGATGATCAACCGGGAAATTTGAAGGTGTTGCTCTCATTTTTAATGAGGCATCATTTTCAGATCCTCATTGCCGAGAATGGTGAGCAGGCCTTAAAGGTGCTCGATCATAACCATCCTGATATCATTCTGCTGGACGTGATGATGCCTCTGATGGATGGTTTTGAGGCTTGTCGTCGTATAAAGGCCAACAAGGATACCGCTAATATCCCGGTGATATTCATGACTGCCCTTGACAGTGTGGAGGATAAGGTGGCCGGCTTTGAGGCAGGCGGCGTTGATTATATTGCCAAGCCGTTTCAACAGGTCGAGGTGCTTGCCCGGCTGAACACCCATCTTGCCCTGCGCAGAAAGGAACAGGAGCTGGAACAGGCCCTGGCCGAGATCAAGAGCCTCTCCGGTATCCTGCCCATCTGCGCCATGTGCAAGAAGATTCGCGATGACAAGGGCTACTGGAGCCAGGTGGAGGAGTATATCAGCACCCACTCCGAGGCGCAGTTCAGCCACGGCTATTGCCCGGAATGTTACCAAGAGGAGATAAAAAAGATTGAGGCCATAAAATTGGACTAGTACACTGTACAGTTTATAGTTTTGGATAAAGACGTTTCAGTTTGATTCGTTTTTTCTTCAACCCGAAACTACAATGGAAGTTGTATATAAGTGACTCGAGTACCCTATCTTAGGGATATCAGTTGCATACCTCTATTTGAGAAAAAATTGCATTCTCGGACAAGCTCTAGAGACATCGCCCTTTGTTTTTTTCTACAACGAAATAAATAAATTTCCGCACAATATACGTAACAAATTACCCGCAAACCAAAGTCAACATATTTCCACTATAGTTATCTCTGACTCAGGCTATAATTAGTCAACTGCGATTATTGAAATTGAACTTACTGGTTTCTTTCCCATTTTTCTTCTATCCTGGGGTTGATAAGATTATCTCTGTTCTCTTTTGAGAATGTGGCAAATTTTATATCTTCAATTAGTAAATGCTCGGTCAACCAATTTTTGATTAATTTGATAATTTCAGAGCTTAATGAACGAATACAGTTAAGCGTAACGATCTTTTTTCTTAAAGTACTGGATAACTTTTCGCATGATCTCTTCGAGTTGCGGTGTTTTCCTTTCAAACTCAACCCCATAACAATAGTAGCCACCTTTTTTGAACTCCCTCATAACCTTGACAACCACTGAAAACTCTTCATGTTCTCCAGTCTTTCCCTTCAGAGGCAGAATAAGCTGAACAGGAAGGCTACCTTGATGCTGTAGCTTTTGCCTACACTTGATCTGTAAACCATTTATGGAGATATCATCACTGACCCCAGTCACAACCTGACCATCCTGCTGCACTCGGCACCTGATACTGTTGTCGATGCGCGGAACCAGCCTTTTGTCTCCTGTTTGTCGATCGGCCTTGCTTGTTGGGTCAATTGTGAAATCCTGTAGTGAAATATTAATATTGTCGGCAACAGTACTGAGACTAGCAGCAACCATTGTCGTATCGTCAGCTTTTTGTGCACTGCTTGTCAGAACTGAGAAAAAGGACTTAAGCTGATCATGAAGATATTTAAGTTGTGATGCCTGTTGCTGATTGTATTCATCGATGGCATCAGTAGCTTCTATCGTTCTGTCCGCATCGTCAGTCATGGCTTCAAAGGCACTAACCGTCTCTTGTGATTGTTGTTGTGAATGATGCACCTTGTCGACCATCAGTTGCATGGAGTCGACTGAACTGTCTACGCGACTAGTCAATCCGTTTATCAAATCAGTGATCTCTGTGGTCGAGTTTGCAGTCTGTCTTGCCAACTCCTTAATTTCACTTGCAACCACGGCAAACCCCTTCCCGGCCTCTCCGGCCCTGGCTGCTTCGATAGTTGCATTGAGTGCCAGAAGATTGGTTTGGTCAGCAATTTCTTGAATTGATTCTATGATCTTGTAAATTTGTCCTGTGGCGTTCTTCAATGACTCCATCTGTTTTGCTGTGGCATTGACACTTTCTACTGTTCCAGAGAGTTCTTCAATATTCTGATGCACAACGGTTATACCCTCTTGGGCATGCTGTCTAGTCAGTTCACTATCGTTTTTGGCTTTATTTATCTGACTGCTGACGGTTTCGGAGATCTGCTGTAGAGAAACCGTTGCTTCAAGCACCTGTTGTGATGATTTCTCTTCTTTGGCATTAGATGCAGAAATTTCAGAAGAAATATCCGCAATCTGATTGGATGAATAAATCATCTGCTGGATGTTTTGCTGCATCGTGTGGATAATATTACTTAAAGAACGGCGCATTGTGTCCATGTTTGAATTTAATACATACATCTCACCATGCACATCAGTAGTTTGCAGTTCTGATGTCAGATTCTTCCCTGCAAGTCGTTTGCTGAGTTTAACTAAATTGTCTATGGGTGTGGTGACACTGCTTACGATAGCCGAGGCCACCATGAGAGAAAAAATTATGGAAAAGAGCCACAGTATCAGCAGCATTATCTGAAGAGCCTGAATTTTGCCATCTGCTTCTTCGGCAAACATTCCTACAGCGGCATTCATGCTTGCAAGCGTTTTGACACTCAGATTATTAATTGTAACAAGCTGTTCGTGTGTGTACTTTTTAGCGTCAATTTCATCGATGCTATTTTGCAACTCTTGCCATAGGGAGACAACTTGGGTGAGTTGCTCCTTGATTCTTTTGTTCGATGTTCCAGAAAGAGTGACCGGTTCGCTCATACTAACATCTTTATAGGTCACTCCACCAGTATTCAGTGCAGTCAGGGAAACATCGAACAAGCGTCCGGTCTTTTTCATAACCTCTGAACGTTCTTTTCCCTGCTGGAGGGTAAGAAAAAACTCTTTGCTGAATTTCTGGGTCAACATTCGCTGACGTCCTGCGATATTGATCACTAGTCCATCGTTTTTTTGCTGGAACAGGGTGGTTGCAGTGTAGGCAATCATGATGCTGAGAATACAAAGAAAGAATATTGTTAATCGACGCAGTTTTTGGGCGATAGTTAACTCATTAATGCGCAGTAAAATGCCAAGCTGTTGCTGATTTTTTGTCATCATATTATTTGTTTTTCATGTTTTTGAATGAACGATTACAATACAAATGCAGTATTGAGTGTACCGTTTTTATTTTTGGGGAAATTTTCTCACAGAAAACAGGCTGTGAATTTGCATAGATTGCTGACAACATTTTAATTAATATCTATTATTTTGAAACAGGAAGAACATGTGGTTGCGTGTATTTATATTTTTGGAGTTTGCATAAGCACCACTAACCTGGTTGCAAACAATCTTTACTGGTTTAAGCAAAGTGCCAACGTAACTGGTTGTTATATTGTCATTAGTAAGATTGAAGGTTTTAGAGAAACAATAAGTTAACTTTCTTTCTCCCATCCCTTATTAAATGAACGTTGATTCATTAAATCACAGTTAAAATATTTTTCATACTAAATTCTGAGAAATATTATTGAAAGAGGGTGCCGTTGGCAATCATAACCATTTAAGGAAAACTGCAAATTAAGGCTATTCCTGATTATACGTAACAAAAAATCTCAGGAATAGTGTTTACTTGCGGTTTCGCTTAAATTGGAGAGATGGCCATTGGCATGTTCTCTTCTTGGGGATACTGATTGAGTCAACCTGAAGGGGAGGTTTGTTACGTATATTGTGCGGAAACCTTAACAATAGTAAGGGCAAACTGAAGCGTTGGTAGAATATTCAGACCTTCGAGATGGCAATATTAACCACACTAAAGAATATATTACCCGGCTTTATGAGCAAGGTGCTGAGACTGTAAGCATCGGACAATAGGTTCGGCGGCGGTTACAGTGGGTTGTTGTGGGTTACTCTTCACACGTTACCCAGTTGCCTTGGTCATCATAGTGATCCCACCATTCGTGACACCCACCTCGGTACAGGTGTTGAGAAAGTTCACTTGGCAACATACCCTTAACTGTATTGTTACAGCTTATAAAGTTTTCTTCAAAACTAGACGTGTCTCCACATGGCAAACACCAACTCTGTAGAACATCCTGCTCATCAATCATGAGATGTATGCCCAATCTAACATTGGTAGGGGGAGAACATGACGCACCTGTACATCCAGCAATATTGTACTTGCTGTGGCATTGGATTTCCTCTTGCGTCTTATTCGTTGTTCTCCAATAAGTGGCGGCATAAACTGAAAATCCCTCATCAGGGTCATCCATATAATCAACCTCATGAATTGAATCATCATTGGATCCTGACACTGTAATCTTATGTTCATATCCATGCATTGTATGAACATCTTGCCAGTCCTCGTAAAAATCTCTCATCGTAGTTGAGCCGTCACCATTAGTTTCAGTGCAAACAGCTCGAACCCAGTCAGCTCCTGATGTATAAGTACAATTATTCACCGACAAATCAATCGTCAAAGTCATCTCCCCCCACTCAAGGCCATCAAAGAATTTTAGCGTAAGTACTTCGTTGCTAGCAGGGCTACCATTGGTCAGAGTATAATGCAGCTCATTAGAAATAAGAAATGACTCATCCAGTGTGCCGTACTGAGCTGTACCAACAACTTCCCACTCTGTTATTCTATCGCACTCTTGATCCTCACTATCCAAATCTATTATAATTTCCGCTTTTAGTTCGTTTTCAGGGTCAACTGAAACAGTCATGTTTTCCAGTTCTGGGGGACGATTCTTAATCGTTAACACATGAAGATCAACAGCAGGAGTGTCTGTCAGGCTGTATTCATGGCTCAGAGTATAGGGATATTTGAAAATAACTTCTTCCGCTACTTGCGTTGCCCCTCCGCCATAATAGGCAACTGATTCGTTCACATAAAGGCTCTTACCGTAATGGGTATACGGACTGGCACAGAAGGTGGTCAGGGGCTCAACATAAAGTTCCGTTTCAATGGACAGTTTGTCCGGGGGGATGGCCACTGTTTCAATATCTGAAACATCGACCTGAAAGTTTTCATCGTTCATGTAGTTCCCCAAGGCACTTGTCACCTCACCTGCTACCTGATCCACAAGTTCTCCCAAACAACCCTCCGCCCCTACCTTGCCTTTAAGCTTTCCTATTACCTTGCCAAGGCCTATTTTGACAATCTCACTCACTGCCGTACTGGCTGGCTCCATGGTGGCGGTGGCAGTAAAGCCAGTCTCATCATAGTAATACAAAGTTGTGTTATTGACGTTGATGCTGAGATCAGTAACAGCTATCGGCATTGTGCTGAGTACAGTTTGGGCCGCATTGATTGCGGTGCCAAGTACACTCACTGCTTTGGTCAAACGTGTAAAACGGGCTGCATCGGCTACACAGTCAGTCGCCCCAAGAATATCTGTTACATAACTTATACAATTATTTACTGCGGTATCGATGAATTTCAAGAACTGATAATAGCTTCTATATTTTGCAAGTTCATCCCAGCGGTCATATGTTTTACAGGTGTATTCGTCAGTTCCTGGTGTAACAGTCATACATGATGGTTTAGTTGGGGATCTCTTAATCGAAGTTGTTTTGGCCTGAATAACTTTTGCTTCCGCAGCTTCCATTTCCTGTAAAAGCCCTGCGATATCAGCATTATTCAAAAAAGTAGCGAAAAACTCTTTCTCTTCTGCGGTCATTTGACTGTATTGATCTGTAAAGACACTAAGGATGCCATTTAAGGTATTCAAATTGGTTTGGGCATAACCTGCATTCCCCATAAAGCCAGTGACACTCTGAAACATAGTCTGCATATTTTGCTCAACACTTGTAACAACACTGTCCGGGGTAACACCTTCTGGCAGGGTAAACGGCAACACTGTCAATGGTATGGTCGGTGTCTGAGCATCTTCAAAAACCACTGATGCCTGATATTGTCCTGCTGCAACAGGTGGTATCATAGCTTGGATTTCATTGGTCATATCATCCCAACTGACTGGCACAACCTCATTATCCCCCATTTTCACATACTGTACGCTTCCTGCGGGGTGATCATCGCCAAGTAAAATATTAACAACAACTCCAGGCTGACCTGATACTGATTTCGTTATGACAGTACCGCCTGAATTGCTAAGCAGCAGTGACAGCATGGGGGTAATAGCTTTATCAGCAGCGTAAACAGGGTATAGCCAGAAGAACTGGCCAACAAGTATCAGTGAGTAAAATGTAAGTTTTTTCATGTCATTCCAGAGATTGAGAATCGAGATGTTAAGGCAATAAATAAATCACTGTATACAGAACATACCTGTCACATTATTTCAATCCGTACATATACCCAGTTCCCGGTATTTGATGAGCTTTGCACTTCTCGTGAAAAAATGCGTTTTGAGAGGATAGCAATGGCAAGGTGTTAAAGATGTTTCCTGAATCTTTACGCATCCATTCAATATACGTAACAAAAACAACCTGATCAGGAATAGGCTTTACTTTCGATTTTTCTTAAATTCGAGAGATTGCCAATGGCCTGTTTTTTTTACAGGATCTTGTTTCATTCGATTTTGAAAGGAAGTTTGCTGTTTTTAAATCAGTTCTCCAAATCATACGCATACAGTTGTGATGGAGATGGACAGTTGTATGAAGTTTTAATTTTCAGGGCAATAATGCAACCTACTTTTTGAATAATTCAGAATGGGATCCTGTTCTTTCCAGATACAAATTACCAGCAGTTTTTCGATAAATTAAAAGCCAATCCGGATCAATATGACAATCTCTGTGCCCTTTCCAGTTCCCAGTTAAAGGATGATCCCTATATCTTTGATCCAGTATATGGTCAGTGAGTAATAACTTGACAAGGTCGTTCAATTTTTCAGGATTTTTTTTCTGACGCTTAATTCGTTTATAGTCTTTTTTGAATTGGGTCGTGTAGTGAATTTTCAACCGTCCAACTCCTGGAACAGCTGATCAACCGAATCTACTGTATGCAAATTTTCCCCATTCTCAGATTCTACCAATGTTTTGGCTGTTAGATCATTGGGTATCTTTAGTTCAAACGGGATTCCTTGGTGCAAGGTAATCTGAGAAAGATACATGGAAATGGCCTCAGACATGGTTATGTTGAGCTTTTTTAAAATTTCTTGTGCATCTTTTTTTACAACCGGATCTACACGAGTTTGGATTGTAGCTGTTTTGATCATGGAGGCCCCCTGTTGTTTGACTGTCAATGTACTGATAATGTCACTACGTTTTATACTATATGAATTGTGCAGAAAAGAACAAGTCTAAATTTGTTCACTGCCAGCCAAAACACACATCTTTCCAGATTTACGTAATAACCACTTTAGCCGGAAATAAGATAACTCAAGGCTGAGGCAGCCAGTGGAAAACTCTAAGCTTTGCACTCTATCCCTAATTAGAGACGCCTACTATATTGTAATTAATGAGAAAAACTTCTCATGTCAGGAATAGTATTTACTTGCGGTTTTGCTTAAATTGGAGAGATTGCCAATGGCATGTTCTTGTTTGTACATTGATTGAATAATCGATACACAATCTAATTCATAATATCCGATAGGCTGGATAGTTAAGATAATAACAGGCTTTTTCCTCTTCTTCTGTTAAGCTCAAATAGTTTTGGTCATTTAGTGTTTACATGATATTCTGTTGTTAATTGTTTTAACATCTAGACGGTGACCAACTTCCTAAAGAAAGGGTTGATAACTATGCCAGCGATGAAAGAAAAGACAAATGACAAGAATAATACCGAGTCTGGTGAAAGAGAACTTGCTGTACTGATAAAAGAGGCAGGAAAAGCCGCTCGTGCAAGAAAAAAGAAAGTAATGGAAAAACACTTTCAGAAACTCCATATGGCATTAACTGGTGCTCTGCCATCGTCACAACCCAATAAATTATAATGAAACCAAATTTAATTGTTGTGGCTGGGCCAAATGGCTCTGGGAAAACTACAATTACAGAAAAGCTGTTGCGCCATGTATGGATGGATGATTGTGAGTATATAAATCCTGATATTATTGCTCAGGAAAAATTTGGAGGCTGGAACTCACAAGATGCAATTATAAAAGCTGCCAATCATGCTCAGAAAATAAGGGAGGGGTGTCTGGCAGGTAAGGAAAGCATGGCTTTTGAAACCGTCTTTTCAATACCTGAAAAGGTACAGTTCGTACGGCGAGCTAAAGATGCCGATTTCTTTATTCGGTTATTTTTTATTTGCACAAACGACCCATCTATTAATGCTCAAAGAGTCGCTATACGTGTTATGGCTGGGGGACACGATGTACCCATCCAAAAAATCATTAACCGTTACTACTGTTATGTAATTGCTCAAAATAACCTCTCAAACCAGGTTATATACGTAACAAAATGCTTATTTTCTGTTTGATTATAAACTCTTCCCACCTGAATTCAAGTGATAAGTGCATAGCCCATTATTTTTTGGACATTAACGCCTGTTAAGCTTTCAAACGCTTCATAGGGCGTTTTGAAGTTAAGACATTTTCTTGGTCTGTTGTTCAACTTATCCAC
>Ga0207996_1001635_pt1 | contig 15097 bp, 15 predicted proteins | sample AntAceMetag02UKG_FD_184773 | JGI IMG/M metagenome (GOLD analysis project Ga0207996, IMG submission 184773) | Saline lake microbial communities from Ace Lake, Antarctica - Antarctic Ace Lake Metagenome 02UKG (SPAdes) (version 2) | ecosystem: Environmental > Aquatic > Non-marine Saline and... | reverse complement strand
AAATGTCAATGATAACGAGACAATGCAGATAGCAAAAAATCTATATAAAAAATTTCTATCAGAAAAAATAGAGGTTATTATTGATGATAGAAATGAACGGCCAGGAATAAAATTCAAGGATGCAGATTTAATTGGTATCCCAATCAGAATCACAATTAATTCTCAAAAAGCAAAAGAGAATATGGTGGAAATTCATAAAAGAGATACAGGTGAGGATAAACTCGTTAATATAGATGATCTGCTGGAGAATTTGACAAACATCTACGAACTTGTATAATTAAACCAGATGAGAAAGGAGTAGTTTTAGTATGCCTAATCCAAAAACACAAATTGAAAAATCGCGACGTGATGTTAGATTCTCTATATCCATTCCTATAGAATATGAGAAAGTCTATAGTATTGCAAAAGAAAAAATAGTTAAAAAAACTGTTGCGCGAGATCTTAGTGGAGGAGGCATACAATTTGAGACAGACGAAGATATTCCAAAAGGCATAAAACTTTCACTTAAAATAAAAATGCCGAAGTTAGGAAAATTCTTTACAGTCAATGCAGAAGTAACCCACTCTAAGAAAATCGGTAATGATGTGTATGATATAGGAGCAAAATTCCTAAATATCTCTCAAGAAGCTAAAGAAGCTATAAACATGTTTTATTACATCAACAGATTTGAACGAAAAGGACCTATAGGTACCTATCAGAAATAGTTACCTTCTCTCATATTCTGCTTTAATCTTCTTCATATCCTGCCAGACAAGTTTTTTCTCACTTGGATTGTATAATAAGTAAGCAGGATGAAACGTAGGAATTAGTTTTGCCTCTCCATATTCAAAGAATCTCCCTCTAAGTTGGGAGATAGGTTGCTGGTTATTGAGAAGAGTTTGTGCAGCAAACGCACCTAAAGCACAAATAATCTTTGGCTTTATTATGCTTATCTGCTTTGATAAATATCCCTGACACATAGCAATTTCATAAGGCTCAGGATTCCTATTCCCAGGAGGCCTGCACTTAAGAATATTAGCTATATAAACATCTGTTCTTTTAAGCCCTATTGAATTTATTATTTTTGTTAAAAGCTGTCCTGCTTTACCAACAAATGGCTCACCTTGTAAATCCTCATCTCTTCCAGGCGCCTCTCCCACAAACATAAGCTTTGCATGCTCATCTCCAGCGCCAAAAACAGGATGAGTTCTCGTTTTTGCAAGTTGACACTTTTGACAGTTCTTTATTTTCTCCTTCAAGTCTAAGAGCCCTCCTGCGCACTCCTCCTGCACAGAATTTTCAATATCTATGCCCTGTTCGCATAGATATTGTTTTGTGAGCCTCACAATACCCAACAGTTCTTTCTTACACATTTGTACCACAGCATTTCTTATACTTCTTTCCACTTCCACATGGGCAGGGATCGTTACGGCCTATCTTTTTGCCTTCTCTCTTGTATGGCTCCCTTGGAGCTTCTCCCTCAGGTTGATTTGTATGCGTTTCCTGCTGCTGGGATGGGGTGAGATGGCGCATATCCTTTGCCTGTTCATGGCTAAGATGTTGAGACGAAGCATCAAAAACTTCCCTCATATGGATTGTTTCATCTCCAACCTGAACCTTTAAAACATACTCAATGATTTCCTCTTCTATGCTCTCAATCATTTCGTAGAACATATTGAATCCTTCCCTCTTATATTCGACAAGTGGATCCTTCTGTCCGTAAGCCTGATAACCTATCCCTTCTCTAAGAGTATCCATAGCATAGAGGAGATCCTTCCATTTTGTATCTATTACATGCAACATTATTGCCTGCTCAGCCTGAGACGTAATTACATCCCTTTTAGATTCATAAGCCTTCTTAATCCTGCTAACAAGAGAGTTTTTTAGTTCCTGATATTCTCTTTTAACAGGATCTGCTTCATCCCTATTAAAAGAGATACCTGTGCTCTGTCTAAGCCAAGCTGAAAGCCCGTCAAAGTCCCATTCCTCAGGATGAATGTCTTTTGGGGTATAAATAGAAAGTCTTTTCCCTACAATTTCATTTATCATATCAGATACGTAATTTTTTAAATTTTTACCTTCCAGCACCATATCTCTTTGCTGATAAATTACCTCTCTTTGTTTATTCATTACATCATCAAACTTGAGCAGGTCCTTACGTATATCAAAATTACGCCCTTCAACTCTCTTTTGAGCATTTTCTATTGCTTTTGTTACCATTCTATGTTCTATTGGCTGCCCATCAGGCATGCCCATTCTCTCCATAAGCCCTTTAATCCTGTCAGAACCGAAGATTCGCATAAGGTCGTCATCAAAAGACAGGTAAAATCTTGAAGAGCCAGGGTCTCCCTGTCTGCCTGCCCGTCCGCGAAGCTGATTATCTATACGCCTTGACTCATGACGTTCTGTACCTAATATGTGCAGCCCTCCGCAATCCGCTATGCCGTCTCCTAAAACAATATCAGTTCCTCTGCCAGCCATGTTCGTTGCTATAGTTACGACTTTTTCCTGACCAGCTCTCTCTATTATTTTTGCCTCTTTTTCATGATATTTAGCATTTAAAACTTCATGAGGAACTCCTTCTTTCTTAAGCATCTGATCTAAAACTTCTGACTTTTCTATAGATATTGTACCCACAAGCACAGGTCTTCCTAGCTTATAAAGCTCCTTAATCTCCTCTACTATAGCCTTGAATTTTTCCTTCTCCGTTTTGTAAATAACGTCCGGATGATTAGTTCTCTTAAGGACTTTGTTTGTAGGTATTACAACTACCTCTAATTTATAGATCTTGTGAAATTCAACAGCCTCAGTCTCTGCTGTTCCGGTCATTCCAGCCAGTTTCTTATACATTCTGAAATAATTTTGGAATGTTACTGTTGCAAGTGTTTGGCTCTCCTGTTCTATCTTCACTCCCTCTTTTGCCTCAAGGGCCTGATGCAAGCCGTCCGAATAACGCCTTCCGGGCATAATTCTGCCAGTAAACTCATCCACAATGATCACTTGACCATTTTTTACCATATAGTCCTTATCCCGCTGGAAATTGCAATGCGCCTTAAGCATTTGGTTAGCGTGATGTCTATATTCCATAGTCTCAAGAGTGTGAAGGTCTCTTAAGCCCAGGAGTTTGGCTACTTTTACTCCCCCTTCTTCAGTAAGATAAGTAGTATGGGCTTTTTCATCTTTTACATAGTCTCCTGTCTCCTGCTTGGTCTCCTCGTTGTATATTCCTTCTTTAAGCTGGGGGAAAATTCGTTCTAATTTATAGTATTTATCTGTCGATTCCTCAACTGGTCCGGAGATAATTAACGGGGTGCGAGCCTCATCTATTAAAATGCTGTCTACCTCATCAACAACAGCATAATTAAGTCCCTTTTGAACTTTATCCTCTTTTCTTACAGCCATATTATCTCTTAAATAATCAAACCCGAATTCATTATTTGTTCCATAAGTAATGTCAGCTCCATAAGCAACTTGCCTCTCTGGAGGATTCATATCGTGCTGAATGAAACCCACAGACAATCCCAGAAATTTATATACCTCTCCCATCCATGCTGAATCTCTTTTTGCCAGAAAGTCATTCACCGTTACTATATGCACTCCTTTCCCAGAAAGCGCATTGAGGTATGCAGACAGTGTTGCAACAAGCGTTTTTCCCTCCCCTGTTGCCATTTCCACAATTTTTCCCTCGTGAAGTACCACCCCTCCTATAAGCTGCACATCAAAGTGCGGTCCAAACCTTCTCTGATTCGGATCTCCGAAAAGTTTCCCAGCAATCTCCGGGTTAGAAAAGACGCGTTTTGCAGCCTCTTTTGCTACTGCGAATGCTTCAGGAAGAATATCGTTTTCAGTCTCTCCATTCTTCAACCGCGCTCTGAACTCATCAGTTTTAACACGTAGCTCGGAATCAGATAGATTCTGATATTCATCCCAGAACTGGTTTATAGTATTTACATACTGCCAGAGCCTTTTAAGCTCACGATCATTCTTAGTGCCAAAAATCTTACGAAGAATACAGCTAAACATTGTGTTTCCTGCGTTATGCCTGTTAATTTGGTCGGGGCGACTGGATTCGAACCAGCGACCTCTTGAACCCCATTCAAGCGCGCTACCAAGCTGCGCCACGCCCCGGTTGATTACCTATTCAAAATAACTCGTATATCAGTAAGCTCTTTTTTGATATCTCTTATTATATTAACTAGTTCCCGCTCATGCGGCTTCTTTACGCCGTTCTTTGGCGCTTCGAGTTGTTTCTTTGCGCCCTCTCTTGTATATAAATCTTCCCGGAGAAGCTTTTTTATTTGAAGTATAAGCTCAATATCTTTTTTAGCATAACTCCTTTTACCATCGCCGTCTTTTTGAGGTTTCAACCGCTTAAATTCTCCTTCCCAATCACGCAGCACATACGGCTCTACCTTTGTGAGTCTGCTTACCTCCCCTATAAAGAAAAAGAGTTTATCGGGTATATTGATTTCCATATTTCTTATTCTATCTCTGATTTTGCGTCTCTTGTCATTAAATCCATGACTGCTTTTCGAGGATCTTTATTATTAAAAAGCACTTTGTGAATTTCAGTTGTTATTGGCATATCTACGCTATATTTTTTTGAAAGAGAATACGCTGACTTAGTTGTTTTTACGCCTTCTGAGACCATTGACATTGAATCAAGGATTTGGCTAAGTGTCTTCCCTTTTGCAATCTGCTCCCCAACAAACCTGTTTCTGCTGTGTTTACTTGTGCATGTTGTAATCAAATCACCTATACCACTCAAGCCGGAAAAAGTATGTGGATTTGCCCCTATTTTTACACCAAGCCTTTTGATCTCTGCTAATCCTCTGGTAAGCAAGGCAGACTTTGTGTTATCTCCAAAACCAAGACCATCAGAAATTCCAGCAGCTATAGCTATTATGTTTTTTAGTGCACCTCCTAATTCAACACCAATTATATCAGAATTTGTATATACTCTGAAATTCTCGGACATAAAAATTGTTTGAACATGTTTTGCAGCATCCATATCTTTCCCTGAAACAACAACCGTGGTTGGAATCCCTTTCGCTACCTCTTCTGCATGAGACGGACCCGACAGAACAACAATGTTGGCATTAGTTGTCTCTTCTGCGATTATCTCCGACATCCTTTTTAATGTCCCGTTCTCAATGCCCTTTGAAACGCTCAGTTTTACAACTTCTTTTGGAACATGAGATTTTTCGGCAACCTCTCTCATCACATGGGAAGGCACAGCATAAACCACTAAAGAAGCCTCTGATATAGCTTCGTCTATTTTGGAGGTTATATGAATGTCAGCTGGTAAGTCTATACCAGGCAGAAACTTTGGATTTTTTCTCTGCTTAATAAGAATCTCTGCATAATCAGGAAACGCTTCCCATAGCGAAACAGCGAACTCCTTTTTACAAAGGTGAACAGCTAACGTTGTCCCCCATCCGCCAGCTCCAAGCACACAGATTTTTTTATTATTCATAATAGACTAAATACTAACAAAGCCCTACGTTTTATGCAAGTTTTTTACCTTTTTCCCAATCTTGTTTTCCGTTCCATGCAAAAGTCTTTCTATGTTGCCTTTGTGTCTTATAACAACAAACACTGCTGCAATTATTCCGAAAACAAGATTTCCAATCCTAAAATTAAAAATAACTATAAAAATAGGCAGACTTATTGCAGCTATCATAGATGAGAGAGATATATATCGTGTGATCAAAGCACATATTCCCCATACTGCAACGCATAACAGTATAGGAATTGGTGCTATAGCGAGAAATACACCTGCGCTTGTTGCGACTCCTTTGCCGCCCTTGAAATCCAGAAATATAGTCCAGTTATGACCTATTATTGAACTTGTTCCGGCTATTATTTGAAACAAGTTGTAAAACTGATCTGAACAGCCCCTATGAAAATATGTTGCTATTATACTTGCGCAAATCAGGCCTTTAGCAATATCAATAATCAGTGTCATAATTCCTGGAATAATTCCAAGTACTCTAAATGCATTAGCTGCTCCTACATTCCCGCTTCCAAACTCTCTAATATCAATCTTCTTTGTTAATTTACCAATTATAAAACCTGTTGGAATCGCCCCTAAGAGATAACTCACTGCAATCATTACCAGAATTTTTAATATAAGAGATAATATCTCAATTGTCATTTTGTTTCCCTTATTTTAAATCTTATTGGAACGCCTTCAAATCCGAAATCATTATACAGATTATTTTTCAGATAGTTTAGATAGTCTACCATCATCAGCTTTCTATTATTAACAAACAAAGCAAATGTAGGCGGGCAGGTTGATACTTGAGTTATATATTTTATTTTCAGTTGTTTGCTGGATGTAGAAGAGAATGGCCTGCGTTTTTTTGCATCTTCTAACATCTTGTTAAGCACGGCAGTATTTATGCGTTTTGTATAACATTTATACACATCAAATGTCATGTCCATAATCGTGAATGTTTTTTGCTCTTTCAATGCAGATATAAAAACTACAGGAGCAAAATTAAGAAACTTTAAATTAGATCTAAACTGCTTGAGCCATGTCTCCTTATCGATGCCCAGCTTTTTTGATAGATCAGCTTTATTAATTGCTATTATCAAGCCCTTTCCCTGCTCATAGACAAAAGAGGCTATTTTTTTATCCTCTCGCGTTGGTCCTTTGGTTATGTCCATAATCAAAATAGCTATATCCGACGATTCTATAGCTTTTTGCGCTCTTATTACACTGTATCTTTCAATATCTGTCTTTAGTTTGGTTCTCGCTCTAATGCCTGCCGTGTCAACTAATACAAAACTTGTTTCTTTGTATTTTAAAAAGCTGTCTACAGCATCTCTTGTCGTACCCGGTTTGTCATCTACTATAAGTCTCTTATCACCGAGTATTGAGTTTACATAGGAAGACTTTCCAACATTTGGACCGCCGACAACAGCTATCCTTATCTCATCGGATGATGTCGTGTTTTCACTATCAGAAAACCCCTCAGTTATCTTATCTAATAAAGCATTAATATTTAAACCATGAGACGCTGAAATCGGTAAAAGTTCCTCAGTTCCAAACTGATAGAAATCATAAATATCATTCGTCTTTGCTTCAGTATCTACTTTATTAACGACTATAATATATTTTTTATCCGTTCTTCGAATTTTATCTACAATCTCTTTATCTGCAGGAAGAACACCCGTCTTGGCATCAACCATAAAAATTATAAAATCCGCCTGAACAACAGCTATATCAACTTGTGCTCTAACCTGCGCAGATAAATTATCCAAGTCCTCAAAATTCAGACCTCCTGTGTCTATGATCTCAAAGCTTTTGCCTCCCCATAGACCTGTTCCATAGATTCTGTCTCGTGTTAGACCGGAAAAAGAGTCTACTATGCTTTTTCTTTGTCCAATTATCCTGTTGAAAAGCGTTGATTTGCCAACATTGGGACGGCCTAGAATTGCTACAATAGGATTATGCTTTTCTCGTACCATTTAAGAGCTTCACTCCATATATGATATAATTAATCCCTGATATCACCGTAAAGACAACTGTCGTCCATACAATAAAAAACACTGAAGGAACTCTTATATTTAACAAAGCATAAATAACTGTAAGAATTTGCAAAAAAGTAGTGCACTTGCTTGTTTTTGAAGGCTTGGGCTCAAGACTTCCTAAAACAACGCAAAGTATAAAAAACCCGGATATAATAACTATATCACGCGCAATGACTATGATGGTAAGAAAAACGGGAATGCTCTTATCTAGCGTTAGTATGATAAAAGCTGTTATAAGAAGTATCTTATCTGCTATTGGATCAACGTGTTTACCGAATTTAGACACTTGATCTCTCTTGCGAGCAATTAAGCCATCTATAGCATCTGTTATGCCAGCAACAAAAAATATGCCCAGAGCTATAAGTCTGCTTTCTGGTGTTCCCTGGTGTAGAAAAACAGCAAAGACAGGGACCAGTAATATCCTAAAAATAGTCAAAAGATTTGCTGTATTCATGAATAAAACCCTTATAACAATAAGAAATAACAGAAGGTTAGACTACTGAACCTTTGTCCCACATTTAGGACAAAACTTAGTTCCCGGCTTGAGAGACGCGCTACACTTTGAACATGTTATGCCCTGAATCTTCTTCCCGCATTCCGGGCAGAATACAGCGCCAGGAGATACTTCTGCATTACAATATGGACACTCTTCAAGAGCAGCCTGTGGAATTGCTGCGCCGCAACCCGGACAGAATTTTGTTCCTTCCTTAACCTTAGTTCCACACTTAGGACAACTAACCATCACAGTACCTGCATCCAGCAAATTCTGGCAATGCGCCTGAACTTTTAACACAATATCATCAATTGCCTTTTGTGTCGCATCTCCCATGGGAGTCTTCTTAAAACCGCCAAAATTCACTCCAAGACTTTTTGCGCCAGGCAAAGGTATAGCAGCTCCCAGGCTTAAACCCCTTCTTTTTGCCTCTCCTCTAAACCTGAGTGTCTGCATTTCTGAAGTTTCAGCATTTACAACCTTTATTATTCCCGCAACTATTGCGGTTTTAGTTTTTGCTCCAATTGAATATCCTCCAAAACTTAACCCTCCTCCCATGCCTTTCTGTGAATATTCAAACACTGTAATCACTCCATTAAGAATTATCTGCGCTCCTTTAATCTTTCCAATTTTCGCCCTTGTTTTTTTGCTTACTCTCCCACTTGCCCCAAGGTCCTGCTCACTAATTATATCCTTTACATCCATTCTGCTCATAACAGAAAACTGCCCAGTCTCTGTTAATGCGCTTTCCAGCATATCAGCCATTCCAGTTCCCATAGTCAACTCAGATTTCCTCCAATAAGCAGTTCCCGGAGCGTCTTTTGCAGTGAATTTACTTACAGCTACACGCACCTTTTCCGCACATACGGGACTTGAAAACAAGACAGCAACAAATAATAAAGCCAAGACGACAACCAGCGACTTCTCTACACACTTCATACCTAAAACCCTCCCCTTTTAATTATCGATATTATAAACTATATATAACATTGCATCATGATTTTTGTCAAGCTACCAAATAGTACCGGGAGCGAGATTTGAACTCGCACAGGATTTCTCCCACTAGCCCCTCAAGCTAGCGTGTCTGCCAATTTCACCATCCCGGCAGAAGCTTCAAATTCTTTTACATAATAGCAAATTTTACTTTTATGTCAAAAAGAATTAAGATGACTTATGCTTAAGGTTAATGAAATTTTTAAAAGCATTCAGGGCGAGGGAAGTTTTGTCGGTAAACTGTTCAGTTTCGTAAGACTTACAGGCTGTAATCTCAGATGCAGTTACTGTGACACAAAGTATGCCTACAAAAAAGGGGAGGATTTATCCATAGAAGAAATAATCAAAAGAGTAAAGACATTGGGCCAGAATCTGGTAGAAATTACAGGAGGAGAGCCTCTCCTGCAAAAAGAAACCTTTGAGTTGATTGCCACCTTAATTAAGCAAAAATATATTGTCTTAATTGAAACAAATGGCACTATTAGCATTAAAAATATAAATCAACACGCAATAATAATACTTGATCTAAAATGTCCAGGAAGCAAAATGAGCGCTAATATGCTGTGGAAAAATATTGAGTATTTAAGGAAAAAGGATGAGGTTAAGTTTGTAATAGGCGATAGAAAGGATTATGATTGGTCAAAAGACATAGTGGCAAAATACAACCTCGCTCAACAAGTAAACCATGTTCATTTTTCGCCTGTTTATGGTAAACTAGTTCCCAAAAAACTCGCTGAATGGATTTGCCATGATAATCTGGACGTTAGAATGCAGATTCAGATTCATAAATATATATGGGGGCCAGATGCGAGAGGCGTTTAGATGAAAAGAGCCATAGTTCTAAGTAGCGGAGGGATTGATTCAACAACTGTAATGGCTATTGCAAAGGCAGAAAACTACGAGTTGTACTCATTAACTCTTGATTATGGACAGCGTCACAAGATTGAGATTAAAAGCGCTAAAAAAGCTGCTGATTTTTTCTGCGTTAAGGAACACAAAATTATAGTAATAGGTCTAGGGCAAATTGGTGGATCAGCATTAACAGATAATATAGATGTTCCAACAGATAACACCTCAGTCAAAATACCTGTTACTTATGTTCCAGCGAGAAACACTATATTTCTTGCTATTGCGCTAGCATGGGCAGAAGTTGTTGGATCGAATGATATATTTATCGGAGCAAATACAGTTGATTATAGTGGCTATCCGGACTGCAGGCCTGAGTATTTAAAGGCATTTGAAAACCTAGCAAATCTCGGGACTAAAGCCGGTATTAAAGGGGAAAAAATAAAGATCCATGCGCCTTTACTCAAAATGTCTAAAGCAGAAATTATAAAAAAAGGCATTGAATTAGGAATTGATTATTCCATAACCTGGAGCTGTTATAATCCACGTACTGGCAGTAAAGCGTGTGGAAAATGCGACAGCTGCAAATTTAGACTAAAGGGATTTAGGGAAGCTGGCTACAAAGATCCCATCAAATATTCCACATAGGAGGAAATAAATGTCTAGAAAACGCACAGATGATTTAACAATACTTGGTAAAAGCAAAATTAAATATCCCATTTCTCCGGATAAAGCAAAGCTGGAAACATTTGAAAACAAATATTCTAAGAGAGATTATTGGATTAGCTTTGATTGTCCTGAATTTACTTCAATATGCCCCGTTACCAGTCAGCCGGATTTTGGCATAATAACAATTCGCTATATCCCTGATAAAAAATGCGTGGAAAGCAAATCCTTAAAATTATATTTATTCTCTTTTAGAAACTTTGCTACATTTCACGAAGAAGCTGTTAACAGAATCCTTGATGATATTGTAAGGGCATGTAATCCAAGAAAAGCTTTGGTTACCGGAAAATTCCTTCCCCGCGGTGGAATCAGTATCAATGTAGAAGCAAATTATCCCGAAGAATCAAGTTAGAAAAACCATTCACAAAATATCTTTAGGATCTTCCAGATACCCTTTGACCTTTTGCAGGAATTTTGCTCCAAGCGCACCGTCTATGCACCTGTGATCAAAGGAAGCTGTAACCTGCATCATTGAACGAATACCAATATTCCCATCAATAATAACCGGTTTTTGTTTTATTCTGCCAATAGCTAGAATTGCACTCTGCGGCGGATTTACAATTGCTGAAAAATTATCTATCTCAAACATTCCCAGATTACTGATTGTGAATGTTCCTCCTTCGTAATCAGATGGCAGAAGTTTACCATCTCTTGCTTTCTTTACAAGCTCGTCACGCTTCTTAGAAATATCAGATATTGCAAGCTTGTCTGCGTTGCGTATAACCGGAACAATCAAACCATCATCCACAGCTACTGCGAGTCCAATATTTATGTCTCCAATAATCTCTATTGAGTCTCCCTTAAAAGAAGAATTTATTTCTGGATTTTCAGATATTGCAAGAGCTGAAGCCTTTATAATCATATCATTAAACGCAGGCTTTGGTGATTTTTCGGCTCTGGCTTTTACGCACTCAGTCATATCTATTTCTGTTGAAAGATAGAAGTGAGGAATTGTTTGAAAACTCTTCTGAAGCCTTTCTGCAGTGACCTTCCTCATTCCCTTTACCGGTATCGTCTTTGCAGCAATTTTCTCGCCGCCTGCCGCTTCTTTAAAAGCAATCACATCCTCTTTAACAATCCTTCCACCGGGACCGGTTCCACTAATCTTTGTTATATCAACGCCTTTTTCTTTTGCCAGTTTCTTAGCTAACGGAGAGATTTTTATTCTTTTATCTTCCATGTTTGACTTGTTCTGAACTTCCGAAACAGGTTCTGCGACAGGCGTCTCTTCTTCTTTTTTTTCTTCTTCATGTAATTGTTCTGGCGGATTTTCAGGGAGTTCCTCATCCATGCTAGAAGCGGTGTACCCAATAATTGCCAGAACAGGCACAACATCCCCCTCTTTGTGAATGATTTTTCTAAGTACTCCTTTTGCAAATGATTCCACTTCCAGGGTTGCTTTATCAGTTGTAACCTCAAGAAGCACATCTCCTTTTTCTACGTTATCTCCCTCATTTTTCATCCATTTACCAACTGTTGATTCTTCAACGGTTTGACCGAGCTTCGGCATTATAATTTCTTTAATCATTGGCAAACCTCCTTGACTGCATCTATTACATTCTGTTTATTCGGGATCGCTGCATCTTCCAATACAGGACTCATTGGAACAGGTACATCTACGGCACATACTCTCTTTATAGGTCCATCCAATAAGTCAAATCCGTGCTCCATAACCAGCATTGCAATTTCACTAGCCACGTTACAAGTTTTATAGCCTTCTGAAACTATAACAAGTTTAGAGGTCTTTTTGACAGATGTCAAAATAGTATCAAGATCTAAAGGCTTGAGCGTTCTCGGATCAATAACCTCTGCTGAAATATTATCCTTCTCAAGCTCCGCGGCAGCTTCCATAGCTACGTGAAGTTGTCTGGAATACGCCACAATAGTAACATCACTGCCTTGTTTTTTGATATCAGCAACACCCAGAGGGATTATATATTCTTCCTCAGGAACTTCTCCCTTCATACCATAAAGCATCTTATGTTCAATAAACACAACTGGATTATCGTCTCTGATAGATGCTTTTAGAAGCCCTTTTGCATCGTAAGGAGTGGAAGGCATTACAAGATACAATCCGGGTGCATGCATTATCCATGCTTCAAGACTTTGGGAGTGATGAGCTGCAATACATCTACCAGCTCCACCCTCAGTTCTGAGAACCATGGGAACAGTAGTTTTTCCGCCAAACATATACCTCATTTTTGCTGCCTGATTTACAAGCTGGTCCATTGCCTGAGTAATAAAATCAATATACATAATCTCTGCAATCGGCCTCATACCTGTTATTGCAGTACCAATAGCAGCGCCAACTATGGCTGACTCAGAGATTGCTGTATCCCTTACTCTATCCTCTCCAAACTGCTCATATAAGCCTTTTGTTGCTCCATAAGCTCCTCCATATATCGCTACATCCTCTCCCATAATAAAAACCTTCTCGTCTCTTTCCATTTCTTCACGCATAGCTTCAACAAGTGCATCTTTATATAGTATTTCTCTCATCTTATAGCTCCTCCATTTAATAGGTCTGCTGGAGAAGGCGCATAAATATCATCCTTTAGCTCTTTAACATCAGGATACGGACTCTCAATAGCAAATTTCTCTGCATTTTCTACGTCTTCTTCAGCCTGTCTCTCAATTTGATTAATCTCTTTCTCTGTGAGAATTTTATTATCTATTAATTTTTCACTGAACTGCTTAATAGGACATTTATTTCTCCATTCCTTTTCCTCTTCCTTTGTTCTATATGCCCTGGGATCACTTCTTGAATGTCCGAAATACCTATATGTCTTACATTCCACAAGTGTAGGGCCACCTCCCTCACGAGCTCTTTTAACAGCTTTTTCTATAGTTTCTTTGACATCAAGTATATCCATACCATCACATATCATGTTTGGCATATCATATGCTTTGGCTTTATCCGCAATATTCTGCACTGCCGAACATCTGTTTGCAGCGACACTCATTCCATACAGATTGTTTTCGCAGACAAACACAACCGGAAGTTTCCAGACAGCAGCCATATTCAGCGATTCATGAAAAATTCCGTTATTAGATGCTCCGTCTCCAAAAAAACACAAAACCACCTGATTTGTTTTTCTCATCTTGATAGATAGAGCCGCTCCAACTGCAACAGGAAGATTGCTGGCAACTATGCCTGTTGCGCCAAGGTTTCCTTTTGTAACATCTGCAATATGCATTGAGCCACCTCTTCCTTTACAGTAACCTGTCGCCTTACCACAGAGTTCAGCCATCATTTCAGGCAGTTTGCCGCCTTTTGCAAGACAATGTCCGTGGCCACGATGTGTGCTTGTGATGTAATCATCTTCTTCTATTGCACTGCATGCTCCAACTGCGACAGCTTCCTCTCCTGCATAGAGATGTGACGCTCCTTTGATTATGTTCTTTGCAAGCAGTTCCATAACCTTTTCCTCAAATAAGCGTATATCCATCATCTTGCGAAGATAACCAACTAATTCTTCCTTTGACTCTTTCATATCCTCTCCTTTCAATGTTAGGGTGTTATAATTATCTTCATTTCTTTTCCTGTCTCTGCTCGTGCTATTGCTTCAGCTAAGTCGTCAAGTTTGAAATTCTTCGTTATGTATTTTTTTATCCTTATCTTTCCGCTTGCTATTAAGTTTATAGCCGTTTGATTATGACATGGACTGGATCCGTGAGTACCGGTTACAGAACATTCTTTATAGTGAATAACATTACTGTCTAATTGAATATATGGTTTATCTTTTGGCAATCCTCCGAAAAAATTCACATTGCCGAGATTTGCAACCATTTTCAGCGCGTCTTCCTGCGCTTTGCCAACTCCGCATGCAACCATAATCTTATCTGCTCCTCTACCCTGTGTTAAATCTTTAACCAATTTGATACTGTCCTGCTCTCTTGAGTTTATAAATAAATCCGCATCTACAGTCTTTTTTGCAAGTTCCAATCTTTCCTCTGATACTTCTATCATAACAGTTTTTGTTGCTCCTATTGCTCGAGCGAGTTCTGCATGCAAACATCCCATTGGCCCTGTGCCTATTATCACTACAGTATCGCCCATACCCACATTTGAAAGCTCCTGCCCGTTTATGACGCATGCCAAAGGCTCTGCAAGTGCCCCTTCTTCAAACGAAACATTATCTGGCAAAATGTTTACGCATCCATTATCTACGGCAATTTTCGGAACAATCATATACTCTGCAAATCCCCCATTCCAAAAGTATCCAATTGCCTGCAGATTTTCACACATTGCCTGTTTGCCCCGATGACAGTAATAACAGTCTCCGCATGGAACAGCCGGTGCAACCGCAACTCTGTCCCCAACTTTATATTTAGAAACATCCTGAGCAACTTCTATTATTTCTCCGGTCACTTCATGCCCTGTGACACGTGGAAAAGTAATAAGCCTGTGCCCATGATGAAAAACCTTTATATCTGTTCCGCATATAGCGCAAGCTTTTACTTTTATAAGCACTTCTCCTACCTGCGGTTTTGGAGTTGCGATTTCTGTAATCTTGAGTT
>Ga0207996_1001634_pt1 | contig 15103 bp, 14 predicted proteins | sample AntAceMetag02UKG_FD_184773 | JGI IMG/M metagenome (GOLD analysis project Ga0207996, IMG submission 184773) | Saline lake microbial communities from Ace Lake, Antarctica - Antarctic Ace Lake Metagenome 02UKG (SPAdes) (version 2) | ecosystem: Environmental > Aquatic > Non-marine Saline and... | reverse complement strand
GCCTGGAATTCATGATCAAAAAGAATCCAGGCGGCGCCATCTCCCCGATGCTGCGCGACGTGAAGAAGGGAACCAAACTGGATCTAACCGGACCCTATGGCGAATTCTTCGACCGGAAGGATGAGCCCGGACGAAAGGTCTTCCTGGCCACCGGCATCGGTATCAGCCCCTTCCGCTCCTTCCTGAAGAGTGCCGCCGTCGATGATTATCTGCTGGTTCACGGCATCCGGAAGGTGTCCGATCTGAAACTCTCGGAAGGGCTGGATGCGGCCCATCTGGTCACCTGTATCTCTCAGGAGGACGGCGGCTCCATCAAGGGGCGGATCACCGACTATCTGGAAACAGCCGAATTGAAACCCGACGACCGTTATTACCTGTGCGGAAACCCGATTGCGGTGAAAGACATCTCGAATGTGCTGGAGCAGAAGGGTGTCGCACCGGATCGGATCATCAAGGAATTCTATTACGCGTATTAATGGGAACAGAATTCAGGAGTCAGAATTCAGAAGCCAGAATGCGGCACAGGGGCGCACCGTCTCCACAAGAGATACGGATCAGAGTGCCGGGGGCTGCAGCGCCTTATCCTGTGCGCGCTTGAAGTCCATCGCCTTGGAAATCACTTCGGCCAGAGAACTGCACTCGAGCTTGCGGCGGATGTTCACGCGGTGCACATCAACCGTGCGGCCGCTGAGTCCAAATTTCTCTGCAATTTCCCGGGTGGTGAGACTGCCGCCGATGGCATAGAGGATTTCGCTTTCGCGCGCCGTCAGGCTTTCAAAGCCTGTGGAGTCTTTGTCGTGGGAGGAAGCCGCGCCATGCCCGGCGAGCAGGGCTTCCGCAGCAGGGCTGAGATAGGTGGTGCCGGACCGCACGGTGCGCAGCGCAGCCACGAGGGTTTCCTCGGCCTGGTCTTTCATCACATAGCCCTGGGCGCCGGCGCGAAGGACCTTTTCGGCATAGATGCCTTCGTCGTGCATCGACAGAACCAGAATGGTTCCTTTGTATCCATGGACACGGGCTTCGCGGATCCAGTCGAGCCCATTGCGGTCGCGAAGGGAGAGGTCGAGCAGCACGCAGGCGGGCGCATGGGCCTCCAGCGCGGCCAAGCCTTCTTCATAGGTGCCAGCTTCGGCGCAGACATCGAAATCCTCTTCGCGGGCGAGGAGCGCGGCCAAACCCTGGCGTACGATCGCGTGGTCGTCGACCAGCAGGAGGGAGGTGGGTACCGGTGCGGTAGCCATGGGATCAGTCCCGCTCCGCGCGGGGATCCCGGCGCATCAGTTCGATCACGGCCTCTTCGGGCTTCTTGCCGTGGTGAAGAATGGCATCCACCTGCTCAATGACCGGGACCGGGACGCCCGCTTCGTGGGCCCGCGCCAGCGCGATGCCGCAGGTGCAGACCCCTTCGGCGACTTGCACCATGCCGTCGAGGATCTGAGCCAGAGTTTCGCCCTTGCCCAGGCGCTCGCCGACGGTGCGGTTCCGACTCTGCGGGCTGAAACAGGTGACCATCAGATCGCCGATCCCGCTCAGGCCATAAAAGGTCTGCGGGTGTGCGCCGAGGGTCACGCCGAGGCGTGTCATTTCGACAAGGCCGCGCGTAATGAGTGCGGCCTTGGTGTTGTGGCCGAAGCCGAGGCCATCGCACACGCCGGCGGCAAGCGCGATGACATTCTTGAGGGCCCCGCCCAGTTCGACGCCCTGAACATCGTCGCTCGTATAGACACGGAAGGCATCGCCGGAGAACAGGTCCTGAAAGCGGTGGGCAATGGATTCGTCGGCACAGGCGATCGTCACGGCCGTGGGGACGCCGCGGGCGGTTTCGGGAGCGATGCTCGGACCGGAGAGCGCGGCGGGTGTCGCCACGCCCCACACCTCGGTGATGGCCCCGGTCATCCGTTCGTGCGTCGATTCATCAAAGCCCTTGGTGGCGCTGATGACTGGGAGTGAGCCTGCGGCGTGAAACGCCGGGGCAAAGCGCTCGAGCGTGGCACGCACATATTGGGACGGAACGACCATCACCACCGCAACGGCCCCTTCCAGGGTCTCCGCGGGATCGGCGGTCCATTCCACTTCGGCGGGCAGGTCCACGCCGACCATAAATTTGGAGTTGGTCCGGGTGCGGCGGATCTCGTCGATATAGTCGGCCGACGGTCCCCAGACGCGCGGAGTGTGGCCGTTGCGGGCCAGCGTCAGCGCCAGGGCTGTCCCCCACCCGCCATCTCCGAGCACGGCGACCTTCACTTCGAGTCTCCGGCTTCGCTCACCACGATCTCGTTTGAGATGGGGGGCAGATCCACGCCCTTGGCATAGGGCGTCGTCAGATACACATGCTTGATCCACGAGTTGAAGAACTCATTGCGGTTGGCCCGCCAGTTGTTGACCGGATGCTCCGCATCGAGATTCTCGAGCGGGCCGACATCGGGACGGTCCTTAAGCTTGTCGCGCCTGGCTTCGTCCAGCAGGCGCTGCGTGTTGTACTCCTGATGCCCCAGATGCATGATGAACTGGTGGTCCGGCGTTTCAAAAATGGTGTAGCCGCCCTTTTCAGCGTGGGCCAGCAAACGGACGCGCCCCTCCGTCTCCGCCTCTTCCAGAACAGCATCCTCGATGCCGGAATGGCGGCTCTGGGGACACCAGAACACATCATCGAGCCCGCCGGTCACCGGATGATCCTTGACCAGACTGCGGGTGGGATAGACCCCAAACACCTTCTGGGGATACATGGTCTTGTCGATGCCAAGATACTTGGCCAGCGCCAGCCCCCCCCAGCAGATGCCGAGCAGCCGGGTGCCGCTGACCTTCGCCACATCAATGATGCGGCGCAACTCCTCCCAGTAGGTGACGGATTCCCAGGGCAGGGCCTCGACCGGCGCGCCAGTCACAATCAGGCCATCCAGCGAGGCCACGGATTGCGCCCAGTCGAACGGGATGTAGTGCTTGTCCAGATGCTTCTGATCGGAACTCTTGTATTCATGGTCCCGGAGACGGATCCAAACGGGAATGATCTGCAGGATGCTCCGCCCCATCGGCGCGAGCAGATTGAACTCGTAGTCCTCTGCATGCGGCATAATGTTCAGGATACCGATGCGCAGGGGGCGGATATCCTGATGCTCGGCCGCCTCTTCGCCCAGCCACGCCACATGGTGCTGATCGAACAGGGGCTGCAAGCGATGATTAGGTGTCAGTCGAATGGTCACAATGTAGTCCTCACAGAGCGTTTATCCTGCCACCGCGCACCCATGCCTGTCCATCCTAGAAGTAGATGTCCCGCTCGCCGGCGACGATTCGTTCGTAGTTTTTTGAAAAGGCCTCCCAGATCTTCGGCTGCTGGGTCCGCACTGCCTCGAGTTCCTTCCGGAGAAGCGCCTCGCCCACGCTCTGTGTCTCGGGCGTGGCGAAATCATCCAGCCATTCCTTGAAGGTGAGCACGGCATTCAGCTTGCAAAACTTGCCTTCGGCGCCGGTCCGCAGCAGATCCATGATGCACTTGCCGGTCCGGCCGCACCGGTAGCCCGCCGTACAGAAGCTGGTGATGCAGCCCATGCCAGCCCATTCGCGGATGCACTCATCCAGGCCGCGCGGATCGCCCAGCAGGAACTGCTGGCGGTCGCCTTGCTGGTTCTCCTGCCCGTCGGCATAGGCGCCCACCCCGATGTTCGAGGCGGCATCCATCTGCGTGACACCAAACGGCAGGAGCCGGCGGCGCATCGCGGGGGTTTCGCGGGCGGTGATGATGAGACCCGCATAGGGGATCGCCAGGCGCGACAGCACCACCAGGCGCTCGAAGTCCTCGTCATTCACCCGCCACTCCGGGTTCTCCACAAAGGGAGTGTTCACGGCGGGCTCCAGGCGCGGGAAGGACAGGGTGTGCGGGCCGATGCCGCAGAACCGTTCCATCTCAAGAGTATGGGCCTGCTGGGCCAGCAGCTCAAAGCGCCAGTCGGTCAGCCCGTAGAGCACGCCGATGCCGTTGTCGTCGATACCGGCATCCTGCGCCCGGTGCATCGTCGTGAGCCGCCAGTGGAAATTTCCCTTGATGGTTTTGGGCGGGTGCACCCGCGCATAGGCGCGCCGGTCATAGGTCTCCTGGAAGACCTGATAGGTCCCCAGCCCGCAGGTCTTCAGGCTCTGCAGTTCGCTCACGCTCATCGGCGCGGCATTTACATTCACGCGGCGGATCTGGCCGATCCCTTTCCGCGTGGGCACTTTCACATCATATATGGTGCGGATGCTCTCCTCGATGTACTCCGCTCCCGATTCCGGGTGCTCGCCGTACACGACCACAAGCCGCTTGTGACCCAGCGTTCCGGCCAGGGCCTCGGTCTCCAACCTCACCTCATCCATGGTAAGCACGCGGCGCTCGACCGCATCGTTCTCGCCCCGCAGCCCGCAGTAGGCGCAGTTGTTCACACACTTACTGCTGAGATAAAGCGGCGCAAAGGTGACAATGCGGTTGTCATAGACTTTCCGCTTGATGGCCCCCGCCGCCTCGCACATCTCCTCCCACAGCCCGGGATCCCGGACGCGTATCAGAATGGAGAGCTCCTCCTGCGACAGGGTCTGCACCTCCATCGCCTTGGCAATCAGCCCCCGGACCTGCTCCGGCTCCGGCTCGCCGGTGTTCTCCAGCAGACGGTAAATCTCCGCATCGTTCACATAGTCCGACCCGTCCGGATTCAGATATTTGGTTATCTCCGCCGGTTTGATACGATCCCGCACCCAGGTTTGTCTTTCCTCCGCTGTCATTGAATCTTCCAATCTTTTGCTTCCGCCGGGAATGCCGCAGTCTGTAGAATCGAGACCTTCCTCAGGGTAAAACGCTTGATAAAATCACCTTCTCTTTAATACACCACATCCGGGCATTTCACAACTATCGGCTGCGAAACGGGGCACGGGCGTTCTTTTCCTTGCGGAAGCCCCCTGCGCCCCCTATCCTGCTATGATTATCCATATAACACTGGAGCCGCTTGATGACCCATTCCGCCGAAAAATCCCCTGACAGCAAGTTGCGCACCCTCGCGCTGATCCTCCTTCCCATCTTCGGTATCGTCCTCGTCGGTGCCGTCATCTACAGCACAAAGACTAAAGACAAAGCAGCGGTCACCGTCGTCTATTCGGCCGAAGAGGCCACGGACATCAACACCGGCGATATCATTGATGCGACCGCCCGCGGCGCCGTCATTGAAGCCAAGTTGGGCTATCGCTACAAAGTGTTTGTGAATGATGAGAGCGATGACCGCTCCTCCGGAATCGCCAAACTGGGTGGCCTGGTCACCTTCATCCCCGGCGCTCGCCGTGGCCAGACCGCCATCATTGATGTCACCCGCGTGCGCGAACGCGTCGCCGATGCCGTCCTGGTGCAGGTTCTGTCGCAGGTCGATCTGCCTCCGAAGGCTCCCCGTGGACCCTACTCCCCGCCCGCCGGCGACTCCACCGCGCATATCATCACCGGTGCGGAGATGGATGTCATCATCTCCGAGGCCTCCACCAAGAACCCGGAAACCGAGGGCGTCGCCCGCGTCAGCGGACTGGTCATTTTTGTCAACGGCGTACCCACCATCGGCGAACGCGTGAATGTACGCATCACCGACCGCCGCGAACGCCTGGCCTTTGCGGAGCCCACCGGCCAGCCGGCCGGCACCGATCCCCTTCCCGCCTCCAGCGCGCCGCGCCGTCAATCCTTCACCCCCGCCTCCGGAGATCCGGTGGTGGTCGGTGCCGAAATGGATGTCATCATCTCGGAAGCCTCTTCCAAGAACCCGGACACCGAGGGTGTCGCGCGGATCAATGGACTCGTCGTCTTTGTCGATGGCGCCACCACCATCGGTGAGCGGGTGAATATCCGCATCACCGGACGCCGAGACCGTATGGCCTTTGCCGAAACCACCGGCAAGCCCGCCGGGGAGGCAGAACTGGCCTCCGGCAGCTCCACCCGGAAACCCCGCCATAGTTTCACCCCCTCCCCCGGAGACTCGGCCGCCCACGTCATCGAAGGCGCTGAGATGGATGTTATTATCTCTGAAAAATCCTCCAAAAACCCCGACACCGAGGGCGTGACGCGCATCAATGGCCTTGTGGTCTTTGTAGATGGCGCTACTGAGATGGGCAAACGAGTCAATGTCCGCATCACCGGGCGGGGTGAACGGATGGCATGGGCTGAACTGACCGGCAAGCCCACTGGCACCTCCGCCCTGCCCAAGTCCACCGCCCGGCGCAATGCCTCCCGCGCTCCCCGAAAATCCTTCGTGCCGAAGGCCGGTGACGCCAATGCCCATATTGTTCCCGGCGTAATCCTTGCCACAACCATCCTGGAACCCTCGACCAAGAACCCGGACACCGAAGGGGTTGCCAAGGTCAACGGAATGGTCATCTTCGTCAAGGGCGCTACCACGCCCGGACAGACTGTGAATGTGCGCATCACCGACCGCCGCGAGCGCGTCGCGATGGGCGAAGTCACCCTCGACGCCCCCACGGCAGCAGAAGAAGCGTCCCCCGAACCGACCGTCTCGCCGGCCCCGTAACCGCCTTCCCCCCATCGGAGGTTCCCATGGCCCAAACCCTAACCAACGAACGCAGTCTTCTTCGGCGCCAGGAAAGCATCGAAAAGGAGCTGCAACTGCTTAAGCGCATGCGGATCATCGAATGGAGTGGCGCAGCCCTGTTCATCATCTTCGGACTCATCTGGAAGTTTTTCGTCGAAAGTGGCACCTCTGCCTGGTTGATTCTAGGCGGCGGCCTGCTGTTTCTAGCCCTCGGTCACGAGGCGCGCCGGAAGGAAAGCATCCAGGAACACGCCGATACCCAGAGCACGCGCGGCACGAAAGAAGAGATGGCCCACCTGCTGGATAACAAGCTCGCGAATGATCACTTCATCCTCAATGACCTGCGCCTCAAAGTCGGCCGGGAAAAATGCTGGATCGACCATCTCGTGGTGGCCCCTTCCGGCATGTTTGTCATCAACACGCTGAACTGGAGCGGCAAGATCATCGGCGACACCAGCCGCCAGTCCCATACCTGGAAGATCCGCGCCACCGACGGCACCCTCCGCCCGGCGCGCAATCCGGTCGGCCGGGCGCTTCGGGAACGTCGCATCCTGTGCAACTGGCTGAAAGGCACTCAGCTCATCTGGGAACGGGTCCATCCGCTGGTCATCCTGGCGAGCCCGGACGCGGACATTCAAGTCACCAACTCGGAAAAGCGCGTTTTCACCCCAGAACAGGCGGTCGCCTTCATCAATGACTTCTGCTTTGAAAAGCCCATCCTCTCGAATGAGGAAGTCGAGAAGCTGGCCTCCGGACTCAACGAACAGCAGGAACAGGCCTGACCGGCCCGATCCGAGGACGATCCATTGGCCAAGATTCTCCGTAGCGAAAGCAGTCTCCGCATCCGCCAGGATGCCATTGACCGCGAATTGGGACGGCGGAACATCATCCGCGTCATCGTCTGGGGCCTGGCCCTTTCGCTCTCGGCATGGGGTCTGGCCGCCTCCCTCCTTCACGGGTCCTATCTCGGGGCGCTGGGGGCCCTGCTGATCCTCGTTCTCGCCGTCGGTTATGAAATTCACCTTCGCGAGATCGTGGTCGAAAGCCATAACCTCGAAGGGGGACGCCGCGGCGAACAAAAGATGGCGAACCTGCTGGCGGAACGCCTCGCCGACGACCATGTCATCCTGAACGACCTGGAATTTTCAATCGGACGCCAGCGCTGCCAGATCGACCACCTTGTTCTCGCCCCCTCCGGCATCTATGTCATCGAGTCCAAGTTCTGGGCGGGCACGCTCAGCGGCGATGCCCAGGACACCCAATGGACGAAGTGTCGAAACAAAGGGAAGACCCAACTGGTCAAAAGCCCCATCCTGCAATGCGAGCGGCAGCGGTCTATGTTCATCACGCTGCTGACCACCCGCGTCCCAGAAGACCGGATCCATGCCATGGCCGTCTTCACCCATCCCGGGGTCAACTTGCAAATCACGAATCGGGAAAACCGCGCCTTCCGATTCCCTGAGGCCATCCGCTTCATCAATGACCGCTGTTTCGATCCCTCGGTTCTCACGGGTGAACAAATCGAGGTAATCGCCCAGCACATCAACCGGGGTCAGGCATAGGCCCCCGACTCGCGCAGCATGAACTTCCTCTGCGATTTCCACCTGCACTCCTGCCTCTCCCCCTGCGGCTCTCTCGACATGTCGCCGACCGCCATGGCACGCGCGGCGAAAGCCGCCGGTCTCGATGCCATTGCCCTCACTGACCACAACTCCGCCCTCAACACGCCGGCCTTTGCGGCCGCCTGCCGGAACGAAGGCCTCCACGCCCTCTTCGGCATGGAAGTGAACACCCTCGAGGAAATCCACTGCCTCGCCCTGTTCGAGACGCCGGAGGCCGCTCTTGCGTTCGGCGCCCTCCTGTTTGACCACCTCCCCGATTTCCGGAATATCCCAGAGAAGATCGGTGATCAGGTCGTCGTCAATGAGCACGAAGAAGTGCTCCAGCAGGTCAGCCGGTATCTCGGAGGCGCCACCGACATCCCTTTCAGTCAGCTTCCCGCACGGGTCGATGCCCATGGGGGTCTGTTTATTCCCGCCCACATCGACCGCCCCGGATGCGGGGTCCTGGCCAAGCTGGGCAGGATTCCCCCCGAAAGCGGCCCCGTTCTCGGCGTCACCCGCTTCCAACTCCAAGCGCTGCGCGATCGCCTGGAACCCGACTATACTCTCGTTACCTTCTCGGATGCCCACTATCTCAACGATATCGGACGGGCCGCCACTCGAATCGAAACCGACACCTTCAGTCTCGCCTCCATCCGTAAGGCCCTCCTGGCCCATCGCGCCATTCCCGTCCTCCGGCCGGAGACATCCCGGAGCCATTCATGATAGCCACCACCTGTCCCACACATCTCAGCGCTGCCAGTCTGACCTGCTTTAAACGCATCCGGACTTGGCTGAGGCGGGAAGCCAGCCACCACACCGGCCCCTTCATTGTGGGCATCGGCGGCCCGGGCGGCTGCGGCAAAAGCACACTCTCCCGCTGGCTCCGGCATCAGGTGGATGGCGCCCGCATCCTGTCGCTCGACGACTTCCGTCTCCCCCGCCGGCACCGCCCCGCCCACGGACGCTATGGTTCCCATCCCGACGGCAACGATCTGCAGCGCCTAACCCGCTGCCTGAAGGATTTTCGAAACGGTCTCCCCATCCGGCAGCCGATTTTCGATCCCATCGCCGGAGAGGCCATCGAAGAACGGCAGGTGCCCGCCGCCACGATCCTGTTGGCCGACGGGGAACTGGCGGCGCATCAGACGCTCCGCCCCCGCTTCGACCGGCTGATCCTGGTGGATGCGCACTGGCGCACGCAACTCAACACCCGCCTGACCCGCGATCTGAAGGAACGCCATTGCACGCTGGAGAAAGCCATCGATGTCTTTCTGCAGAGCAACCTGCGCGATTATCCGAAATTTGCCGCCGGGGCGCACGAGGCCGCCGATGTCCGGCTCTACTGCGATACCCGCCACACCTTTTCCCTTCGCCGCATCTGACCACCGCCGACCCGCCGCCATTTCCAGATTGATTCCACCCCCTCCCCGCCCTACCCTGTTCAATGAAATGAAAATCCTCCCCATTCTTCTCATGGAACTCATTCTCGCAAGCGGTTGTGCCCACACCGGTCCGGTTCTCCTGTGCCAGGCCAGCGTGGAAAACCACACGCCGCGCGATCTGCACAATTTTCGCATCATTCACCATCCGACCGAACGGATCCTGAGCAGCAATCAGATCCTGGCAGGGAAAGACATCGGGCTGGGCGTCCCCCATCCTGAACTCAAAGCGACCTCAGCCACGCTCACCTGGGAAGATCCCATGTGGGGGCACCGCCAGGTGGAGGTGCAGATCCCACCCCCGGAAGGGACTGCCCGCCTCAAACAGCTCATCTACTCCATCGGCCCCTCCGGGCTCGTGGATGTCCGCCTGGTGCCGTGCGAGTGATGCCCCCGCGCGCCTGAGCGCCGCCCGGGCAACAAAAAACCCACCGGACGCATCCGGTGGGTGGGTTGGACAAAATCCTCCGCGCTACGGAACCAAGAACTTTTCGGTGAAGTCGATCACCTCGCCCTTGATCTTCCGCTGCAGCTTCTCGTTGTCCGGAGAGGCCACAATCTGACCGACCCATTGGGCGATCTGCTTCATTTCCGCCTCGCGCATCCCGCGCGTCGTGATGGCCGGGGTTCCGATGCGGATGCCGGACGTCACAAAGGGCTTCTGCTTGTCGAACGGGATCGCGTTCTTGTTCACGGTGATCAAGGCCTGATCCAGCGCGGTGGAGGCATCCTTACCCGTCACATTCAGCGGGGTGAGATCGGCCAGCATCAGGTGGTTATCGGTGCCGCCCGACACAATGCGGAGGCCCGCTTTTTCCAACTCGGCAGCGAGCGTCTGGGCATTGACGACAACCTGACGCGCGTATTCTTTGAAGGCCGGCTGCTGCGCTTCGAGGAAGCATACAGCCTTGGCCGCGATCACATGCATCAAGGGGCCACCCTGAATACCGGGGAAGATCTGCTTGTCAATGTCCTTGGCGAAGGCCTCTTTGCAGAGGATCATGCCGCCGCGGGGTCCGCGCAGGGTCTTGTGGGTGGTCGTGGTGACAAAGTCGGCATAGGGAACCGGGCTCGGATGGAAGCCGGCAGCCACGAGACCGGCAATGTGCGCCATATCCACCATGAGATAGGCTCCGACATCGTCCGCGATGGCCCGCAAGCGCTTGAAGTCGATAATGCGTGAATAGGCACTCGCACCGGCGCAGATCATCTTAGGCTTGTTTTCGATCGCCAGCTTTTCGATTTCATCATAGTCGATGCGCTCCGTTTCCGGGTTCACCCCGTAGGAAGAGACGTGGAAGAAACGGCCTGAAAAATTCACCTTGTGACCGTGGGTCAGATGACCGCCGTGATCCAGACTCATCGCCAGAATAGGGTCGCCGGGCTGCAGCATGGCGAAATAGACGGCCATGTTGGCACCGCTTCCGCTGTGCGGCTGCACATTCACATGCTCGGCACCAAACAGCTCCTTGGCACGCTCAATGGCCAGGCGTTCCGCCTCGTCCACAAATTCACAGCCGTTGTAGTAACGCTTGCCCGGATAGCCTTCGGCATACTTGTTGGTCAACACAGACCCCTGCGCCTCGCGAACGGCCCGGCTGACATAGTTTTCCGACGCAATCAGCTCGATGTTCTGCCGCTGGCGCTTCACCTCGCCCTGAACCGCGGCATAGACATCGGGGTCACGCTCGTGAATGGCCTCCGGCTCTGTCACACGAAGGGCACAGGCATTGATTTTCTGAACGCGGCGATCATGGCGGCTGCCCGGTTCGAACTCGCCGGAAAACCAGGCATCGAGCATTTCGGGAATCTGCTCTATCGGGGTCACACTCGAGCCCAAGGCCAAAATATTGGCATTATTGTGCTCGCGGGCCATACGGGCCATCTTCGCATTAAAGACAAGGGCGGCCCGCACCCGCGGGAACTTGTTCGCCGCCATGCTCATGCCCACGCCCGTTGTGCAGATCAGAATCCCCTGCTCCAGCGCGCCATCCGATACACGACGCGCCACTTCCACAGCAAAATCCGTGTAGTCCACCGACTCGGGGCTGTAGGTGCCGAAATCCGTCACCTCCACGCCCTCGCGTTCGGCCAGAAGATCCTTGATCTTCTGTTTCATCTCAAATCCACCGTGGTCTGATCCAATTCCGATTTTCATGATGACATCCCTTTCCAAGATGAGTATCCGTTCATACCCCAGTCTGGATCAAAAAATCCACAAATATCCCTACAAAACGGTCTCTGTTCCGTTTGATTCCCCCTGTTAATCAACTTTTAACCATCAAACAATAACAACCGCCCCCCAAAATATAATGTTCAATATGTAGACCTATTCTGCTCCCGGAAGGGCATCCACAAAAACAACATAGCGAGCAGTTGAGTCAGAACCTTCATCAATCTTATAGGTGGGTTCGTATCTGAAGTCAGGACTATTGATATCTTTAAGTGTACGAATCTCCCCCGAAATCAAGTAAAATGCCCCAAAGTCAACTGTCAGAGGAATCACTTGAACCGTATAGTGAGATTGGTTGCTAAAGGTCAGTTGCTTGGCTTTCTCTTTGGTGTCATCGTCCCCTAATAAACATCCTGTCAAACCAAACGCCAACGCTATCATTACAATACTAACTATAACTTTTTTCATTCCTACCACCTTGTAAGCAAAACCGTCTTTTTCGCCGTTGCTGATATTCTTATCAATTCATTCATAGACTAAGCTTTGACCTTCCTTCAGTCAAGCCATCCGCTCTAATAACCCATCTTAGAATCTGCCGTAAATTCGACATAAATATCCCTAAATCAACTCGTTTTTGACCCCATAAATCATATTCACCAATCTTGCCCATGCCTTCTGGTAACCCGTTCTTTCCTATCGATCCCGTCTGCTCTTTTAGATGAAAAGTGGCGCGCCCGGCAGGACTCGAACCTGCAACCTTCTGATCCGAAGTCAGAAGCTCTATCCAATTGAGCCACGGACGCAACAAAACCTGCATCCTAAGGATGAGGAAATCTGAATTACAGCTTATCTTCGGTGCGGAGACGATTCCAAATCTCGTCCATTTCGGCCAGGGTGCAGTCCTTCATCTTACGACCGTTGGATTCGATTTCCTCTTCCACAACGCGGAAGCGGCGTTCGAATTTCGCGTTGGTCCGCTCCAAGGCAAAGGCGGGATCCACTTTGACGAAGCGAGCCAGATTCACCACGGAAAAGACGATATCGCCAAGTTCTTCGAGGACATGCTCGCGATTACCGGATTCGATCGCTTCCTTGAACTCGGCCACCTCTTCGTTCAGCTTGTCATAGACATCGGAGATATCAGGCCAGTCGAAGCCCACACGAGCGGCGCGCTTCTGAAGTTGGTAGGCACGGTGCAGAGGCGGCACATGTTTGGGCACGCCATCCAGCACGGACTCGCGGCTTTTCTTTTCCTTCTTCTTGAGGTCATCCCAATTACGGAGGACTTCGGCGGAATCCGCCACCTTCACATCCCCGAAAATATGGGGATGGCGAAAGATCAGTTTGTCGGAAATACCTTTGGCCACATCCGTGAAGGTAAAGGACTTCTCCTCGGCCGCGATCTGCGACTGGAAGGCAATCTGTAGCAGGACATCCCCGAGTTCTTCAACCAGATGGTCCCGGTTGCCGCTCTCCATCGCATCGAGGGCCTCATAGGCCTCTTCGATCAGATGGGACTTGATGGAATCGATATCCTGCTCGAGATCCCATGGGCAACCGTCCTTGGGACGGCGCAGGCGGGACATAATCTCCAGCAGGCGGGCCATCTCGTCGGCGCCCTTGCGGATCGCTTCAGGTTCTGCCGTTGGGGCGTGCGCTTGTTCTTTGGCGGCGACCTCTTCCGAGGTTGGGGAATCAGAAGCTGATTTCTTCGAAGAACACATCGGGCTTCACGTCTTTCAGGTCGGAGCAGACCAGATTGGCACCACAGAAGTCCTGGAAATCGGTGAACTCATCCGTGACCACGACCACATTCATCATAGCGGCGAGCGCGGTTTTGGTGGTGGCCATACTGCTGACAATGGTGAGACAGCGTTTGGGACTGCGTCCGAGGGCTTTGGCAATGCGGAGCCAATGCTCGGCACGCGGGAACGCCTTCTCTCCGGGTGCGCCGGAATAGACATTCACATCCCACCGGTCGAAGCCCAGATGGGCGGCGACGCCCTCTGCGGAATCCTGCGGAAGCATGGAAGCGCAGGCAATGACCGCGCCGCGAGCCTGGGCTGCATCCAACCACTTGACGAGGCCTTCGCTCACCAGAGTGGACTTCTGCATCAGACGGGACGTGGTTTCATTGATTAGCCGCTCGACGACCTGCTCGGGGGTGACGGCGGTGTAATTCATCGCCTCAAGAAATTCCGGCATATAGGCCGTCGGGGACGGATGCAGGCAGTGGCGGGAGAACAAAATGGGGGTCAATTCAATCCCCTGCTCTTTCAAAATGCCCGAGAGCACTTCATAGCGGATCTGCCGGGCGCCCAGTGCCACATTGTCCATTTCAAAAATCAGCGCGCTTCGTGCGGAAGCACCTTCGGCTTGCTCTTCAATCACTTCGTTTTCCATCTCTTCTCTCCTACGGTTCAGTCACAAAATCTCAGACACTCTAAAACGCCAGCCACGGCGGGTCAATCGGTTTCCTAGCTGTCTGCTGGATTCCGATTGATAAAACTTACGCCTCCGGCGCGCTCCCGCTCTCTTTCGAAGGGGCTCCCTCAGACGGGCTTTTCTTCCGCCAAACAGGGCGCGATCCATCGCCATAGGGCTTGCGGGAAGCCGGCTTACCACCCGAATCACCGGGCTTGCGGAATCCACCGCCGGCCCCATATGGCTTACGGGGTCCTCGGTCATCTCCGCCAGGACGGGGACGGTATCCGCCGCCGCCTCCACCACTGTACGGTCTGCGCGGGCCGCGATCATCACCGCCGGGGCGAGGACGGAATCCACCGCCGCCTCCACCACTATAAGGTCTGCGTGGGCCGCGATCATCGCCGCCGGGACGAGGACGGAATCCACCACCACCACCGCTATAGGGTCTGCGGGGACCGCGATCGTCACCACCGGGACGAGGATGGAATCCACCACCGCCACCGCCGCTATACGGTCTGCGGGGACCACGATCATCGCCTTCCGGACGCGGGCGGTATCCGCCGCCGCCTCCACCGCTATAAGGTCTGCGTGGGCCGCGATCATCGCCGCCGGGACGAGGAGAATATCCACCGCCGCTGCCGCTATACGGTTGACGGGGGCCGCGATCATCACCGCCAGGACGGGGACGGTATCCGCCGCCGCCTCCACCACTGTACGGTCTGCGCGGGCCGCGATCATCACCGCCGGGACGAGGACGGAATCCACCGCCTCCACCGCCGCTATACGGTCTGCGGGGACCACGATCATCGCCTTCCGGACGCGGGCGGTATCCGCCGCCGCCTCCACCGCTATAAGGTCTGCGCGGGCCACGATCATCGCCGCCGGGACGAGGAGAATATCCACCGCCGCTGCCGC
>Ga0207996_1001630_pt1 | contig 15129 bp, 10 predicted proteins | sample AntAceMetag02UKG_FD_184773 | JGI IMG/M metagenome (GOLD analysis project Ga0207996, IMG submission 184773) | Saline lake microbial communities from Ace Lake, Antarctica - Antarctic Ace Lake Metagenome 02UKG (SPAdes) (version 2) | ecosystem: Environmental > Aquatic > Non-marine Saline and... | reverse complement strand
ACAGCGTGGTTCAGGCTGCCAAGGCTCGAGCTCGTGGCTACCGAACTACTCGAAATATTGTTACTATAATCTATCTTATAGCAGGAAAACTGAATTTCGGCTTACCCACTTGAAATAGCGAGGAACCAATTATCTTCTTCTCAGGATTTGGTTTAAGATTGATGGCTCTAATTTCATATCGACCCGAGCTAAAATTTTTTCTGCTAAGCATGAGAAGCTCCACCTTCCTCTCCTCAAAAACAATTTCTGATGAATTTAGTTTTTTAATGAGTTCCGATCTTACTCGATTTATAGTCTCTCTTAGGTTCTTAAATCTTGATTCGAAGGTTATTTCAAGTAAATGGGCCTCAATCTTGATTCCCATGAAATCCAATAGGCCTACATGGGCACAAATCATTTGCGGTTTTTCAATGGAGAAAGTCTTATTAAAGTCAAATGAGGCAATGCCCTCTGGAGAGACCTTTATTGAATCGCTTGCCACAACACCACACTTTTTGCCTAATAAAGCGACTATTAGAGACATCGTACCTCCTTCTATTGAAAGGTTCAGCACTCACGAACAGATAAGAGATCAGGGGGTCACAGCTAGGATTCGGAACCGCAGAAACCCGTAAGTATAGGAACTTAGCCATTTAGTGCCGAAATTAGCTTTGGCACCGTCCTCATCTATTCTTTCCTCTTTGTTTTTCACATAACGCTTGAATTGAGACGCCGCGCACAAAACGTTGAATCACGGGCGTCTCGCGCATGAAAGCACCGCTATTTCGCGGTCGGCTCGAATGACTTGTTCCGAGGCGCATTCGTTGTAAAGCCATGGGTGTCAGGCCTACACAGTTCACATAAAAATTTGAGAAAGGGGTCTGCCGTTGACCCTTAGTCCACCCCCTCTGTTGGTCTCGGGGACGTCCATCAGTAAGTAAATAACTCATCTAACTACCCTATATTATTTATTTTGTTGTAACTTCAGTCCTGCCGATTTTGGTCTATTCCCACTTTTACCCCATATTGGTCATTGATTAGAGGGTCAAATCTTTGATTGACTTACCTTTAACCACTAAGCTGGGCCACAAACACAAAACCCCGCTCTCAATTGTTCAGAGTAACGGGGTTTTTGGCGAGCGTGGAACATTCTAAATCCTCTTTCCCTCTCGGGTTGAAAGAAGAAGCCTGATTCTGTAATAGTGCCTATTGCCGTATATCGTTTATAAAAAACTAGGCCAGAAGTCAATGAAAAAGGGTTACGGGTTGCGAGTTACGGGTTGCGGGTTGATAGAAACTTGTCGAAGATCCAGTTTTTAAGCGGGGAAGCTGGGTATTGGGCCTTGGGATTGATCATTGATGATTGAAAGACCAAAGTGGTTTGATACTGGTTGCTGGATACTAGTTACGGGTTGCCCCGCTGATGCTTCGCAACAAGCGGGATCTCCGCTCTGCTTCGACGGGTCAGGAGTTACGGGTTGCATTGAAATTTCATTGGTCTTCATCCCCGGAAATTGCATTAAGGATTTTCAATTTTAGTCCTTCATCGTTTTCATCGCCGTTTATTACCGCGAAGATAATGTCGTGAAGTAGATCTTTATCGATATTCCCTGCGGCAACATGATAACTGATGTTCTCCATTTCCCGAATAAAATGTCCCGAGCAATAAAGATACCCGTTCAATAGGAGCATCTGAGCACAGAGTGTAATGGCGATCCGTTTGTTACCATCCAGAAAACAATGGAATTTACAGGCCGAAAAAAAGAGGTGCGTCAATTTATCTTCAAAGTCAGGATAATAGTCGTCATTCTGAATATGCTGGAGCACACTTTCCAGTTTTCCCAAATCAAGATGCCCCAGCGCACCGCCGCCGCTGGGTCTCCGCCCCCACCTGGTGACAGGGGAATCCGGCCTCGATGAGTCTCAAGTCGTTTTCAATGGGATGGTTCATGGGTCTCCTTTGTTCTGTTTAGCCATTTTGCCAAGGGACATCCAATATGTCCGATAACTATCCAATTTGTGAAGGGTTTTTCACCCTGTGTCCTGTTTGTCCAGTTTATGGCCGGCTCATAAAAGACATGGTCCATTTGAGCCATTTGCGAGTCCGAGACGATTTGTGTCTCGCTCCTTCCCGGTTCGTGGCGTGTTTATCAAGCACGTGTTCTCTTTCCTGCCGCGTCCCCATGCATCTCTTTTGAAGTCTCATGACCCATTTGGCCCATATATGGCCTCTTTGACGGTTTGCTCTTGAGGCATTTGAGGCATAATTGAGGCATAACCAAGCGTGTTCGTTTTGGGTCAATTGAGTCATTTGTGGGGCATTTGCCCCTTCCAGTATTTTGAATTTGGCTAACGATTCCATATTAATTCGGTCCTGTTTGCGGATATCCCACAAATGATCATTAGCCTGCGCCATGAGCCCTTTGAGCCCTTCATGAGCCCTTTCTCTCCGCATTTTGACATGCGCCCTTAGAACGCTTTGAAGTCTGATTCATGGCCTTTCGTGTATCAACCCTTTCCGATTCGTGACGGGTTTGGTGGGTTCGTGGCGGGTTCCCCGATTGAAAACCGATGGCGGGTTTGGTGGGTTCATGACGTGTTCTCCCCTCCCTTGCCAGTGACGGACTTCGTTTTGGCAATTACATAATGTGCCGATTGTCCGGTATCGCCAACTTTAGCGAAAATTCTGAGATCTGTGAGCTGCCGGAGTTCCCTGAGCGCCGTGCTTGAAGATATTCCCGTCAAATCCCGATAGATAGCATTGTTAATGCGGCCTTCAACTTTTGCGTGTTTAACAGCCTGTTTCTGTCTGTTATTCAGGTTGTATCCGGCCAATACTTCCTCCGTCAGCCAATCCCGCCAGAGCGTGCTCACGAATAGACCTGCCCGTTCTTCAAAATCGGGCGCAGGGAGACCGGCTTCACTGCAGCGTTCAATCATATCCAGCGTACCGCTGCCTGCCTTCTCAACAAGGGCATGGGTGTCAGGCCTACACATTTGACAAGTCAAGATCCGAAACAATTTTGCTAATCTGTTTTTGCGGTTCCCTGTCAACTGTGTAGGCCTGACACCCATGCTTTTTTATACTTTCTTAAGCTCTTCGCCAAAAGATTCGTGTATCTTTCCCGTGAAATACCTCGCCATTTTTGTAATGGTTTTACCGAGGCCTCAATTACGGCCTTCAGAAAACCTACATTTGCAAATCATCCAGAAACTCCGATGCAGGATCGACGGCCGTCACAAGCAGATGATCCCGAGCACGGGTGCAGGCTACGTAAAGAAGGTGTCGTTCTGTGTTGTAAACTTCTTCCAGATCTGCATCGTCCGAGACCGTTTCGATTCGTTTCTGCAGGGGAACGACCTCATCATCACAGGCCATCACGCAAACGGCTCGGAACTCCAGGCCCTTGGCGAGATGCATGGTGCTTATCGAAACGTAACCGCTGGTCGTTTCAACCTTATCGTCCAGCACCCTGAAAGGGAGCCCGGCATTCTCGACCGCCGCACGACCTCTGCCTAGTTCAGCCGCGGAACGTACACAAACACCCATTTCGTGAGGCATTACTCCCTCGCTGGCTCGATCCGACAGCCAATTACTGACCGTTTCAATTTCGTCTTCAGGGGTGTTCAAAACCATGATGGTCGGTTTCGGCCCGTTGAATACCGAAATCGTCCCACGCCTCTCTTCCATATTTCCATCAACGTCGGACAATTCGGGTCCCAACAGACGGTCGGCCTGCATTCTAATCTGGTGCGACGTCCGGTAATTGATGCGCAGTGTCCGGGAACGCCCCCGAATATCGATGCCGAGCGCCTTCCACGAGAAGGGCTGCTGAAAAATACGTTGACCAAGGTCGCCTGCAAAGAAAAGGCTGTTCGGTCGCCCCCCGGCCGAAAGAGCGGCCAGAAACCGCAACTGGGGAACGCTGACATCCTGAGCCTCGTCCACTACAACAAAATCGAAAGGCGGATGTTTGCTCACTGAAAACTGAGAGGCCAGTCGGCTGAATACATCGGCGTATGTTACCATGTTCCGGGTCTTCAATGCGGATCGAATACGATCGAAAATGGACCAGAGCATGACACGCTGCTTCTCCGGCAGACGCGTTTTTCGACCCAGCCGTATGACATCACGATAGGCATCCCAAGTGTTCAACTGCCATGCGTCAACGACCTGCTCCCACTCCGTCATCAGGAAATGAAGGGTAAACTTATGCCCATCGACTTCTCTGGCAGCCTCTTCGATAAGCGCCTGTATCACTTCTCGAGATACCGTGTGCGGACGGCCGAAGTTCAATTCATAGAGCCGCAGGCCAATCGTGTTCATAGCATGCACTTCCAGGCGTTCGGCAATACGCGGTGTGTTGATGATCAACCGTCTCAGTTTCGTTCTGAGGGCATTTGCCAGGGTATCGGAGAATGTAGTAAGCAACACCCTGGCATCCGGGTAGGTGCGGGCGAGAAAGACTGCCCGGTGGAGTGCCACGATCGTCTTCCCCGTGCCCGCCGAACCTGAAACCCGGGCCGGGCCGCTATATTCCCGTTTAACCAACTGCTGCTGGGCTGGATGGAGAAAGATGGTCCATTTCTCCCAGGGGTATTCCAGGGCACGTTCCAGTTCTTCAACGTTGTTCATTACGCGGAAACGGCGCTGCGCATCAGGATGGTCGAATGGGTCAGTGCCAACAGCGGTTGTCTGAGCGATCTGTGGCGTGACGCCGGTGGCCAGGTCCAGCAAGGCCTCGGCAGCCTCGCTCGGCAGATGATCGGCCAGATCCAGCACGCCGTCCTCATTGACTGCGCGCACATCGTCCAACCACTCTGCCGGCACCCCGTAGCTTAGCAGATTATCCTCAGGGATGTCAGCGAACAAGGGCGGCTTGGATGGGGCCGTCTGTTCAACCTCAATGTATTTGGGAATGACGATCTCCCTGACAGTCTCTCGGATTTCAACGAACTGAGCAGCGCCGGTCTTTGGGTGTGTTTCCAGCCTGCGTCGCTCGGCCCAGCGGTAGGCCTCCTCGTGGTGATCCACGTAACAGAGCAGCAATCCGCTTTCGGTTTTGTGAACGATCAACCGAATATCGAGGTTGACGCGGATCGACCGGAAACGGGGATCCTTGGCCTTGTCCACCTTGTGAAACTGCATGCCCAGATTGGCCGGATTCATTTGCAGGTCAAAGGATGTGGTCTTGACGGCTTTCTGTTCTTTGTTGTTCAGCTTTGCGAGGCTGTCCGTGAATGTATCAGCGATGCGAAATTCCATCTAAGATTTTCCTTTGTGGCATTCTCTTCTGCATTGTTTTTTTGCCCAATTGCTTTCGCAGATGATGGTCTTGTCATTGAGGTTAGCACAGATGATATTAATCATTTTCGCCGATTTTTAATCTTCTGAATTAGTTTTTTTAGATCTTCAATATCATGCTTAAGTTCATCAGAAGTAGGAGGCGGCTCATCTTTTGCCGATGACGGGTCATGCGCCTCAATCACGTCGTTACAGCGCTTGTTAAGTCGAAAAATCTCATCAACCTCTGGCTTCTCAAGGCCAACTACCCGTTCCAGGTTCTTCACTGCGATGTAGTCCCGGAAGCGCTGAACTGTGGCGTTCAGTACAAAATCTTGAACCACCCGTTCTATCGTCGCCCTTAGAAAACTGTATTGTCTGATCATGTCACTCGCCAAGTTTTCTGATGGATCTACTGGCCACGGCATTCTTTCAAATCGCTTTTGAGTTTTCTCAAGATGGTCAATCCGTTCTCCGTAACTTTTATGTGCCCATGGAAGTCCTTCAGCTACAGACCCGTAGTAACCTTTTCCGTCCGTTTCGAGAAAATATATCAAAGGAGGGGCTTTTAGCTCGTCACATTCATCTCGTATTTGGTGCAGAAATACCACGTCGTGAGTGAACACCAGTACCTGCCTCTGTAGGGCCTCCGATGCCAACCGTTTTGCAACCTTACCTCGGCGCTTATGGTCAAGTGATGATACGGGGTCATCAAATACAATTCCCCCCGAATGGTTGGCAAGTTTGAGCTCCGCCAGAAATGAACCTATCGCGATAGCACGCTGCTCCCCTTCACTGAGAATTTCTTCCAGTTTGTGGGTTGACGGAAAATCGAGCAAAAGGCGATACCACATTTTGCCCTTATCTGGACGATCCTTGACCTTCGTCTTGACGTGTCCGATACCTATCGCCCTAAACTCTGTCTCTAACGCTCCTTTTAGAGCAGGCGTAACCGCCTTTCGTGCAAACACCTTCGCTTTTTCGGAGATAGGCCTTGTCTTGAGGTCAGATTTGCAGGACTCCAGCGCCCGCTTCTTCTTCATACGTTCAATCAGCGATAGGACAGCATCCACACACGTCTCGAGGCCCTGGCGAGCGCGAAGTTCATCACGGTCAGCCTTCAATGCCTTGCTCTTTACCTCATCCGCTGCCCTATCAAAGGTACGGGATAATTTGAATTGGCGCACAGCAAGATCGCGCAGCTTCTGGCGTGGGTTCTCGCTGAGAACTGGCACCTCATCCCATGCATGTGAATTGAGTACTTCCAACATCCAAGACCGGCGAGCATCTAAGGTCATTTGAAATGCTTGTGCCGTAGGGACAACCTCCTCGTCAAGCAGAGCAAGTTCACCCTCAAGTGAATTGTCGAGTCCAAGTTTGACATTACCCCGTTCAATTTTCGACTTTTCGTCTTCAATCTTCTTTCTTTGTTGCGTAGCAATTTTAGCTATGTCATCCCTGATATATTTCTCAAAGCGTTTTAGCCTTTGGCCTCCATCCCGTGGGGGCTCCTGACATAGTGGACAAAGCGCATCTTCCCCGGTATTGGGGAACTCAATTCCCGGATAAGCGACTTCGGTCGAGAACTTGCGAGCTGCGTCGAACAGTGCTTTCCAAACCGGTTCTCCAGTCCCGGGTAAAAGTATCTCTCCGGATCGCAATCCCTCAGCGGCTACCCGCTCTGCTTGACTGGCCGTAACAACGGCGTCATCAAGATTCTTAAGCTTCTTGATAGCATCATCGTTTACCCAAGATAATGCAGATTCAACTCGTCCCGCTAACGCCTTCAATCGTCCCGCCGAAAGTCGGAGTTCTTTTGCCTTAGCCCTCGGATCAGGCTCTGCGAGGGCAAGATCGAGGTCTCCAATTCGTTTGGTTTCCAGTTCTGACAAAGTGCCAAGTGCTTTGATCTTCGTTGGATCGGTCTTTTCGTTTAGCACAGCCAGTAACCGACCAACTTCTGTTTCTCCAAACAGATGAGCAAATGGCTGTCGGTCAACATTGATACCTGCAATTTCAATGTCAAGGCGACGGATTAACTCCGGTAGAACTTTGCTCGCGAGATTCTCAACGACATCAAGGCCGTAAGGCAGGTAAGCTACATCCTGCTCTGCTGTGAGATAAGTCCGAGCACAATGACAATCAAAGACCGCAATTGTCGACAGTTCGTCGGGTGATGCGGTGGCCGCAGTCCATTTAACTTGCTTGGCCGTTCCACCAATTTCAATGTCAAAGGTGGCCTCGGGAACGCGAATGTTAGCGTTTGGGTCGTTTGCATCAGGATGCACTTTCTCCGCCTGGTCGCGGGCGCGGCAGGCCCGCTTCATCACGCGCACATATCCTGATTTCCCGGTTGCGTTCCCGCCGTAGATCACCGTCATTCCGGTTGGAGCGAAATTCAATTTCTGCCCTGGCGCAATACGATTCACATGATTCAAATCCCGCATAGCGTTCAAGGTCACAGTCTCGCCGACTGGGATCACCGAAGGCAGGTGTGCCGCAATGAGTGGTGAGGGCTTTAAATTCTGCGCATTTGGTAATCCGTGGGCAGCTTTCATAAGGGTATACAGTTCCGTGTAGTCATCGCTCGACAATCCATCCGTCTGCTGAAAGAGACGGCGAGCCGCGTCGCGCTGCCACAAAGGAAGAGTTGTCTCTGTCCATTTCAAAATGTCACCGAGTAGGGTCATTGGCGCTCCTTAAGGACGGATTGTAAACCAACGTATTTATATTACACTCTAAACACTTTCATTACTTCATCACCAAGATGATTAATCACCTTAACGGCGATGCGTCCTGATTCCGGCTTATCAAATGGGCGTGAGATATCGCTGTTGAGGGTGGCCCATGCTTCCTGGTTGATTTCCGCCTTAAGTGTGGTTTTGAGGGCCTTGTAGGGATCGTTTGCCCCAAGGAAATAGGCATGGCGGACAAAAAAGCTCTCTTCGTTGTAGTCGGTGTCAATGAACCAGCAGGCGATCCCCTCGGATCCGTCGCTGCGCACCTCCCCAGTGTTGGGATGGAACACGTCCACGCCGTTGATCTTCACCTGAACCTGGCGGTTTTCGGCATCTAAGATGTCGATATCCGGTTCACCGAAGATGACGAACAGGTTCCCTTTTCCCGTGTTTTTGAGGTCATCTGCCATGTGCAGATCGGCATTCATGCGTGCTTTCAATACCGGGATGCGGCCCAGTTTGTCGAATTCCGATGAATGGGCGTCATAATTAAAGGCACAGGCGATGAGGGCATCAAAACCTCCATCCCCGGCCTCTCGGGAAGCTGCCACCAGATCGGGACGGGAAACGGTTCCAAACTCCGGACCGATGAAGATGGCGGCCCGTTTTTCAGACCCTGATGCTTCGCCACCTTCCATGTAGCGGCCCTCGGCGCAAACATAGTGACCCGGCCAGGATGCGATTGAGGAGAAATTGATTTTATCTTCTTTGTGTGCCTGTTGCACGCCGGCGGTCTTGAGGTTTTCCAGGATCATCTCGGCAAAGCCCTGTCCTTCACCATAGCCGGCCCCCGATTCTGCGGCCCCGTCGATCAGTTCGTCATTTTCGTCCACGCCCAGCACACGATGCGGGGAAAGGCTGTCAACGGTGAAAGGCCCTGCCACGCGAACTTTTTTGTTGTCTTCGTAAGGCTTGTCGTATAGGTATTCAAAATCGGCTTTGGCCGCAATAGAGGCATCAATCTCCTTTTGACGTGCGAGGCGGTTTTTCCACCACTCGGCATGGAGGGCCTTTGATTCTTTTGACCACTCATTTTCAGCATCTTGAGGGATTTCCCATTCTTCCCATGCTTTATCCAGAGCCTTGTTAAGTTCTACACGCAACGGCCCCAACGTTTCCTGGAATTTTTCCCAGATCACATCGATTTCGGCATTGTTGGCAATTTGTCCAAGTTTGATGTGTGGTAAACGCTCATAGACAAACCCGTGACGGACATTTTCATAAGTTGGCGCTAAAGACGGTTCAGCACGTGAAACCTCAGATTCCTTCAACTGACCTTCCTTTGAGTCGGAAAGAAGATAATAAGGATATCGAGCTCCCATTATCCTCGCCCGTGTCAATGCTAACGCCACCCGGGAAGTGTCGATGGTTATCCACCTTCGACCCCACTGTTCGGCTACATATCCAGTGGTGCCTGAGCCACATGTAGGGTCCACAATAAGGTCCCCAGGATTGGTTGCCATTAAGATGCAGCGTTCGACGACTTTAGTGTTTGTCTGAACTACATAGACCTTCTCATCGGTGAAGTTACCTGAACCCGTATCGGACCAAATATTCCCATGGACTGCGGCATCAAAGTCAGTGTGAAAACGAATGTACCTTATCGAATTCTTGGCAACGTGGATTCTCTCTGCCTTCGCCAGTCGTTCTATACCATCTGGATAATTTGCTTTCCAATGGGAATTTTTATCCCAAGGATCATATGTCGTATTCCTAAACGTGAAAGGCTGCTTTTCTTTACCTCTGCCTTGGGAACTCATGTCACCAGGAGAATATGGAAGCGTCCTTTTGGGCACAGAGTTTTTTCCTCGCTTCTCTTTGGCAGATACTCCTCGGTATGTAAAGTCATCGAACAGGAGCCATTTCGCATTACCTTCCCCTAACACAAACTGTTTTCGATAAAACGGCGAGCTCGAATGACCAGCTTTTTTGTCTTTGGCATACCAGAGCACGAAATCAGACATATTGCCCAGATAATTCGCTTCGAAGCCTGTCGTCGTTTGAATTGTAATGAGGCTCACAAAATTCTCATCGCCAAACAACTCATCCATCAACGCCCGCACCCGATGCACGTTCTCATCCCCGATCTGCACAAAAATCGACCCTGAGTCTGCCAATAAATCCCGTGAAACCGTCAACCGATCCCGAAGATACGTCAGATACGAATGAATCCCATCCCGCCAGGTATCCCGAAAGGCTTTTACCTGTTCCGGTTCGCGGGTGATGTGATCCGCTTTTCCATCCTTAACATCCCGGCTGGTGGTGGACCACTGGAAATTGGAATTAAACTTGATGCCGTAGGGCGGGTCGATATAGATGCACTGCACCTTCCCCCGTAGCCCTTCCCGTTCGGCCAGGGATGCCATGACCTGCAGGCTATCGCCCAGGATCATGCGGTTGGACCAGTTGGCTTCATGCTGGTAAAATTCGGTTTTTGCCCCTTCACTGGGAAGGCCGTTGAAATCGGCAAAAAGATCCAGTTGCTGCAACTGGCCGGCCTCCTCCTTCTCGCGGGTCTCCCGGGCCAGATCATCTATCAAGACCTTAGGATGAACTTTTTCTTGGATATACAGGGGCGGCGCCTGGACTATCAGATCTGACCAGTCCTGTTCATCCTTGCCGCGCCAGACGAACTGCGGGTCCAGATCCCGGTTGCGGCGTTCATAGGCCACTTGGATGGGATCTTTTTCGTCTTCCCGCATGACCGATTGGTATTCGGCCGTGGGGATATTCTTGCGGGAGGCCTCCTGGTGGGTGAGGGTTTCAACGGTTTTTTTAGTTGGACGCTTTGCCATATTATCTTCCTCTTACTGCCTGCTGGCCGGTATCAATCGGTGACATCATTCAATTAGAATACTACCCTATGAATAGATTGCAGCCAATATGGCCGACCTGAAGGACTTCTCCACAATCATGAGCATGAGTCGAAAGGAATGACCATTTCATAGTGTGCTCCAAAGTTTTGCCCTTTTGCTTCATGGGGAAATCACTATCCATTTTATTCCGCAGCTTTTTGAATAGCCCTGCGATGTTCCTTTTTCGCACATATACGATCAGAATACCTCGCCCCTCTCTTCCCGTAGTATACCTTCCAAGTAGTTGCCGCAGACCTTTGACGTGGTATTTCGGACCATTCCAAATCTTCGCTTCGCCAAGTTTCTTTCTCGCTGGTACGCAATGGTCCGCTTCAATTGTTAGATCTACGTGTCCATTTGAATGCGTTTCCCGCGTTACGGTCAAACCTGGGATACTCAAAGCTTTCGCGAGCACACCAGACAGTGCGTCTTCCCCTAATTTACTAAAATTCTTTTTGTCTTCCTCAAGGGAGGCAATAGCCTTTCCAAGAATTGTATCGAATGCTGCCTCAAAATCCGCATCAGTATCTGCGGTTAGCAGATCAAGATATTCAGGTGCCTTTCGCTTAATTCGGTCGACAAGATCTTCGGCGCTATCTGCTCCTTTATTCACGCTCCTACTCCCACTTTCTGACAGGTATCCATCTCACTTTAATGTCTGAAGACCACCGTCTCCACTCTTCCTCAGAAATCGTTTTCCTCTTCCACCAGTCTTTTAGCCTGTTTATGAAATCCGTCATTTTTACTTCAACCCCATTATGCTTTTCTGATCTAAGTTCCATTCTTAGCAATCGAACTGATGGTCGAGAGAATAACGCTAAAACAGCTAGAATATCATAACCATGGCATGAAAATGATTCAGCCAACGTGTCTATGTCTGATAGACTCAAGGCATGATCCGGTGTGAATTTTATTATTTTCCAGATAGCCACGTTTAGGTCCGCCCACTTAGTATCCTCCCCGAATTGCTTTGATAGATAAGCTCCTGCCTTTTCGACTATTACCGTACCTGAATCGGTACGCTTTGCGATGGCTGAATCGATCATTTTTTTAAACTCAGCTTCTACCTTTGTTTCAAAATCGGCCTCAATCTGATAGACCTCGGTAAACTCGGCAAAGGCCCATCGGCCGAATTTGCCGAGGTTGTTCACACCGGGAACCCAGTAGACTTCCATGGTCGCCTTCTTTTCCTTGGCGTCTTCGCGCCGAAACCCCTTTATTTCCACAATCAGGTGCAGCGGGTCATCCTGCCCATCATCCACCAGTACAATAAAGTCGGGCCGATAGATGCGCTTTTCCGAACCGTAGCGGTAGGGGACTTCAAATCCAAGGCTGTGGTTCTTTACGTAGGCCCGGACCTTCGAATGGGATTCGGCTACCCGGCAGAATTCGCCTTCCCAGTCGCTGTCAAGGATAACCCAGTTGATATGACATCGGCGTGCATCAGTCTCCCATCGGCTCTGCTTGGAGGTGTTGAAGTTCACATGGTTGGTTGAACCAGTGGGATTGTAGGGGTCCAGTACAGCCTTAATGGGCTGTTCGCCCAACAGTGAGCGGGTGATACCTGCGGTGATGCGTTCGCAGGCCATATCCGCGATCATTTTGTACTTCAGCTGTGCGGGATACGTGCCACCCTTGCAGACCAGATAGCCGTTTATCCATTGGCGTGCGATGCGTTTCAGCTGACCAAACAGCTGTAGCTGTGCTTCCCCGTCCGGATCGCGCCATTTTGTCAGAACGAGGTGTGCGGTCAACTCATAGAGAACCTGCGAAGGTCTCACGTCACCGGTGTGTACCAGGTTGAGGTCCACTTTTTCACCGATGATTCCGGCGTTCTGGGTTTCGGTGGCGCCAATCAGATCCGGTGTTAATTCCAGTACGGAATCGTTGTTAAATTCTGCGATCAGCCGATCTTTGGGCAGTTCAACCCGGTAGCCTGCAACACGGGGAAAGCTGATTTCCAGAGGATCGCGATCCGGTCGAACGGCTTTGACGTGAATGGTCTCGCGAGGCGGTTGGGGCGGCGCAACCACCGGTTTAGCGGTGAAATCGAAAGGAATACCCAGAACGTCTGCGTATTCAACATTGAACAGGCCTTCTTCGTTGATATCGTACGACTGCCGGCGAAGGGCACGGCCGATGACTTGTTCGCAAAGCAACTGGGTTCCGAAAGCGCGTACACCCAGAACATGGGTAACGGTGCTGGCATCCCACCCTTCTGTAAGCATGGAAACTGACACAACGCAACGGATGGAATCACCCAGGCGGCCTTCTTTTCCAACGGTGTTCATGACTTCGCGAAGCAAATCCTGGTCGGTAATGTTTTCGGCCTGCCGTCGGTCGCCAGTGCGTTTGATGATTTCACGCCTGAAACGCGCGATCTCATCGGAGGCCATCTTACGAAAATTTGTATCCAGTGCGTCACCTGATTCAAGTTGCCGGCTATCGATCAACAAAGTAGGAGGGCGGCCCAACGGGTTCCCATGCTCATCGAAATTTCGAAACAATTCCAGACGACCATTTTCGAGCTGGCTTGAACCGTCCTTGTTCTGACGGTAAAACCCGGAAATGTAATCATAGATCAGCTTCGAAGTGGATGTGTTGTTGCAGACGATGATGAAGCAGGGAGGCACGGAAATACGTGCTTTCTGCCAAAGCGCATGGGTTGTTGCATAATGTCCGTAAAGTGCCTCAAGTGCTGTCAGTAATTGCGGTGGCAGGTTTAACGGATTGAGTGAGCTCGCTTTACCGCGCCCCTTTTTCGGCATTTTTTTGCCGATGTGTTCCCAGAGGTTTCGATACATGGGCATCTCCGCACCGGGAATATTGTCCGCCACAGGTACGCGGGGAAGCTTGACAATGCCGGATTCGATGGCATCCATCAGGGAGAAATCGCACATGGTCCAGGGAAACAGGGTCCCCTCGGCATACCCGGAACCCCGCAGGAAAAACGGTGTGGCCGATAGATCAAAAATCCGGTTGATACCCAGTTTGCGGCTGACGATTTCAAGGCCAGTAATCCAAAGCCGTGCAGCTTCGTTGTTTTTCTGGGCTTCCTTTTTGTCATCGCCCTTCAGCCCAGTGACATCGTCCTCACCCGACTTCCCCCGATAGCAATGGTGCCCTTCGTCATTCATGACCATGATGTTTTTCATGCCCATCAGGTCGGGCATCACCCTCTGAAGCATCTGCCCTTCGGTTTCCAGGGTGTTTAAGGCTTCACCTCGGCCCTGGAGAAGTGATCGGCCTCCCTTGGCCAGTTTCATACGCTCACGGAGTTTAAAGGCATGGTAGTTGGTGATCACGATTTTGGCCCGATCCAGATCGGGGAGCATGTCCGTGGGCACCAGTTCGCGGCTCTCGTAGTAACTGTCCGGATCGTTGGGTTGAAGGACACGGAGGCGGTCGCGGATCGTCAAACCGGGGCTCGACACCAGAAAGCCTCGGGTAAAGATTTTGCTGTTGGGGCGGCGTACTTTATTGATCGTCTGCCAGGCGATCAGCATGGCCATAACAGTGGTTTTTCCGGCGCCGGTGGCGAGTTTGAGAGCCAATCGATCCAACCCGGGATTTGCGTCGTTGTTGGCATTTGCAAGATGGTCGCGGAATCTTTTGCCTGTCTTTCCGGCTTTAGGAGCAACCTCCGTAAGCCAGATGGCGGTCTCAACAGCCTCTATCTGACAAAAGAACGGTCGAAGATTGTTGAATTGATGGTGCCGCCAGTGTTGAAGCAGACGGGCCGTTTCGGGTGTTACCTGCCAGTCGTTTGGATTGGGTCGGTTTCGCCACTGCTCCACATGATGGCGAAGTTCATTAATCACAGGCGTGGGATCGTATTGTTGTTCTTGGGTTGACAGCCCTTTACCTTCATCGAAAATCAATTTTAGTTGTTTGGGTGATCCTTTGCGTTTCCGGGGTTTGGGAATGGGTGTAATGAATTTGGCCCGTCGACGGTTTTCGATAATCTGCTGCGTTGGCTGTCCCTCATCGTCAAGTTCCCAGTGCCGGGCCGGGTATTCATAGGGAGAGTTAAGAACAGGCTGTTCAAAGAATAGGTTATTCATTTTTGATCTTTCTCCTGGTCTGTTCTGGTACTACGATAAAAGCGCATTCGAAATTATACTTCTTACTTTATACTGAAGGTTATGAAGGCCATGGGTGTCAGGCCTACACAGTTCACACCTATAAAGATTAGAGGGTCAAAGCTTTGATTGACTTACCTTTAACTACTGATCTGAGCCACAAAATACAAAACCCCGCTCTCTTTTCAGTT
>Ga0207996_1001628_pt1 | contig 15138 bp, 13 predicted proteins | sample AntAceMetag02UKG_FD_184773 | JGI IMG/M metagenome (GOLD analysis project Ga0207996, IMG submission 184773) | Saline lake microbial communities from Ace Lake, Antarctica - Antarctic Ace Lake Metagenome 02UKG (SPAdes) (version 2) | ecosystem: Environmental > Aquatic > Non-marine Saline and... | reverse complement strand
AAAATCTTCTACTCTTTATCATTTTAAAACCTCCTGTGTTATTGTTTAATCGTTACAGTTTAACTAAAAAAGGTCATGGCAATTCAAATTCTTCGCCCCTCCTTTCCCATCATGATTGACCTTAAAACTAAAAGTTCCATCATGTCTTATTTGACGTTATTTTAGTAAACCTCCGTTTTTCCCCTTTGTTCCTTTAGGCCATTTGTCGTCGTCGTCGCCATAGGCACAGGATGATACGTGCCCATCAGCAAACAGAACATTTGTTCTTCCTGAATGTCTGTATGCAATAGAGTTATACATTCCACTGGTATCCAAGACAAACACAAAAGGCGCATTGTTCAGTCCATCCATGGTCTGATTCTCTTTATAATCGAGACTGGCAAGACCAAAGTCAGTCATCAGCATATATCATATTTGCCACACCGAACTGCTTTAGGTTACTTATGTATTTTATCCTTCTAGCCGTTTCCCTTGCCTTACTAAGTGCTGGCAATAACATTGACGCGAGCAGAGCTATGATTGCTATCACAACCAAAAGCTCAATAAGTGTAAACGAGTTCCTGCTTTTCCAAACTTTTCTCATTTTCTTCAACACATCAACACCTCTTTCCTGTCATGTTGCATCTTAGAATAGGTCTCTAAATTACTGATTTCACTAATTCCGAAACACTTGAGATTCCCAGAGAGTTTTTTGCTCTCAACATTTCTAGTATTATACCGTTCTTTGTATCAAATATCAATTTAAAGAGAGTTTTTTGCTCTCAACATTTCTAGTATTATACCGTTCTTTGTATCAAATATCAATTTAAATAGTACTTGTTTAAATTTGTTACATTCTTTGGCAAATGGTGTTTTTGTTCTCCCCATTATATAACTTATAAGCTGCGTACTCTCTGCACCAGCTTCTATGTATTCAACAACATCCTTTCCCGTATATACACCTCCAGTTGCAGATATAGGAATTTTTATTCCTTTTTTTCTTTTACTGCTTCCATGAAAATGTGTTGCACTATTTCATATGCATCTTCTTTTGTTAAACCCTTTTTTACAAGTTTTAGCAGTATTGTTTGAGAAAAGATACTGCCTCTGGTTTTCCCAAGATTGGTTTTCATATTTTCGGGATACACTAAAAGATTTTTTATCAGCCAAATAAATTTATGCAGTATATAATCCAGAGCAATTGTGCTATCAGGAATAATTATTGTTACCGGAGGATTGGGCCCAACTGTAGATGACATAACTAGACAAGCTGTATCCAGTGTTCTAAAAACCCGCCTGATTCTGGAAACCAGCATTCTCTCAAAAATAGAACGGTTCTTTAAGGATAGAAAAAAGGAAATACCTTCGAACAATTATAATCAAGCGCTTATTATTAGAGAATCTATGATTATTAATAATGAAATAGGAACAGCACCTGGCTTGATTATTGAAAGAGACAGAAATACCATCATTCTACTTCCTGGTGTTCCAAAAGAATTAAAACAAATGTTTAAACATACTGTTTCTAAATATCTTGAGAAAAAATACGGGAAAAATCTTGTCATTAAATCCCGCACATTAAGAACCTTTGGTCTTGGAGAATCAGACATTGATGGGAGAATTACTCACATTACAGAAAAATACTCAAATCCATGTATTGCATTCCTTGCTCACGCTACAGAGGTGGATATAAAAATAACTGCAAAGGCTGGCAATCAGAATATTGCTGATTCCTTAATAGCAGATGTAGAAACTCAGATTAGAGATTGCCTTGGAGACTCTGTATTCGGGGCAGATGAGGAAACAATGGAAAAAGTCATTGCTGCTATTTTAACACTGCGGAACAAAACAATTGCTGTTGCTGAATCATGCACTGGAGGGATGGTCTCCAATCTCCTGACAAATGTGTCTGGAAGTTCAGCATATTTCATTGAATCCATTATTGCTTACAGTAATGAAGCCAAAACTAGATTATTACATGTTTCTCCACACACAATTGAAGAATTCGGAGCAGTAAGTTCCCAGACAGCAAGTGCTATGGCAGAAGGGATAAAGGAACTTGCAGGCACTGATTATGGCCTTTCAGTAACAGGAATAGCAGGACCAGCAGGCGGAACTTCATAGAAGCCGGTAGGTTTGGTTTATATCGGACTTGCACATCAGAGTGGGGTAGATGTTTCAGAACATAAATTTTTTGGAACCAGAGACATTACTAAACAAAAAGCTGCACAGACTGCTCTGGATACAATTAGGAAACATCTTATAAATCAGGCATAGCCAGCAATAACTCGAGTCATTATTTCTACAATCCTTCCTGTGTGGAAATGGGGTTATAAGTCCTTCGATAGAACCAGATGGCTCCGCTACGCTTTGGAAGTGCAAATGTGAAACCATCATGGATCAGAGCCGTTCCCGAGATGTCTCTTGTTTCACCAGTTTCACTGTTTTCGAAGAGGTACACGGTATCCGAGCAGGTCCCCTTTGGATGGATTGTGAGCGTCTCTTCCGAAGAAGCCGGAAAACGGATTCCCTGGACAAGCCCACAGCCTGTTTCCGGGCAGTCAAACTGCCATGCAACCCATTTTTCAGCACTGCGGTGGAACGGCGTATGCGGGTAGTAGTCGCCATACAGTATCAGGTCGGATGCTCTGCGCCAGATGGCTATCATTTTCTTGGCAAGCGCATAATCGTAATCGTCCCGGCGGATGTCCAGAGTCGGAAAAAACATGGGAGCCATACCGCAATGATAAGAGTAGCTGTCTACTAGGTGGTCGAATCTTGCTTTCCCATCAGCGTCCAAAATGACCGGGGTTTTGTTGGGACTGATATCCCAGGAGACCGTCCACTCCTTGAAGTAGGGCATCCACTCGTACAGAGTATGGTGGAATGCCAGTTTCACCGGATGATCCCCGTATCCGTAGTCGGTATAGTGTAACGGCACGGAACGGCGCATGGTTTCAAGGTCATTGCGGCGTCCGCCGCTCGCGCACGAATCGATCCAAAGTCCGGGGTTTCGTGCCAGCAAGTCATCCCAGTACTGAAGGTAACCCTGAATATACAGGTTCTCATTCAACCCCTGACGATCCTCAGCCTCATCCTTGTGCCAGCACTTCAATGGATCGGTGTTGAAATCCTGTCTGTAAATTTTTACGCCGTTGTCCTTGATCAGTCTACACATGTGGTCGGTGATCCATTGGCGGCATTCCGGGTTACCCAGGTTCAACACTCCCACGCACCATTCCGGGTGTTCGGTAAAGAGTTGGGTGCCGGCGGCCACTCTTTCCGGCTCAAACCAGAGCAACAGATCGGCGCCGTGTTGGGCTACACGGTCGGATACCGGCTTCAGACCATTGGGGAACCTTTCGGGATCAGGTTCCCATGTGCCGGTGATGTGCCAGTTCCTTTTGTTGTCGCCGTAATGGTGGTCGTCGTCGTTACAGGGATACCACCCGGCGTCAATCCACCAGACGTCAAAGTTAATACCACGCTGTCTGAACTTTTCGATATTCCGGAGCTGGTTCTCTTCGGTGGCGGCTGTAAATTCCTCACCGTCACCAGGCGACCAGCAAGTCAGGAGCGGTTTCATCGGCTGACCATTGGGCCTGGGAAGGATGTGGGCGAGGTACCACCTGCGCCACAGGTTCACTGCTCTTGAAACATCCCCCGCCCAGGACAGGACAGTCATTCGCGGCGTGCGGATGCTCTCACCCGGCATGAGCCGCAGGTTTGTTTTTTCCTGACCAGCTCGAACATGTACCCCGTCTGCAATCGTCTGGAAATTGGCTGCCCACTGTCCGGGCCAGCCGATGGCTATGGATACACCGCCGTCCTCAAACATGATACGGTAGTAGGGAAATGCCCCGTTACAGGGACGACCCCCATTGGGGGCAAAACTGAGCGAGTCTCCTGCGTGTAATGGAGTTTCATGAGGGGTGTATCCTTCTTCACTGCAAAAGTCGCCATTGCAGTGATACAAAACGGGCGAAGAACCTCTGAACGTTCCATCCATTGCGAGGATGTCGCTAATTACAGGTGTGGGTTTATTGCCTTTGTTGGTAAAATATGCCACCCATTCTACAACAGGATAGTCATAATACTCTGTGCACTCAACCCGGACATTCAAACCGGTCTTGGCGTCATTGCCTTCGAAAAACGTTTCGGAGATATTGGCGTCGATGCGGCGTCTGTTTGAAACAGGTTTCCATTCTTTCGGAATACCGCTTAAGGCTTTCCCGTCAAACACGAAAGAGATAGGAATATCGTCCGGACTTGAGATAAAACGTCCCGCCCACTCCCGGCTCTTCAACATGTCCTCGGAGTTTGTGACAGGGATAACGTGTGTTGTATTCATTGCGGTTCCTTTCCGTAATAGTTACAATTTAGTTACCAAAAGTTATTTTTTTAGCTTTTTTTGCATTTTATTTTTATCTGTAAAAAGATCTCGGCAATTCAAGTTCTTCACACCTCCTTTCCCATCATGATTGACCTTAAAACTAAAAGTTCCATCATGTCTTGACGTTATTTTAGTAAACCTCCGTTTTCCCACTTTGTTCCTTTAGGCCATTTGCCGCCGTCGCCGCCATAGGCACAGGACGATACATGCCCATCAGCAAACAGAACATTTGTTCTTCCTGAATGTCTGTACGCAATACAGTTATACATTACACTGGTATCCAAGACAGACACAAAAGGAGCATTGTTAGTTGCATCCTTGGTCCGATTCTCTTTCATATCGTAACCCTCAAGACCAAAGTCAGTCATCAGCATACATCATACTTGCCACGCCGAACTGCTTGAGGTTACTTATGCATTTTATCCTTCTTCCCGACTCCCTTGCCTGCGTTAGCGCCGGCAGCAGCATTGACGCAAGCAGAGCTATTATCGCGATCACGACTAAAAGCTCTATAAGTGTGAAACCATTCCTGCTTTTCCAAATTTTCCTTATTTCCTTCAGCATATAAATACCTCCTATCTATTGTGATACTGTGTAAAGCGCTACTTGTCCACCTGAAGTAGTAGCCAAAACTTTTCCGGATTTTGAGACAACCAGGTGGTCAATGAGTCCTGGCAGATAACCTCTTCTGATAATTTCACCGTTTGCATTAAGAACAAGTAGCTTGCCGTTGACCGTCCCGACCCAGATTTCTTCCTTCTTACCCTTGTGTCTCTTCCGCGCCGCTAAAGCCGTCACACTCTCTTTAACATCTGCAATGAACAACCGCTTCTTTTCTACATTCAAAGCCTGTACCTGTCCCATTTCTGTACCAACGATAATCGCATATTTCCGGTTACCACGAATATTCGCAGCAATCATCGCGTTAGCACCCGACCCTACATTGCAGGACCAAATCCCTTGCTTGTTGGAGCCAAAAATATCATAGTATCCCACCTGCAGCTTGTAGGCGTCAGAGGCGATTGCAAACTCGTCTTTACCGTCATCGTCAAAGTCAGCAGCTACAACCACCTTGAGGGCACTGCCGCAGAAACGGTTACTAGGTCTCGCTTTTCTTCGTCTCTCTTTTTTCATGTCCCAAAGACGTATCTTTCTTGTCCCCCCTGCATCCCCCACACCGGCCCAGTCGCCGACTATCTCGTCAGCACCATCACCGATAAAATCTCCTACCGCCAGTGTAAAAATATATTCAGGCACAATGGCGTCCACGTTCTTGCCGGAGGTCGGAATTTCATGAATGGAAATCATTTTGCCTTCCCGGTCTAGAATATACCAGGCAATACCCACTGCCAGAATCTCCGGCTTTCCGTCTCCGGTTACGTCGGCAGGAATAATACTGGTAATTACCGTACGATATTTACTGTAACTTCGCGCATTGGATGGACGCTTCCATGAAGGAGGCATCCAGGTCCACAACTGAGTGCCATCGGCAGTAAACGCGCGGATCCCTCCAGTGTCACTGCCGGCTATTATTTCGTCATTTCCATCATTATCGAGATCAAGTGCGCACAGAGCATAAACCCTTCCTGGTATCTTTACCTCAACTGTGACCTGTCCAGCCTCATTCCTTAACCGGATACGACCATCTGCTAATCCCACTGCATACAGAACTGTATCATTGGCTTTCGCCATTACTGCAGAGGATAGTATTCTCGCTGATTCTGTCTGCTGCCACTCCGGCTGTAAATCGAGCACAGGTGAGGCAGATTGCGTCGCTTTGGGCGGAACCGGAACTTCACGATCTTCAAAAGGCTCCACAGCCCACTTGCCTTCTTTATCAGTATAAACCTTCCAGCTTTCAGATTTACCGACAACCAGGTAGTTATTGTTTTTATCAGGCAATGGCTTCAGCCGGTAAAGCAACTCTGATGACTTATCTGTATAGAATAGATTGGAGAAGACGTGAGTATCTCCTCTTTTCAGAGGGCCGGCCCATCTCCGGGCAACTTCTGTCCGGTAATAGGATTTGCCGGAAAGGTCTTGGGGGATCCGCGGAAAGGGATGAGGAGGCGAAGCCAGAAAATCCCGGTAAAGCCTTGGAGTCATATACTGATTCTGCCACCCGGTACCTGTGAGATGAAAATAGACCATCTCCTTATTACCCCATCTATAACTTTCCAAACTACGCTGTGCTGCGAGGACATTGTCTCCGTCAAAGGAAGTGCAGGCACCTATCGTCCATCTGCTTTCCAGAAGATAGTCACCGGGTTTCTTTACTGTTATTTCATCAATTACGAGGAACCACTTGTTAGGAATATTAATAATGTTACGGTACCAGTCCGTCCCGGTATAGTCTATATAACCAGTGCGGGTGATACCCCACTTCGGAGTTGATTCTGCCCGTTCCAGCTTGGCAAAGGCAGGTACCGGTTGACTTTCACCATTACGGACAATGGACACTGAAGTAACGTGACGGGTGGTCTGCATTATCCACCCTCCGCTGTCTATCCATCCCCGTCCATGTGAGTAAAACTCGGTAATGGCGTTGCCTGAGTCGTTACTGTAACTTCCGGCGTTTTGTCCATTGACATGTAAATACTGACTTCCCTGACCCTTTGGGTCTCTGAAGACAAGGAAATCAAATGTTTTGTTATAGGATACGTTCTTCGGTCCAGACACGCTAACTTTTTCATGAAAGAGACGTGAGATAGGCAGAGCCTTGATCCAGTCTCTGACAGGCTGCTCGCCTGCCTCGTGCGGTTTGGGCAGGTGCCCGTCCCAGAAAGAGCGGCCCAATTCACGGATACCCTTGGACGGGAAACGGTTAGCATTTACCATACTGCCACGTACGTTGATAACCGTTCTGAGATATTCAGGGTCATCAAAGAGATGTGCTGCCAGGCTCAGCCATACAATGCCGTAATTTCCACCATAAACCCAGGCGCCTTTGCTGGTCATTGCAGGTTTATCTGCTACTCGCCCCAACACGTTTCTGGACAAGAAAGACTCCACGTTTTCAGCCAGTGCATAGGCTGTAGCCGGCATAAGGGTGGCAACAGACTGACTGGTTCCCTCCATAGCCATAAAGCTGGTCATCTGCGGCTTCCAGTAAGTGGCTACGTCAGCCAACCACCGTTTCATTTCAGCAATATCGTAATACTGCCAGAAATAACGGGCTCCAAAGTAAACGCTGATTGCACTCCGGGCGCCGTGGTTTTTCCGCGGTTGCCATTGGTTCTTCCTTTCAAACACGTATGTATTCCATCGGGGACGCATCGAACTGAACACTTCCCAGAGTTTGGTTGTAATCCAAAGACGTTCTTTATCGCTGAAAGACGGGGATTCTTCCAGCAGATCCCAGGAGATTATAACCCGAAAGAAGTCGTCTCCATCTAAGGATCCTTTCTCAAGCCATTCCATCAGCTTTTTCTTGAAGAAAGCTGCATATTTCTCCTCCCCTGTATAGATATACAACATCGCTGCTTCACCGAGCGATTCCTGGATCCTCATCGCATTCGTGGGCCACAGGCGTTTTGGGTCAAGCGCATCTCTGCCGTATTTCTCCACAATTTCTTTGCCGGCGCCCAACTCAACTTCGAATAGACGGGGCAGGTTGAAACCGTGTTTCTTGACGTTTTCCACCAAACGGCCGGCGGCTTTTTCCATACCAGTCTGATCACTTCCACCCACGATAATCAGATTGATGCCCAGGTTATCTGGATTATGAACAGTCTCAAGCACGTACCCACCAGCGCCGGGCTGCATTCCGTCAACCACCAGATACCACCGGTAATAGAAATATTCTATCAGCTTGTTGTTTCCGTAGTGACCCAGAGCAATGATGTTACCCTGATTTTTCAATCCGGATAACGCCTCAGTATCAGATATGACAGGGAGCTTAATACCTGTGGTTTCTTTAATCAGTTCCCGAAGTTTTTCACCCAAAGCCCTGTACTCCTTACTAACGACAATGCACGTTCCTGTTTTTTTCAGGGACGTCTCCAGATAAAGAGGTTTTAATTTGGTGATATCAGCTTTAAACCCTGCAGAACTGGAAGCCTCTGCACGGATGCCAAATACAGAGCTTACAAATACAAACGCTGACAGAAATAAAATGCTGCTGATATATACGCCCTTCATTGCTCTTCTCATCTACGACTCCCTCCCTTTATTTAAACCTATTTTAAAAACGGCTATTCTTTTTTACCACACCAGTTAACGGCATTTACTACAAGCTTGCTTTCCTCAGTTGTCAACTGCTTTACATCTTTCCATTTCTCTGTGACACCAATAAGCATTCCGCAGGAGACAAATCTGCCTTTACCATGTGGACCTATAACCAGTACGGGGTTGCCGGTTTCAAGGTTTTCCCCCAGGGCAATACCGTTTGCTCCAACAGTAAAGTCCACGCAATATGCGGGTGTTGTATATTCTTCCTGAAGCTCAAGACCAGATGTTACAGGATGTTCGCGCGTAACCTCCCATGGCGTAATAACACCGCTCTGACTATGTCGTTTGACAACGCATACATCCCTGTATTTGAAAATTGCCATCTTCGTCAGTCCGGCAGTCATAATAAGTCCACCGCCGCTGCGCACAAACTCATCAATATACTTAGTCAGCGTAAAATCTATCCGCTTCTGCTCAACACGATGCATCAATGGCAAGACCAATACCTGACATTGATCGATTAGGGCTTTATTTAAAGGAGATAATAGTTTAGTATCTTTTCCATTAATCCCCCGAAGAAATTCTAAAGTCAGGGGCTGGGCATCAATACCCTCAGCCTCACGAAGTGTTTTAAGGATGGAAGTCGAACCACAGCCGCCCTGAATAACGCCAACCTTTAAACCCTTGCCTGTAAATATCTGGTTGTCTGCATTTGAAGTGTTATCAGCTCTTACAGTTAATGAGACTGTTAAAAATAAAAAAGCTACCAGTAAAACTAAAACTCCTTTCATCTGCTTAATGAAAAATCTTCTACTCTTTATCATTTTAAAACCTCCTGTGTTATTGTTTAATCGTTACAGTTTAACTAAAAAAGGTCATGGCAATTCAAATTCTTCGCCCCTCCTTTCCCGCCTTGACTAACCTTGGTATATATTATCATTTTTCTGCAAAATTAAAAGAAGTATTCATAACTCTTCTAACCAAAGGGCTAACTCCCGAACTCTCCGAACAATTTAATCTGCGCCCATTTCAAAGACTGCCAAAGCGTTATCAATGTGTTGTGTTGTTCGTGCTCCGATCAGAGTACTAGTCACCGCCGGATGTCCCATCGCCCATGCCAGTCAGGATGGTTATGCGCATCTATTATCATAATGTCTTAATTCCTTCCCCTTTCTTTTATTTGGCCAGATGTCAGCAAAAGGCGGTTTCCTATTTGTAGCGCACCCAAAGCTCCAGCCCTGTCACTATAGAGGCCAGACGCCCTATGGAATTTGGACCGGGAAGAATCACGATTTTATTGATTCCTTGCCGCAGAGGCGGCGCATGGAGCAGTGTCTCAAAAGAATCTTTACTGATCCGCTTTATATTATCTGAGGGCACCTTATTGTTGTTTATCTTGATATTTATTCCTTCAACCTGATGCATATTGTCTACGTCCACCTTTAACAGCAGCTCTTTGACTAACCCTTTTCTAGCCGCCTCTTCTATATCATCACCTACCATGATCTCAATGGCCGCCCCGTAAACAATATGCTTCGGAAAGGGATCAGGCGTAATGACATAACCACGATTACTTCCATAATAGACAACTTCGGGCCGGTAACACTTGTCAAACCCCACCAGAGTATTGGGTGCACCAATCTGGCTCAGCCATCCCCCTGCCTTCATTTCCTTCATCCAATAAGGAAAGTTAAAAAGGTATATCCCATCAGCTCCCATAGCCCACAAGTTGCTGGCTATGCTGCGTATCTCCACTTCTGGATCACCGTGCGGCTCCCAAAGATTCGCACTGTGGCACAGGTAAACGGGCACGCCATAGCGATGTCCCATATCCACAAACTCCTTGAACCTGGTAAAGTAGAGCGAACCTTCAGTGGTGGGTATAAGCAGCTCTATCAAACCTTCCCGGAGCCACTTTTCCACATCCAGACCGGTCCGAAGGGCTAACTCCGGAGTAGGAGGGACACGAGCGGCCAGAGGATAAGGCCGTCCACGCTTTTGCCCAATTTCGCTGAGGGTGGCTCGCACCTGGTGCATAAAGTCGGTCATCGTGTCCAGGTTCTCCCCTTCTTCACCCAGCTTGAAATATAAAGGCATACGCATGAAATCCAGTTCCAGTCCGTCCCAGTCGTATTTGGTAGACAATTGCCGAATAAAATTCAGGCGGTACTGACGCACTTCCGGCTTGGCGAAATCAAAACCGGCCCAGAACTGACCCAGTATTGACTCCTGGGGATATCCTCCGTCATAACAGGGTTCTTCTCTGCTCAAGAGGTGCGGATACTTACCCGACCAGTGTTCCCCGCCGATAAGCAGGTCCGGATGCTTCAGTTTAAAAGGTTCGACAATACCGTTTGAACCGCAGTGAACATCATTCATCCGCAAAGAACCGAATATCTCCATCCCGGTTTTGTGCGCCGCCTCAACAATAATCTGATTCGCATCGCCGAAGATGCCGGCGCTTTGCCGCGCTTTCGCAAATGGTCCTTTTGGGAACAGACTCCCATCCTCCCTCAACCAGCCATCCCCGTAGTTGTAGAACCAACTGTCAACCTGAGTATTTACGCACGAGTTGAAATACGCTGCCAAAAATCCCTCTACGCTCGCCCCGGGATTATAAACCGGCTTTTCAGCCGCTCCATCATCGTTGTAAATAATCCGCCTCTGTTTGCCCATTTTAATCTCCTTTTGCTCAGAGAGCCTTGCTGCCTGTTTGTTCTATTTTTCAATTTGACGTTATTTTAGCAAATACTCCCTCCGTTTATCCACCTTTTTCCTTTAGGTAACCAGGCGGTGCTACTATAAGCGCCGCCTTTTTCACAGGATGATGCATGTCCATCAGCAAACAGAACATTTGTTCTTCCTGAATGTCTGTACGCAATATACGCTGCACGGTTATTGACATACACACAAGGCGCATCGTTCAGTCCATCCAGGACCCGATCCTCTTTACCATCGTAACTCGGACCCAGACCAAAATCAATCATCAGGACGAATGTATCGGGAGTTTCTATTTTGGATAATTGCAATCCATACCCTGGCGCTGTTGATATTATATAATTATATGCATATCCTCGTGCTGCGTAAGGTTGCCTAGGTATATTTGGTTTCCCACTTAGACAATGGAATATACTATAATCTTTTCTGGAGTACATATTAGCAGAATCATAATCCACATAAGGACACAGCAGGTAATCCCACAGCTTATAGTCTGTAATTGAATACGGCATCCTTCTCCTGCAAGCCTTCCTCCTCCGACTGCCGGGTCATGCATCCAGTGTGTCGTAGAAAAAGGAGCTTGAATACGATGATATATAAGTTTTTTCTTATCTATTTCCTTAATCAAATCCCTTGATTTTCTAATAAGAGGTGCCATTCCCTTGTTGTATCCTACAGTGTATTTCACATTATTTGCTTTCACTGCGGATGCAATGTCCTTACACTCTTTCGCATTCAAACCCATCAGCTTTTCACAGAGAATATGCTTCCCTGCATTTGCAGCCTTTATGGGATTTGCAGAATATTGTCAAAAAGACATTGTGGAAAATAAGTATGATCAGTTTTTGCAAGGAGCCGAACTTAGAGCAAAAACAGAAAGAAAAGGAATGTGGACTAAAATATTAAAAGGAGAAATATGATGGCTAAATTAGTATATCTAAAATTGAGTTTATTGAGTCTTCTGGTTTTTTTATTAGCAGGGTGCGCTTGTGTTTCGGGAGGTATTTCAGCTTCAAGCACACCTCTTAACAACAAACCATATCATACACTTGGATATACCTCTGCAACTGATAGTAGATTTCTCCTATTAGGGATTATTCCACTAACAGGAGGCAACTCAACAAGAGACGCGCTTAATAAGGCAATTAAGAAGGCTGGAGCGGATGCGTTAATTGATGTAACAGTGGAAAGTTATGGGCAATGGTTTATATTGTTCTCAAGGATTGCGACAAAGGTGGAAGGAATTGGTATTCGATTTGAATCTTACAAGCAGGATCCGGAGAATATAGGTGTAAAGAGCAAAAATACGGACAGTGAAGCCATTGCAGATTATATTACAGAAGCAGTAAAAGAAAAGAGAGAACAAAAATAAAAAGCATTTGCTAAATGAGTTGGAGAACAATGGGAAGTCCAAGTAGAAATTAGCGAAAAGCATAAAGTGTTGTATTTTACAGAAGAACCAATATCAAAATATCAACCGGCAATTCTAGATAGTTTTTATTTCTCACTTGAAAGAGAATAAAGAATAGCAAGCAGTAAAGAAAACGTCCATTTTTTCATTAATCTGGCATGGCATGTTAATAACTACACATTATTGCTTCTTTTAAACAGTGGTGGGTCACGATGCACCTGTTTATTTTCAGATGTATCTAAAAATGGTATTGACTAATTTAAGACATATAGTAAATTAGTCATAAATAATAATAGTATCTTGAAATAAGAGGTCAGAGTCCAATATATATTGCCTTGCAGGCTGAATGAAGAGCTGGGAAAACTGGAGGGTTCTATTTGAACAGTAAGGACTTTGATTACTGTTTCAGTTTTTCCCGGATTGCGTGTGTAAGAACGCAACTTTAAAAAAACAGAAATTGGATGATAAATAGTTTATGGACTTAAATGTATTAATTAAGAAATTTGGATTAGAAGATTACAGGAAAGTATTGATACCGGAATGGGATGATTCTGGGAAAACTTTTCCTGAACAGGGAATGCTTTTTTTTCTTACAGCAGAATATATAAACAAGGTTTCCAATAAGGCAGGGCTTGGTGATGAGACAGTTATTAGTTTGTTGGATATTGTAAAGCGGGTTGCTGCTGATCGTGAGTTGTCTCGGCTGGTATGGCATATTTACCATCTCCTGTTTGTAAGTGAAAAAGGCAGTGAACGGAACGGGGCGGAAATGCCTGATTTCAGCGAAGTGTTGGGTGCCGATGTGTCGGTATTCAATTTACTATTGGCATTATCTGGATTCAGGACTGGCGAAGCACTTTTTTCCAAGCTCGGCATCCCAAACGAGGTTGCCAATGGTACGTTTAGGGATATATCAATCTGGTGTAATTATTTCCAAAATGAATTAAATTTTACTGGGATTAATCTGCGCATCCTCGGTTGGACTCACAAATTATTATACGGTAGTCTTTACCGCTTGGGGCGTCTGCAATTCGGGGTGAGGCCATTTCATGGGGAAGTCTATGTTTTTAGAAGGAAATCCGACGGCAGGGTACATACATTGGCAAAGGAAGGTATCAACTTTAATTCTGCCGGGCAGTATAACGGCGTCGATGGTCTTTTCGATACCAGCGGAGTTTGGCATTCGGAACTACGTCGGAAACACAATGCTGTCACGGGCAATCCGATATCACCACGGGGATTTGCAGAAAACCGGTTTATAACCCTTGAACTGACTGAATGGGATGAAGTATTAGCACAAGGAGACCCAATACTTGACATTCATATTCCCGGTAGTGGTAGGATGACGGTTGGAGCATGTGCCGAATCTATTGCCATGGCAGCGGAATTTTTCCCAAAATATTTCCCTAATAAACCGTTCAAAGGCTATGCCTGCCATTCCTGGTTCCTAGACATTCAGTACGAGAAACTCTTACCGGTAACCTCCAATATCCTGTGCTTCCAACATGAATTTTACCTTTATCCGATAAAAGAAGGTGCCAGCGAGAGTCTGTGGCGGATTTTTGGTCCTAATGGGCTGAAAGGTGGACTTGCACATGCCCCACGCAAAAGCCAGATGCAACAGATGGTTGCGACGTTTTTAGAACAAGGTGGACATTTACGGGGCGGCGGAGCATTTTTTCTGACAGCAGACTTGCCTTGGGGGTGGCAGGTATATAGAAAACAAAATGGGTGCGCCAAGCAAAAAACTAGTGTAAGCAAGCTGGACAATCCAGCACGTGTAAGGGCTAACCACTGGCACGGAACTAAACCATACGTCTGAAGATATAACGAATCATGCGAAGCTATGGCAAGGGCAGTTTTTCAGTCACAATACAAGTGGAGGTATCGAGCCTCGAAATTATTCTTGTTGGGGTCACAGGGGTGTTAGGGTATTACCAAGAATAGTGTAAAAATGTGACTTAACGGTTCGAAAAAACGCCCATTTTTTCGGCATATAACATACCTTGAACTAAACCGCTACGCGGTAGAACTCCGTTAATCCCACCCCAGTCTTCTATCAACATTGGCACAATCTGATATACTTTTTCTCCGGAAGAATGTTCATGGTGAGCATTCATTAAACTTCAACAGTTTAAGGAGAAAAGTATTATGAGTGCCCTTCGTAAAAAAATGATTCGAGACCTGGAACTCCGAAGGTTTTCAGTCTCAACTCAAAAGTCGTATCTTGCGGCAGTGAGAGGTCTGGCAAAATATTACATGATATCTCCAGACAAAATCAGCGAAGAACAACTCCTAGATTATGTTCATTTTCTCATAACGAAGCGCAAACTGTCCTGTAGTTCTCTTAATGTTGCCACAGCAGGCTTACGTTTTTTCTATAAAGAAACGCTGGCATGTAATGCTATGGCGATGGCTATACCGCCTCGGAAAAATTCAAGAAAACTGCCGGAGATTTTCAGTCATA
>Ga0207996_1001623_pt1 | contig 15164 bp, 14 predicted proteins | sample AntAceMetag02UKG_FD_184773 | JGI IMG/M metagenome (GOLD analysis project Ga0207996, IMG submission 184773) | Saline lake microbial communities from Ace Lake, Antarctica - Antarctic Ace Lake Metagenome 02UKG (SPAdes) (version 2) | ecosystem: Environmental > Aquatic > Non-marine Saline and... | reverse complement strand
GCGTATCAGGCTATCCAACACCAGTAAACGAATGCAACCTCGCCGCCATCGAAACCATTCGAGACCAATTCAAAATTCAAAATTCAAAATTCAAAATTAAATTCGGTTGGTCCGACCACAGCGTAAACTCCGGAGTTATCTACCGTGCCATTCACCGCTGGGACGCAGAGATGATTGAATTCCACCTTGATCTGGACGGCACAGGTGAAGAATATAAGGCCGGTCACTGCTGGCTGCCTGACCAGATAAAAACAGTGATTGAAACCGTGCGGTCGGGCTTTCAATCCGACGGTACAGGGGAGAAGGTACCGACACCTTCAGAACTGCCAGATCGTGATTGGCGCGCTGATCCTATTGACGGCCTCCGACCTTTAAAACACATCAGAATCGATTTTGACAAGACAACAGGATAGATAAGATTTTTTAATCCAGAAAATCCTGTAATCATGTCTAATTTTTTTAAAGATTTAAACGTCAGGGAAACCTTCAATGAATAACATTTGTATCGGCACCGCACAGTTTGGGATGGAATATGGGATCGCAAACCAAAAGGGGCAACCTGATCTGGGCGAAGTCAGGCTAATTATTGAGACAGCATCTAAAAACAATATCTTTTTCTATGATACTGCGGCATCTTATGGTAGCAGCGAAGCTGTCTTGGGCTCAGTCTTTTCCGATTTAAATATTACAGATAAGGTAAAGTGCGTCACCAAGTTATCCCCCGATTTCACTTTTACATCATATGGTGAATTAAAGAACACAGTATCAATCTCGCTAAAAAGATTACACGTAAACTCATTATGGGGCCTGCTTATTCACAGAACAAAGATCAAAGGGAACTGGCAGCATTTCATCGATGCCATTAAAAAATTAAAAAAAGAGAAAATCATCAAGAATTTCGGGATTTCAATCTATCGACCTGAAGATGCTCTCAAATTTGCCAGTGAAGAAGATATAGATATCATTCAAGTGCCGTTCAATATCCTGGACAGACGATTTCTTGATAATAATTTTTTTGACATTGCAATGAAAAATAAAAAACAAGTTTTCATTCGCTCCGTGTTTCTGCAAGGATTGCTTCTGATGGATGAAGATCAACTAATTAATAAAAAGATGGAATGGGCGCTTCCTTATTTGTCTCATTTTAACAGTTTTATTCAACATAACGATATGGTGAACAAGGCATTTGCGTTAAAAACTGTTCAGCAATCTTTCACTCATTTAAAATTAATTGTTGGGCTTGATTCACATGAGCAGTTAAAGGACAATTTGAAAATATTTCAATCAAAACCATTATCTGACGAGATCATTAGCAATTGGTGGGCAAATCTTCCTGAATATCCCGAACGTTTATTAAATCCATCTTTATGGTGTAGTCATGTCTGAAAAATTAGTAGCTATCATCCAAGCCAGAATGGGCTCAAGTCGTCTACCGGGGAAAGTCTTAAAGCTTATCCTTGATAAGCCAGTCCTCTGGCACATTGTAAATCGACTCAGCAGCGTCAGGAAGATTGATGAAGTCGTAATAGCAACGAGTGAACAACCAAACGATGACCAGATAGAAAAATTCTGCGCTTCTGAAAATATCAAATGTTTCAGAGGCAGCGAAGATGATGTGCTGGATCGATTTTATAAAGCCGCGGTTTGGGCGAATGCTACCACTGTCATGCGCATCACCGGAGACTGCCCACTGATCGACCCCGATCTTATCAGTCAATTGATTGATTACTTTTTTGATAACACCTTTGATTATTACGGGATTGCAGCAGGCGCCGGTGTTGCAAAAGAAGATTTTAGAAAACGATACCCGGATGGTCTGGATGCCGAGATATTTACCATGAGTGCATTAACAATTGCGTGGCAGGAAGCACGTGGGCAGCTTTACCGGGAACATGTTACTCCATTTATATGGAAACAGCCGGACAGGTTCAAACTGGGCAATCTTAAAAGCAAAGATAAAGATTACAGTGATCTTCGCTGGACTCTCGATAACGAAGAGGATTATCATTTGATTCAATGGATATACAAAAATTTGTTTCCATCAAATCCGAATTTTAACATGTATGATGTCCTGCGGTTATTATCAGAACACCCTGAAAAATTAGCAGAGAACAGACACTTTATCGGGAAGGAAGGCTATGAAAAGTTTTGGGATTGAAAGTTATTTAAACGGCAAAGGCCAAGTGCTTTATAAAAAGGCAAAAAAGATGATTCCCGGCGGAACTCAATTGTTGTCCAAGCGGCCGGAGATGTTTGCCCCTGATGTCTGGCCTGCCTATTACAAAAAGGCCAAGGGGTGCCGGGTCTGGGATATGGACGATAATGAATATATCGATATGAGCATAATGGGGATCGGCGCCAATATCCTGGGGTATGCCGACGATGACGTGGATAATGCCGTCATAAATGCCATAAAAAACGGGAACTCTTCGTCTCTGAACTGCCCCGAAGAGGTTGAACTGGCGGAAATTTTGACTGAACTTCACCCATGGGCTCAGATGGTTCGCTACGCCAGAGGCGGTGGAGAGGCCATGGCAATGGCTGTGCGCATAGCACGCGCCTTTACTAATCGAGATATCGTGTTGTTCAGCGGCTATCACGGCTGGCAGGACTGGTATCTGGCGGCAAACCTGGGAGAGAATGATGCCCTGGACGGTCAGCTTATGCCCGGTCTGGAACCAAAAGGCGTACCCCGCGGACTTGCAGGAACAACCCTTCCCTTCTACTTTCAGGATGTTCAAAACCTTTCAGAGACGATCAAAGGAAAGGAAAAACAGATTGCCGCCATTGTAGTAGAGCCGGCAAGGGGCGAAGAAGTGTCGTTTGACGCGCTCCAGCAGTTAAAGGATTTTGCAGAAGGAATCGGCGCTGTTCTAATATTCGATGAAATCACCACAGGTTTTCGTATGTGTGCGGGAGGCATACATCTAAAGTACGGCATAAGTCCCGATATGGCGGTGTTTGCAAAATCCATGGCCAACGGATATGCAATGGCGGCCATTCTCGGCGTCGAAAAGGTCATGCAGGCCGCTCAAACAACATTTATCTCCAGCACCAACTGGACTGAAAGAATCGGCCCGACAGCGGCCATCGCTACAATAAAAAAATACACAAAAGAAAACGTGGCGGACCATATTATTGGAATTGGCAATGCGGTACAGAAAGTCTGGCAGGAAAAAGCAGATAAACATCATCTTGATGTTCATGTATCCGGAATTCCGACCCTGGGCCACTTTTCTTTCAAAGGCGATAATAATCGCGTAATGATGACCTTCTTCACCATCGAAATGCTGAAACACGGCTTCTTGGGATTCCATCAATTCAAACCATCATTTGCCCATACAATGCAGGACGTTGAAGCATACGCCAAAGCAGTTGATGATATCTTTGACAAAATCAGCCGCTCCGATCCAAACACCTTACTGAAAACCCCACCAGCCCATGAAGGATTCCATAGATTGACGAAAGAATAAATGACGAATATCTTAGTTAGATGTGATGGTAACCTTGAAATTGGCTTGGGTCATGTAGTCCGCTGCCTTGCCCTTGCAGATGAACTGCATGAAGTTCACGATTGCCATATTTCCTTTGCCATGCGTACCGGTCCTCTTGGAATTCAGATGGTAGAGGAAAAAGGTTATAAGGTGATTATTTCGCAAGAAAACGGTCAAACATTTGATTATAGAGAATGGCTTAATGAATGTGCCAGAAATGTGGAAGCTAAAGCACTCGTACTCGACGTGCGAGATGGACTGCAACGAACAGTTGTAGATGAATTGCGAAATAAAGGGATTCTTATAGTTACAATTGATGATCCGGAAGACAAACGCCTATCCGCTGATCTTGCCTTTTATCCACCAGTTCCACAGGTCAAACGAATAGACTGGACCGGCTTTACCGGAAAACTTTACGTCGGTTGGGAATGGGTAATCCTGCGCCGCGAATTCATAAATGCAAGGCATTTTGTTGTTCAAAACTCAGAACTCAAAACTCAGAACTCAAGACTTCGCATTTTAGTAACCATGGGAGGCAGCGATCCCCAAGCCATGACAATTAAGGCAGTAAAAGCTTTGGAAATGCTTGAAGAGAATTTTGAAGCTGTTGTAGTTTTAGGAGCCGGATTTCAGCACAAGGAAGAACTTGATAATTTGCTGTCTAATTCTAAACATCATTTTGACGTGCGTGAAAATGTTCAAAACATGGCAGAATTAATGTCACAAAGCGATCTTGCAATAGCTTCATTCGGTGTTACTGCCTATGAACTCGCTGCAATGGGAGTGCCTGCAATTTATCTATGTTTGACTGAAGATCATGCTGAGTCTGCATCAGCTTTTGTGAAAGAGGGTATGGCAGTTTCATTGGGTGTATCGGGTTGTGTGAGTGTAAGAACACTGGCTGACGAAGTCAGATATTTGTTAAAAAATATATCAAACCGATTACGAATACCTACTATACAAAAAATAAATGGCAGCGGAGCCGAGCATATTGCTAATTTAATCATGCGAGAAAAACTTCACTAGGATTCAAATGAATTTATTGTAGCAAGTAAAAGCTAAAAGGATCGGTCCTGATATATTGGCGACGCATTGGCTGTTGCATTTTCGCTTCGGACAGAGATGGATGTTAAGTAAGCTAAGAAAATGTGGTAAAAATGTTTGGCTTCGACCGGGATGTCTTTTGGTTTATACAGATTCCATCGAAATAGGTGATAATGTTGTGGTTAGACCTGGAACTCAGATTTACGCATGTACTCCAAAAGGAGCAAATATTATTATAGAGAAGAATGTACTGATAGCATCTAACGTGCTAATCACAGTGAGTAGTCATGAATACAGAAACAGCAACATGCCAATCCTATTACAAGGGGGTGTTTATAGCTCAATAATAATCAAAGAAGGCTCTTGGATAGGGGCAAACGCTACAATACTAAGTGGGGTAAATATTATTGGAAGGAATAGTGTTGTAGCAGCTGGAGCAGTCGTTACAAAAGATGTTCCAGATCATTGTGTAGTTGGGGGTGTTCCAGCAAGAATCATGTCAAGGATATGAAGAGCAGAAATGCAGAAGCTGTGAATGCTCTAAACAATAAATCATTGCTGCCGAAGGTGGCCGACAATGCAAGAAAGCATATTGATGGACAAGGGGTAGCAAAGATTTCTCGTCTAATGATAGAAAGGTTTAAGTATATTCATGACTGAAATAAAAAAATGGCAAAATCATGCAGGGACTGTATTGGATTCCGTTAAAGGATTTGATGTTATTGAATGTGAAACATGTGGGTTTGCACATATAATTCCTCTCCGAGATGAGAAACAACATGCCCAGTTTTACAAAGAAGAATTTTATCAAGAGAAAGAAAATTATATAGAATCCCACACACAGGATTTAGAATGGTGGTCTATTGAACATAACGAAAAATATGATTTTTTTGATCAGCAATTGGCTGAGCATTCTTCAAAGAAAATACTGGATATTGGCTCAGGGCCAGGCTATTTTTTAAAAGTTGGGAAAGATCGGGGATGGGATATTACCGGAGTTGAACCGGGCAAGCCAGCATATCAGTTTTCCGTAGAGGAATTAGGTTTAAATATTTTCAATGAGTTATTTACAGATAAAAATTATAAAAATTTTGGGGAATTTGATGTAATTAATATGAACAAAGTCTTGGAGCACATCCCTGATCCTAAACAATTTCTAAAATATGCATATGAAATCCTCGTGTCAGAAGGGTTGATCTGTATTACAGTGCCTAATGATTACAACCCGCTTCAAAAAATTATCATACCATATCTAAAAAAAGATCCTTGGTGGATTGTGCCGAAAGACCACGTTAATTATTTCAATCTCACATCTCTTTCTGCGTTAGTGGGGACGGTTGGATTTAAAACCATATACACTACTTCCAGTTTTCCTTTGGAATTATTTGTTCTGATGGGAGAGGACTATATTGGTAATAGTCAGATTGGTCGTGAAATTCATAACCAGCGCAAAAATTTTGAGCGAGCTATGGCGGAAACGAATAATACAAATTTGAAACGTCAGATTTACAATAAATTATCCGAGTTGGATCTGGGGCGTGAAATTACTATTATTGGAAAGAAACAATAACGTTTTTATAATAAAGGGTTAGACACCTTTGCAAACATTGAGAGCAGGCATTGATGATACAGGAACTTGAAACCATCATTTGTTTAGGCGCCGGGGTTTCTCAGTTGCCGCTAATTCAGACTGCAAAGCAACGAGGATGCAACGTTATTGCCGTTGATCGTAACCTTGAAGCACCGGGGTTTGCGTTGGCAGACACCAAAATTATAGAAAGTACTTATGACACGGTAAAAGTTTTAACTGAGCTACATGGTCTTGAAAAGCAACACCATTTTTGTGGCCTCGTGGCCCGGACTTCTGGGCCAGCGCTAAATACGGCTGCCGCAATAGCGGAGGAATTTCACCTTCCGGGATTAAGTAGAGAGATTGTCCCACTTGCAACAGAGAAATCAAAGCTAAGAGAATTTTGTGAAAGCCATAATATCTTGATGCCCAAAGGACGCAAGATTTCTCAGCTAAAAGAGCTTGATCCGAATTTTCCACTACCTTTGATTGTTAAGCCTGATTTGCCCTTAATTGGGAAAAAGGATGTCAGGGTGGTTTGGAAATCATCCGATTTGAAACTTGCTGTTGAATCTGCCATTCAATCATCCGGCAATGGTTTTGCCGAAGTAGAAGAATATATTGATGGTTTTGATGTCGGCTGCCTGTTTCACGCAAACAAAGGTATGTTTGCTATTAAGGCATTCTGGGATGAATTAGTTGGGGTCAGGCAGGATAGCAACATATTGGGTCTTGGGATAAGTGTTCCTTCAGTGATAGCAGGTAGCACGGTTGAACTAAAAATTAGATCTATAGTTGAATATTTTGCTTCATTCTTCACTAATATTAATGCCCTATTGATTTTGGCTTTAAGAATTGATTTGGCGGGTAATATTTACATCATTGAATTACATGCTGATCTTGGAGGTGATCTTATAGCAGAAGAGTTGCTACCCTTGGCAGACCCATCATTTAATTATTTTGAATACTGTCTTAATGTCGTATTAAATGAGAATTCCAAATCAATGGAGCCGATGTTTTCACCATCAGCGATTGTGTATACAAATGATTGTTTTAAAAAAGAAATATCAGCAAATAAATTTATTGCTTTAAGGCATAACTGTTTAAAATCGTTGCATGAAAATATAATTGAAATCTTCGACGTTAAGTGTTTCTATAAAGAAACTGTTTCAAACCATTTAGGATTTTATAAATCATTTGCAGGTAACGATGTTAAGAACTAATCATATATTATTTTTAGGTGTGAATGATCTACAAATACCGGCACTAAAAAATGCTAAGAAGTTAGGTTTGCGAATAGTTGGTATTGATAAAAATGTACATACTCCAGGGCGGAAGTATTGTAATTTTTTCTTCAACATAGATTGCTTAAATATCCAAGAGATTTACAATGCGATAACTGCTTTGGAAATAAGAGTAATAGGAATTTGGGCAAATAATGATATACTGATCCCATCGCGTGTAATATTGTCCAACTTATTAGGATTGAAAGACACCCCCATTCATACAACATTTGACTTGCTGAACAAGCTAAAGTTCAAAAAAATGGTAGAATCTAAACCTTATTCAATTCCATATCATAATTATAAAGATACAGAGGATGCCATTTATGCTTTAAGACTTCCTCTGATAGTGAAGCCAATTACAGGTGGTGGAAGTCAAGATATTTCAATGATTCACAATCATAAAGATTTAAAAAATCTTTCATTGCAGCAACCTATGCTGGTGGAAGAATTTAAGCAGGGGTATGAGTTTGGTATAAATATGTTTAAAACAGAAGGCTCTTTGGCAAAAATGGGTGCGGTTTATAGATATTTTGATCATAATAATCACCATGTTCCTATAGGTACCATTACTGCTGACGATAAAGAAAATGTATTGATGAGTTCTTATAGTGTAGTGGCTGATTTAATAAATGATATTGATTTTTGGGGTCAGATTAAGGCTGATATCTTGGTTGCCGGTGAACAAATATATCTTATTGAAATATCTCCGCGCTTTCATGGCGAGATTGATACAGAATACGTTTTTGGATTGAATGATAAATCACTTTCGTTATGGTTTTTTAATTATTTAATGGGCAATGAAGTAATGGGCAATGAAGTTGAATCAATAACTAATAAGCATGAAACAAAATATGGGTATGTTAGTGTCTTTTTGCAATCAAATCGGATCATTAAGCATGAAGATTGTTCAAAGTTTCCCACAGGTCCATTTGGTGATGTTGAAATAATTAGCTATTTGCCACATCGCCGCAAAGATGACATCGTAAAATGGCCCCCTAAAAGTACTTGGGACATTTTTGCTTTTGCATTTTTTAAAAGCAAAAAGTCTCTTACTAATAACGACTTTTACGAAGTTTACAAAAAACTGAACCACATGATTAATAAATAAACATAAAGAAAATTTCAATAACCCAACAAAATGATAAAGCACCACGCGTTTGCGCAAGGTGTGTCCCCTCTGGAGGTCGTATCTTATGAAATATATAAAGAAGGATATGTGCCCAATCTGTTATAGTCTAAACAGGACGCCATTGGTTCTTGCTAACCATATAGAAAAATTTCTCTATGGCAAGTTTGTGCCGACAAGTTTACAGAAAAGTATTTGCTTGGATTGCGGTCATATATACAGCAGTAGATATTATGATAAGTCTTTGGTCATAAATCATTATGAAAATGCTAGGAATTCTGTGGAAAAACTCATCTACAATTCAGAGGAAAAGCCAAACAAGACATTCTTAAATCTAGCTGAGTGGTCTACAAAAGCAATTAAAGCCGATTCTCCAAACTATCATGTAAAAACTATTCTTGATATTGGATGTGGTAAATGTGATTTTTTGGCTGGTTTGCGTAATGTTTATCCTAACGCACTTCTGTATGGAAATGACATATCAGCGCAGTCTGCTTTGATTGGAAAGGCAAAGGGTCTTAAAAATGTAATCATTGGTGAATTTAGTGAAAAATTGTTTCCTGAATATGAGTTTGATTTTATTTCGGCAACTGGAGTGCTTGAACATCAATTTGATATTGGAAGATTATTAGAAGCAATTGTTAGTTTGCTACATAAAGGATCGTATTTTTTGGTCGAGGTTCCAGACAGTCACGCCATTATGAATTCAAGAGACGATTTGGGTGCCAAATATATGCATGATCTGCTCAATGATGAGCATGTTCATCACTTCACTCAAGAAAACCTGATCAGATTAATGAATAGATATGGATTTCGTTTAGTTGGGCAGAGAACAATGGCGCGTGGTATTTGGGAGGTGATGGATGTTTTGTTTAAATATGAAGGGAATAGGTTTGCGAATTTCACTTCACAATCTGGAGGTAATGAGGTAACTGCAACCTTCAAGGAAGCATTTTATGGCAAAAAAAACATATACTTGAAAAAATTTCAAGCGATACTGCAAAAGCACAGATCGATTGGTATTTATGGAGCAGGATGGCATACTGCTTTTGTTTTGCCAGTATTTTTTGAAATGAATTTTGACCGTGTCAAAAGGATATTTGACCAAGACAATAGAAAAATTGGCAATCGATTATATAATGTCGATATTTCTTTTCCTGATAGAGAAGGACTTGAAACAGTGCAGACGATTTTAGTTTCTTCAATATCTATGGAAGATTCAATTGTTAATTATTTGTTGCAGTTGGGCATCCCACAAGAAAGAATATTGCCTTTGTACAAAGTATTAGATGAACGAGGGTAATACTAATCTTAGAAACGAGTAAAAAGGGGTGTTGCAACAAAATGCGAGTTTAATTTTGTAGTTGCTGAAGACCTTAAAGATACAAAAGGGTATTTATTTGCAAGAGAGGCCTTATGAATAGTGAGAAAAAAGAGATATTGACAGAAATAGCCAGAGATCTACGAAAAAACATTATCATACAGAACTGCTACGCCGGTTCGGGACATCCAGGTGGTTCTTTATCATCTGTGGAGATTGTGGCTTATCTGTTTGGGAAAGAGATTAATTTTTCAACAAAAAATAGTAAGGATATCAACCGCGATAGATTTGTTTTATCCAAGGGGCATTCCTGTCTTGTTCTGTATGCCGCCCTTGCTCAACAGGGATTTTTTGGTGTTGAGGAATTCAAGAAACTTCGCCATGTTGGAGGAATGTTACAGGGGCATCCGGATCGTTTGAAAACACCGGGTGTGGAATTTAATTCCGGTTCGCTTGGACAAGGTTTTTCATTTGCCTTGGGCTGTGCCCTCGGAGGCAAGCGTGCAAAGAAAAATTTCAGGACATATGCGCTTCTCGGTGATGGCGAACTCAACGAGGGCCAGATATGGGAAGGGATGATGTTTGGCGCGCATCATAGGCTGGATAATATTGTTGCTATTGTTGACTATAACAAATTTCAGAGTGATGATTTAAATATAAATATTACTGCGCTTGAACCTCTGATGGATAAGTTCAAGGCTTTTGGATGGTATGCGATGGAAATTGATGGGCACGACTTCCGTGAAATAGGCAATGCACTGGATAGAGCAAGAAAGATCAAAGGCAAACCTTCGATAATCCTTGCGCATACAATAAAAGGCAAAGGAATTTCGTTTATGGAGAATGTTCCAAAGTGGCATGGAAGTTTAGCGCCACAAGGTAAGGAAAGAAAATGTGCTTTAAGGGAAGTTGGATGTGAGGATTTAAAATTATGATAACTATGCGTGATGCCTTCGGGCAAGCTTTAGTTGAGCTGGCCAAAATTCGAAATGATTTTGTTGTCCTTGATGCTGATGTGGCAGGTGGGACAGGAGTTAATATTTTCAGAGATTTATTTCCTGATCGGTTTATCCAGTGTGGTATTGCAGAACAAAACATGATGTCGGTAGCCGCTGGGCTATCTACAACCGGCGTTATTCCTATCGTTACATGCTATGCTGTGTTTGCTTCAATGCGGGCAATTGAGCAGGCCAGAAATTCCATTGCTTATCCGAATTTTAATGTAAAGATTGCGGCCAGTCATCTTGGGCTTGATGTTGGGCCGGATGGAGCAACTCATCAAGCTATTGAGGATGTCGCTATCTATCGTGCCATTCCCAATTTCAAGATTGTTTCTCCAGCAGATCCTTTTGAATTAAAGAAAGCGTTGCCGGTTGTGCTGGATCATGAAGGACCGGTTTATTTTCGTACAGGAAGAAGTCCTGTGCCGGATATTTTTGATGAAAACGTAAACTTTGAATTGGGTAAAGGGACAATAGCTCGAGAAGGCTCGGATGTAACCATTATTGCGGTTGGTATTATGGTGCATAGGGCGCTTGAAGCGGCTGCTAAATTACAAGAAGATGGAATTTCTTGCCGTGTAGTTAATCTGTCTACACTCAAACCTGTGGATCAAGAATTAATCGTGAGGTGCGCTGAGGAAACAGGCTGTTTTGTTACAGCAGAAGATCATAATATCTATGGCGGTTTGGGAGGCGCAGTAGCTGAAGTGTTAGCACAAAGCTATCCCTGTCCGGTTGAGTTCGTAGGGATAAGAGATATATTTGCTGAATCTGGCGAACCGGAAAACCTGGCTGAAAAATATGGATTAACATTCCCGTATATTGTTAAAGCTGCAAAGCGGGTTCTACAAAGGAAAAAAAGGGATTGACATGGATCTATCTAATAAGGTGGCGTTGGTAACTGGTGGCAACCGTGGCACAGGTAAAGCGATTAGCTTGGCATTGGCAAACGCAGGAGCTCATGTGGCTTTGACTTACAATACCAACGATGCTTTAGCTGAGGATCTTGCGAAATCTATTATTGCTACTAATGGCAAGGCAGTGGCAATTCAGATGTCGGTTGAAAATCGTGAGAGTATCAAGAAAGTGATCATTGAGGTGAAAAAGCGGCTGGGCTCTATTGATGTTTTGATCAACAATGCAGCCATTGCACAGGAAAAGCCGTTTGATACCATAACTGATGCTGATTGGGATTACATGATGGCTGTAAATTTGCGAGGGCCATTTGTTTGTTGTCAGGAAGTACTGCCTGAAATGATAAAAAAAGGTGGGGGCAGGATAATAAATATTACTTCGATAGGAGGACAGTGGGGCGGGTTTAACCAGGTACACTATGCTGCGGCTAAAGCTGGAGTGATTAGTTTGACCCGATCTCTTGCGAAAATATACAGTAGCCAGGGAATTACTACAAACGCCGTTGCCCCTGGGCTTATAGGAACAGATATGTCCTCCAACGAAATTGACTCTGAAGCAGGCAAAGAAAAAATGCGCAATATTCCCATAGGGCGTATAGCCACTGTTGAGGAAATAGCACAGGTTGTAGCTTTCCTGGCGAGCGATTCAGCAAGCTATATTACGGGGCAAACAATCAATGTTAACGGCGGCATGTATTTCGGATAAAATGTGGCCTTATGAATAAAACATTATTTATAGTCAGTGGAGGCGCAGAATCCATTCCAGGCATTCAGCGTGCAAAAGAAATGGGCTTACATGTTGTTGTCAGTGATATGAATCCCAACGCTCCGGGTTTTGAAGTTGCAGATGACAGTGTAATTGCGGACACTTATGGAGTTGAAGAAACAGTTGCAGCGGCATTGCATTATCACAAAACAGTCAGACCTGTTGGCGGCGTAATGTGCATTGCCTCTGATGTTCCGTTGACTGTTGCAAGTGTTGCACATGCATTAGGTTTGCCCGGCATTACTATTGAAACAGCGCGGCTTGCCAGTGACAAATTGGCAATGAAAGAGCGATTTGTTGAAAAGAAAATTTCTATTCCGTGGTTTTGTAGTGTTGATTCTGTAGCTCATTTACACCGCGTATTATCGGAACGCGGTTTTCCTGTTGTGCTTAAGCCGGTCGCTAGCCGGGGCGCACGAGGTGTATTAAGATTGACAGAGTCCATTGATCTTAACTGGGCCTATGAGCATTCTGTTTCTTTCTCACCATCGGGACGCGTTATGGTGGAGGAATACTTGGAAGGCCCGCAAATCAGCACAGAATCTGCTATAATCAATGGTCAGGCCTTTACCCCCGGTTTTACAGACCGCAACTATGAATTTCTTGATCGGTTTACGCCGTATATTATTGAAAATGGCGGTCATCAGCCATCGGCGTTAACTGTAGAGCAACAAAGCGCTGTTTCAAGATTGGCGGAGCAGGCGGCTTTGGCTATGGGAATTTCGACAGGGATTGCCAAGGGGGATATGGTACTTACCAAGGATGGACCTAAAGTAATAGAAATTGCTGCCCGCTTGTCCGGTGGCTGGTTTTCTACAGATCAGATTCCGCTTGCGACAGGTGTTGATCTTATTGGCGCTGCAATTAGAATGGCATTGGGTGAGCAGGTGCAGGAAGAAGATCTGCTTCCGCGATATCAAAAAGGTGTTGCTATCCGGTATTTTTTCCCACAGCCTGGGCGAGTTGTTAGCATCGAAAATACTGAACAGTTCAGGAACAGGTCATGGGTGCATAAATTAGGTTTTTTCGTAAAACCCGGAGATATAGTCGAGCCAGTGACAAACCACACCAAGCGTGCTGGCTTTGTGATTACCACAGGTGAGACACGAGATCAGGCAATTGAACGGGCAGTGCTGGTTGTGAATACTATTAACATTGAGACAGCTCCAGTATGAGTTCTCTTCAACTTTATTCTATCTTTCATCTTAATATTGCATATTCTTCAATCGAGGAAGAACAACGGCCGGAGGTTATCCGGCGTTGCTACTGGCCCTTGTTGCATCTGGCAGGCAAGTATGATTTGCCGTTCGGCATCGAGGCCACAGGGAATACGCTTGAGACGATTGCGGCTATTGATCCTGCTTGGGTTGATGAATTGAGGCGATTGGTGACAGAGGGAAATTGTGAGTTTGTAGGTAGCGGTTATTCTCAGGTCATTGGCCCGCTTGTTCCTGCCGAAATGAATGCGACCAACCTGCGCTTGGGGCATCAGGTTTATGAGCGACTGCTGGGTTTTCGACCCGATATTGCTCTTGTAAATGAACAAGCTTATTCTGCCGGTTTGATTCAACATTATATTGATGCGGGATACTGTGCCATTGTTATGGAATGGGATAACCCGGCGCGCTTTCATCAAGAGTGGGATGCTGAGTGGCGCTATTCCCCCCAGGTTGCATGCGGACAGCGCGGTAAGGAAATACCTCTTATCTGGAACAATGCCATTGCCTTTCAGAAATTTCAGCGCTATGCCCATGGAGAATTGGAACTGGTCGAATATAAAGAATATCTTTGCGGGTATCTGTCTGATAAGTCTCGGGCTTTTTCTCTTTACGGCAACGATGTGGAGATCTTCGATTTTCGGCCTGGCCGTTATCATACAGAAGCATCACTGCATAAAGATGGTGAATGGAATCGTATTGATCGGCTTTTTGAGGCATTATTGAGTGATAGTCGTTTTCACTTCATACGTCCTAGCCAAGTGCTTGATCTGATGGAACTGCCTGAAGCCGGGAACAGGTTGCATTTGGAATCTTCGGAACAGCCCATTCCGGTAAAGAAGCAGGAAAAATATAACATCACACGCTGGGCGGTCACAGGTCGTGATGACCTTGGCATTAATACGGCCTGCTGGCGAATTTTTGAGTCTCTTAAGGAAAATCCTGCCTCAAACGATGATGACTGGCGGGAATTGTGCTACCTGTGGAGCAGCGATTTCCGGACGCATATTACAGAGAAACGTTGGAAGACTTATTCTGACAGGATTAACAAGATGGACAGGATAAATAAAGAGCATGAATCATCTAAATCCCGTTTATCCAGTCAAGAAAAGCCCAGCAGAATGCAGTTAATTCAAACAAGAGCTCAGAAAAACGATTCGTTGCCTGAAATGCCGCCCAGTGTGCATGTTGAACGAGACAAATCATATCTGACTGTTGAAACAGATGCTATAAAAATACGGCTGAACAGCAGGCGCGGGTTTGCGATAGATGCTCTCTGGTTTAAAAACATTTCCACTGATTGGCTGTGCGGCACATTGCAGCACGGTTATTACGACGATATTAATTGGGGAGCGGATTATTACACCGGGCATCTCGTGTTGGAATCGCCGGGCTATCGCCGGATCACTGATCTTGAACCAGCAG
>Ga0207996_1001622_pt1 | contig 15172 bp, 11 predicted proteins | sample AntAceMetag02UKG_FD_184773 | JGI IMG/M metagenome (GOLD analysis project Ga0207996, IMG submission 184773) | Saline lake microbial communities from Ace Lake, Antarctica - Antarctic Ace Lake Metagenome 02UKG (SPAdes) (version 2) | ecosystem: Environmental > Aquatic > Non-marine Saline and... | reverse complement strand
TTTTTCTTTTTCATCAATATAAACTCTTTCCCTTTTCTGCTCAAAAAGCAATTTTTCCCCTAAGGCCTTTACAGCTTCATCAAAATTTAACAAGGAGGAGCCATCCCCTTTAAGTAATGAGTCCTTGATTGGAATTTCTATTCTGGCAATGAATGAAACAAGCCACCTGTCACCAGCCAATTTCCGGGATCTATCGAATAATTTCAATTTCAGTCCATTCTCAAGATCAATTGTGTTTATTAATACTTCTTCCATAAAAAGTTCCTGTTTCAGATATAAGAGTAAATTATATAATTCGGTTTATCAGATATTTACGACTATTTAATCGGCCTATTTTTTAATGCATGATCAATGAATTCTGTAAAATTGTCAATAACAAAGCAGGTCCGGAACTTTGCTGGATTAAGCAAAAATATCCATATGGTTTTTCAGGTAATGGATTTTGGACAAGTACAATGACTTGATGTATCATTATATAATTGATAGTATTTTTATATAGTCAGATCGGCAGGAATTCCGGATATGAGATCTTTTTTAAGAAATCGATTTGGAAAAAACTAAAAAATGAACTTGCAGTTTGGGTTATCAAGGTCGGACACAGAAAAACGGCGAAAAATCTCCCTATGAATATTACACTCATTGAACCGTTCTTTACAGGTTCACATGCAGCCTGGGCAACAGGATACGCTAAGTATAGCGGACATACTATTGATATTCTGAATCTCAGCGGAAAATATTGGAAGTGGCGCATGCATGGAGGCGCAGTCACACTGGCAGAAAAATTTTTAGCGTCCGACACTCTGCCGGATCTGCTTCTTGTCAGTGATATGCTCGATCTGACCACCTTTCTGGCGCTGACTCGTCAAAAAACCGCTCACCTTCCTGCTGCAATCTATTTTCACGAAAACCAGATATGCTACCCCTGGTCGCCGAAGGATCGAGATATTATCCATAAGCGAGCTCAACATTATGGTTTTATTAATTATATTTCTGCGCTGGCAGCGGATAAAGTGGTGTTCAACTCATGCTATCATCAAGAAGCTTTTTTAGGAAAATTGCCCCGGTTTCTAAAACAGTTTCCTGATCTTAATGAGCTGGAAACTGTGGCCACCATCCGTACCAAAAGTTGTGTATTACATCTTGGATTAGATTTGCAGAAATTTGATAATCCTGAGTTCCAGCAACCGCGAAAAGAAAATACTGATACGGCTCCGCTCATTCTCTGGAATCATCGCTGGGAATATGATAAAAATCCCGAAGAGTTTTTCCAGGCCCTGTTCATGCTTGACGAGCAAGGTCTGAACTTTCGTGTGGCGATACTTGGGGAAAGTTTTCGCAAAAGTTACCCCATTTTTGGAACAGCCCGTGAGAAGTTGAAAGAAAAAATCGTTCACTACGGATATGCCGAAGATTTTGCGCAATATGCGCAGTGGCTTCATCGCGCTGACATCATCCCGATAACATCTCAACAGGAATTTTTCGGGGCAAGCCTTGTTGAAGCCCTGTATTGCGGCTGCTACCCCTTGTTGCCAAAGCGCCTTACCTATCCTGAGCTTGTTCCTTATGAGACGTATCCTGAAATCTTTTACAACAATTTTCAGGAACTCGTTGAAAAACTCGCAATGGCTCTACGCACGATTGATACGATCCGGCAGCAGAGTTTCCGTCATTGCATTAAACAGTATTCCTGGCAGCATATGGCTCCCAGGTATGATAAGTTCTTCGGCGATTTATAGATGCCCACCTGCCTCGTCTGAACTCGCGATGGTGAGCTGAAAAGCAGTGTTAGCCTGATGAGGATTAAAATGAAACGTATTGTCCTGATATTTTTGGTGCTTATTGTTGGCCTGTGTGGATGTAGAAAATTTGAAAAAGAAGTACTCATATCTAAAGCAACAATACAAGATATGGTTGCGAAGAAATTTCCTTATAAAAAGGATGTTATTATTGCTAAAATTAATCTTAATTCCCCCCAGGTTTATTTCAGAGAAAAGAGTATTGGATTAAAGCTGGAATATTACGGGAATTTCTTAGAAAAGGGAATAAAGGGTCATATTGATTTTAATGGGCAGATTTTTTACAAACCCGAAAAAGGAGCCTTTTTTATTAAAGATTTTAAGATTGTAGACCTGTTCGTAAACAAAGCTGATTTTTCCGGCAGGGAAATTTTCAAAGCCGTTGTACTGAAGATTGTCAGTATTTACCTTGAAGATTATCCAGTATATAAGCTTAATCCCTCTGATTTCAAACAAAGCATAACTAAGCTGTTAGTAAAAAGTGTAAGTGTTAAAAACGAAAATCTAGCTGTGCTTCTTTCAATATAAAACCCCGCATTCTGCAAAGGTCTCAAAATATACTCCTGTAGACAAAAGCAGGGTGTCCTGATATTAAAAGAATCTCATTGAGATTCGTGGCGTTAAACCAAACGTGATGAACTTGTAAAAAGTAAGATTTGTTCGCTCTATGAGCATTTTTGGGATTCAGATTAATCCCGGCTAAATTGCAAGAACTCGGGCTAACGCCCTCAAACAGCTTGCAATTTTTAACGCCAGGCTCAATCTGACCGGCCAAAAACTGATTATTTTCCTTACCGGGAAGCTTTAGCTTCAATCTTTTTCCAAAACTGCTCAATGTCGCTTGCAAATGACTTTTTACGAGGCCATCAAGAATCAAGTGGTTATTAAAATCGCAATTAGCAGGTAAGCCGGTCTCATAATTTTTAAGGATTAATTAATGAAAAACAAAGTTGATCTTAAGGTAAATATCGGAAAAATAGAGCTGAAAAATCCGGTAATGACAGCATCAGGCACATTTGGATATGCAAGCGAGTATAAAGAGCTTGTTGATTTAAACCTCCTTGGCGCTGTGATTGTAAAGGGCCTGTCAATTGAACCCTCGAAAGGAAATCTTCCGCCGAGGATAGTTGAAACGCCCTGCGGCATGCTCAATGCTATTGGGCTTGAAAACGTCGGCATCAAAGCATTTATACGAGATAAACTTCCCTTTTTGAAAAATCTTTCAACGCCTGTAATCGTCAATATGTTCGGGAAGGATATTGGTGAATATTCGGAAATGGCCTCTCAGCTTGATGATATTGCCGAAATATCCGGCATTGAAGTCAATATTTCATGCCCCAATATCAAGGCCGGCGGTATAGCCTTTGGAGTAGACCCTGAATCTGCCTATAAAGTCATCAGGTCTGTTAGAGGCAGGACGACTAAACCTCTTATGATAAAACTATCTCCGAATGTCAGCGATATCGCAGAAATAGCTGAAAGGGTTGAGGATGCGGGCGCAGACTCCATATCGCTTATTAACACCATAACCGGCATGGCTGTAGATATTGAAACCAGGCGTCCAAAGCTTGCGAATATAACAGGAGGACTTTCAGGCCCTGCGATTAAGCCTGTAGCTTTACGCATGGTGTGGCAGGTGGTTAAGAAAGTTAAGATTCCTGTTATAGGTGTCGGAGGCATAATGACTGCAGAGGATGCACTCGAATTTTTAATAGCAGGCGCAACTGCTGTTCAGGTGGGGACCGCGAATCTGATTAACCCGCGAGCTGCAATTGACATTATTGAAGGGATACAAGCATTTCTTATAAAAAATAATATCCCTCGAATAACAGATATCACAGGAACCCTTCAAACAAACCTTTAGTATAAAAACCACAGAGCACAAAAAGATTTCTTCTGTAATCTCTGTGTGCCCTGTGGTAAAAACAACGGAATTATAATGTTTCCGGCGATATCACTGGATGAGCCTTTAAATATTCCAGCCTGTTAAGTCCGTTAATATAAGCCTTTGCGCTGGCAGTCATTATGTCAGGATCGGCCCCTCTCCCAAGCGCGATAAGACCGTTCTCATTCAAACGGACAGTCACCTCGCCCTGTGCATCAGTGCCTCCGGTCAGTGCGCTTACAGAAAACCTTAAAAGCTGCGAGCTTGTTTGTGTTAGTTTGGCGATGGCGTTAAAAGTGGCATCAATAGGGCCATTACCATAACCCGCGCCCTTAACGGGCCGATCGTTTATTGTAAGTTTGACGCTGGCCATTGGAAGAACCGTTGTGCCGCTGACAACATGTAAATACTCGAGACAAAAAATCTCAGAAGTCCTCAGTATGCCTTCAGTTACAATTACTTCAAGGTCCTCATCCATAACATCTTTTTTCTTGTCTGCAAGCTCTTTAAATTTTACAAATACAAGTTTCAGCTCTTCGTCAGAAAGATTATATCCCAGATCTTTTAAGCGGGAGCGCAAAGCATGCCGTCCTGAATGTTTGCCAAGCACCAGTTTATTAGAACTCAGCCCGACAGTTTCCGGTTTCATGATTTCATACGTCATGGGGTTTTTCAGCATACCGTCCTGATGGATGCCGGCCTCGTGAGCAAACGCATTGGCTCCGACAATAGCCTTATTCGGCTGGACAATAATACCGGTTATCATACTTACAAGCCGGCTTGTTGGATCAATAAGTTCAGTTTTAATATTGGTAGAAAATGGAATATAATTAGGTCGTGTATGAAGTGCCATTGCCACTTCTTCCAGAGCTGTATTGCCGGCCCTTTCTCCGATTCCGTTTGCAGTTACCTCTGCCTGCCTCGCACCAGCGCTTATAGCTGCCAATGTGTTTGCAGTAGCCAGTCCAAGATCATTATGGCAATGTACACTCAAGACTGCCTTGTGGATATTGGGAGTATGTTTTATGACATATTTTACCAAATGGGCGAATTCCTGTGGGATAGCATACCCTACTGTATCAGGAAGATTAATGGTTGTTGCCCCTGATTCAATGGCTGCCTCGAAAACTTTGCACAGAAAATCAGGATCACTGCGCGACCCGTCTTCAGCAGAAAATTCTATATTATCACAAAGAGACTTTGCGTATTTAATTGCTTCGACTGCTGTTTTTACGACCTTATCCCTTTTCATATTAAGCTTGTATTCCATATGAATATCCGAGGTCGCGATAAATGTATGTATTCTCGGTTTAGCAGCCTTAGAGATTGCACCCCATGCCTGATCTATATCATTTTTGGATGTTCGAGCCAAAGCAGCAACTTCAAGATTTTTCATCATTTCAGCTATGCTGGCAACTGCTTCAAAGTCTCCTTTGGATGCAGCAGGAAAACCTGCCTCCAGCACATCTACGCCAAGCTTTTCAAGTTGAGTAGCTATTCGTATTTTTTCACCGACATTCATGCTGGCGCCTGGAGACTGCTCACCATCTCTTAAAGTTGTATCAAATATTATCACTTTTTCATTCATAATGTTGCTCCTTAATCTGGCCGAGCGGTTGACTAACCGAAACCCTTACAGCTATTACTGATCTTGTGGCTGATTTAATAATCTTTCTTTTGACAGTTTATACTGAAAACTGTCTGCCAGGGCGCTCCAGCTTGCCTCAATTATGTCTTCTGAAACGCCTATTGTACTCCATATATGATTCTGGTCCCGTGACTCTATAAGCACGCGTACTCTTGCTTTTGTTCCTTCCCTGCCATCAATTACTCGAACCTTAAAGTCGACAAGACTCATCGAGTCAAGATCTGTCATATAAAATTTTTCAAGTGCTTTACGCAAAGCATTATCAAGAGCGCTTACAGGTCCGCTTCCTTCAGCAGCAGTAATTTCATCCTGGTTGTTAACGGAAATTTTAATCGTAGCATGGGATGAACAGGCCTGATCTTTGTCCTTCTCAATTGTTACCCTGAAGGATTTAAGCTCAAACAGCGGCTTGAACTGATCTGTAAATTTTTCCATGAGTATTTTAAAAGAACCGTCTGCCACATCGAACTGATAACCCTGCTGTTCCAGATCCTTTACTTTTGAAACTATTTTACTGGCGTTAAAACCGTTTGCACCCAGCTCAACACCAAGCTCTTTTGCCTTATATTCCACGTTGCTTTTGCCGGAAAGCTCGGAAATCAAAACTCTGCGGTTGTTTCCTACAAGTTCAGGTTCCATGTGTTCGTATGCTCTGGGAACCTTCATAATAGCATTTACATGGATGCCGCCTTTATGGGCAAAAGCACTTTCGCCGACAAACGGCCTGGAATTTAGTGGTATCATGTTTGCGGTTTCACTTACGAATCTGGACAGACTTTTCAGTTTTGCAAGATTTTTCCCGGTGATACACTGATTGTTCATTTTTATGCACAGAATCGGTATAAGTGATGTCAAGTCTGCATTGCCGCATCTTTCCCCATATCCGTTAATCGTACCCTGCACCATTACAGCACCTGCACGCATTGCTGCTATGGAATTAGCCACTGCCATCCCACAATCATTATGCGCATGAATTCCCATATTCACAGGCAAAGAGTCTTCTCCTGTATTATATTTTTCAGCAAGGCTTTTACATATATCCTTTATAGCTGATTTAATTTCAAAAGAAAGGCTGCCCCCGTTTGTGTCACACAAAACAATAAAATCAGCTCCACCGTCAATGGCTGCGATTAAGGTCTGCAGAGCATAATCCGGATTTGCCTTATATCCGTCAAAAAAATGCTCTGCATCATAAATAACCTCAAGGTCTTTCCCCTTAAGATATTTTACACTGTCGTTTATCATTGCAAGATTTTCCTGCAGAGTGTTGCTCATTATCTGCTTTACGTGCAGATCCCAGCTTTTTCCAAAAATTGCAGCAGCAGGAGCTCCGCTTGCTACAACGGCCTGCAGATTCTTATCATCATCAGCGTGAATGCCTGGCTTGCGGGTTGATCCAAAAGCAGTTATCCTGGCATTTTTAAATTTGGATTTTCTGGCCAATTCAAAAAATTGTTTATCAGTAGCGTTGGATCCGGGCCACCCGCCTTCGATATAATGGATACCCATATCGTCGAGCCTGTGAGCGATTTTTAGTTTTTCATCAGCAGTAAAACTGATATTTTCACCCTGTGTGCCGTCTCTTAAGGTTGTGTCATATAAAAGTATCGGTTTCATATATTGCTCTCTCTTGATAGTTATTTTCTTATTTTTTGCGTTTTTCCGGCCTCAATGAACGAACTGCAGAACCAGCCCGCCACATTTCAGAATTTTTAATAGCGTCTAATTCCTTTTGCAGTTTTTCTCTATAATCAGGAGCGCTGTTCGCCTGGATTACTCTTTCAGTTTCCCTGCCTGAAAGAACACTCTCATAAAGCTCGTCAAAAACAGGAGCCACAGCATCACGAAACTTTGGAGACCAGTCAAGAGCCCCTCTCTGAGCTGTTGTGCTGCAGTTTGAGAACATCCAGTCCATTCCGTTTTCAGCAACAAGACGTATAAGACTCTGGGTAAGTTCTTCTACAGTTTCGTTAAATGCTTCGCTTGGGCTGTGGCCATGTTTTCGCAGAACATTGTATTGGGCATCCATCACTCCGGCAAGGCATCCCATAAGCACACCCCTCTCTCCTGTCAGATCGCTGTGCACCTCTTTTGCAAAGGTAGTTGGGAAAAGATATCCTGATCCAATGGCTATTCCCAGTGCAATTGTTCTTTCCATGGCTCTGCCGGTAAAATCCTGATGCACGGCAAAACTTGAATTAATACCGCTACCAGCCAGAAAATTAGTTCTTACAGTACGTCCAGACCCTTTTGGAGCCACTAAAATAACATCAATATTGTCCGGGGGTATAATCTTTGTCTGTTCTTTATAAACAATTGAAAATCCGTGTGAAAAATAGAGGGCATCTCCTTCCTGCAGATATTCTTTTAAATCAGGCCATGTTGAAACCTGACCGGCATCTGACAGGAGAAACTGAACCACAGTGCCTTTTTGAGCTGCTTCCTTGAGCGGAAAAAGAGTCTTGCCGGGAATAAAACCGTCTGCAACAGCATGATCCCACGATTTGCCTCCTTCGCGCTGCCCGACTATAACATTGATACCATTATCTTTCATATTTAAAGCCTGACCTGGGCCCTGTACTCCATAGCCAAGCACTGCTACAGTCTCATTTTTTAAAACTTCCCGAGCTTTTTGCAATGAAAACTCTTCCGATGTAATTACTTCTTCTACAACTCCGCCAAAATCAATTTTTGCCATTTTATTTCCCCCTTGAATTATAATTGTATTCTGATAGCCTCGTAAAAAGTCATTTGTAAGCGACATTGAGCAGTTTTGGAAAACGAACAAATCTTACTTTTTACGAGTTCATCATATTCTGATTTCTTTTAAAAAAAGTAACTTTTGATAATATTGCCACCTTGCATGCATTTGAAGCAAAGCATTCGAATATTAACAAAAAGTTGTTTGTGCGTAATGATATTATTGTGAATCGCGTAACAGGGCAATAATTCCCGTCTTTGCGATTTCTTTTATTCCTATTGGTTTTAAAAGGTTTAATATTGCAGTCATCTTGCCTTCATCGCCGGTTACTTCTATAGTATAATGTTCCATTCCCACATCAACCACCTTGCACCTGAAGATATCGACAATCCTAAGAATTTCCGCTCGTTTTTGCTCACTAGCCTTTACCTTGATAAGCGCCATCTCTCTCTGAACAAATTTTGTGCCTGTAAGCTCATTCACCTTTATTACATTTATAAGCTTGTGAAGCTGCTTAATAATCTGCTCAACACCTGAAGGAGTCGCCTTTGTGACAATAATCATTCTTGATACAAACGGATCAAGAGTTTCAGCAACTGACAGGCTTTCAATATTATACCCTCTTCCGCTAAACAAACCGGCAATCCTGGAAAGCACCCCAGGCGTATTGTCAACCAAAATTGAAAGTAAATGTTTTTTTTCCATGATTATTTATATCCTTTTATTTTTTACAAAACAGTAATTTTTAAACCAGAAGCATTTCTGTTATAGGCGCTCCTGCAGGCACCATTGGATAAACAGATTCTTCGCGTTCTACAACAAAATCCATGATTACGGTTCTGTTTGAAAAAAGACCTTTTGAAAGAACCGATTCCACTTCATCGGGTTTTGTGGCTCTTAAGCCAACAGCTCCATATGCCTCTGCCAGTTTTACAAAATCAGGAGCATGCTCCATGTTTGTAGCAGCATATCGTTTCTGATAAAAAAGTTCCTGCCACTGTCTTACCATTCCAAGGTATCCGTTATTCAGAATAACGATCTTTACAGGAAGTTTGTATTGTACGGCAGTAGCCATTTCCTGAATATTCATCTGAATGCTGCCGTCACCCGCAATATCTACTACGAGTTTACCAGGCTGTGCAATCTGCGCTCCTATTGCCGCAGGCAGTCCAAACCCCATACAACCAAGACCGCCGGAGGTTATAAAATGCCCCGGCTTCTTAAAATGGTAATACTGGGCCGCCCACATCTGATTCTGCCCGACTTCAGTAGTGATAATTGCTTTGCCTTTTGTCAGTTCATAAAGTTTTTCAATGACATATTGCGGTTTTATAATATTATCCTGCTTATATGCCAGAGGGTTGGTGCTCTTCCATTCATCAATTTGTTTAAACCATGGTTGTCTCGTTGTTTTGATGTCTGCAAAATCCTTATTTTCTATGAGTTTGTTAATTTCATTAAGGGTAATCTTGCAGTCACCTACTACAGGGACTTCAACAGGAATATTTTTATGTATTGATGTGGGATCAATATCAATTTGAACTATCTTTGCATGAGGGGCAAATGTGTCTGTCTTACCTGTTACACGGTCATCAAAACGGACTCCAACAGCTAGCATAAGATCGCAGTCGCCAGTGCACATATTGGCCCTGTATGTACCGTGCATTCCTAACATGCCCAGCCACAATGGATCTGTGCCTGGAAAAACGCCCAGGCCCATTAAAGAACCTGTTACAGGAATCTGGGTTTTACGGGCCAGTTCTGTAATTTCTTTTGATGCCCCTGAAAGAGCTACGCCTCCACCTGCAAAAATTATAGGTTTTTTCGCCTTTTTTATCAGTGTTATCACTTTTTGCAGTTGTCTGATATTTGGTTTATAAGTAGGCTTATATGATTTCAGTTCAACCTGTTCAGGGGCATTATATGCTATTTTGGTATTTATCATATCCTTGGGAAGATCTATGAGAACAGGCCCGGGACGCCCGGAACCAGCTATATAAAAAGCCTCTTTTATGGTTTTTGCAAGGTCTTCTGTGCGTTTGACAAGATAGTTATGTTTGGTACAGGGCCTGGTTATTCCGACAATATCGACTTCCTGAAATGCATCATTCCCGATCAGATTCGTTGGAACCTGGCCTGTAAATATTACCATAGGAATCGAATCCATATAAGCCGATGCAATGCCGGTTACAGTGTTGGTAGCACCAGGTCCTGATGTAACCAGACAGACACCTACGCACGCTTTTGCCCTTGCATAACCGTCAGCAGCATGAACAGCTCCCTGTTCATGACGTACCAGTATATGACGAATGTCTGTTTTTTCCAGTTCATCATAAATATCAATGACTGCGCCACCCGGAAATCCAAAAATCGTATCTACGTTTTCTTCCTTGAGCGCCTTCATCATAATCTGAGCCCCTGTTAATTTCATTTTTTCATCCTTTCACTTTATCGTTGGTGGTCTCGTAAACGATTATTTTACTATAGCCCCTGTGCTGGCAGAAGAAACCATTCGAGCATATCTGGCCATATAACCGTGAGATATGTTTGGCTCAGGAGGTGTCCATGAGGCAAGTCTATCCTTGATCTCCTGCTCGTAAATTTTAAGCGTAATGGTCTTGTCCGGGATATTGATCGATATAATATCCCCTTCTTTTACAATAGCAACAGGTCCTCCCTGCATGGCTTCCGGTGAAACATGTCCTATGGAAGCCCCCTTTGTTCCCCCTGAAAATCTGCCGTCTGTGATAAGAGCAACATGTCTGTCTAATTGCATGCCTGCAATTGCAGAGGTCGGGGTTAGCATTTCCCGCATACCAGGACCTCCCATAGGGCCCTCATAACGAATAACAACAATATCTCCTTTTTTTATATTGCCGCCCATAATTGCACGCGTTGCATCCTCCTCAGAGTCAAACACTCTGGCAGGTCCTTCGTGGCATAACATCTCATCTAAAACTGCAGACTGTTTTACTATGCATCCATCAGGCGCAAGGTTTCCGAAAAGCACGGCAAGACCGCCCTGACTGTGATAAGGATTGTTAACAGGGCGTATAATATTATTATCAAGAATAGAACTGCCTTTTACATTTTCTCCGACTGTTTTTCCGGTTACAGTCATGCAGTCATCATTAATAATTCCTGCATTTAACAATTCATTGAGCACAGCGCTGATTCCTCCTGCCTGATACAAATCCTCTATGTGATGTGTACCTCCAGGACTGAGTGAGCAAATATGAGGCGTTGTCACACTGATTTCGTTGATCAGATTAAGATCTATGCTTACTCGTGCTTCATTTGCAATCGCCAGAAGATGAAGAACAGTATTAGTTGAACAACCTAAAGCCATATCCACTCTGAGAGCATTCTTAAATGCTTTTTCAGTCATGATTTTTTCAGGAGTAATATTTTGCTCTAAAAGTCTGATTATCTGCATTCCAGCCTCCTTGGCCAGGCGGATACGTTCAGACATTACAGCAGGGATTGTGCCGTTTCCAGGCAAACCCATGCCTATTGCTTCTGTTAAACAATTCATGGAATTGGCTGTAAACATGCCGGCACATGACCCGCAGGTTGGGCAGGCTGCATTTTCAATAGCAAGCAAATCCTCTTCTGTCATTCTTCCTGAAAGCACTGCGCCAACAGATTCGAAAACAGTAACAAGGTCTATTTTTTCTTTTTTTCCTGCTAATGGATTATTGCCGGCCAGCATGGGACCTCCACTTATTACAATAGTGGGAAGATTCAGACGCGCAGCAGCCATCAACATTCCAGGCACTATCTTGTCGCAGTTCGTCACCATAACCATGGCATCAAATGCATGAGCAGTAGCCATCACTTCAATGGAATCAGCGATAAGTTCCCTGCTTGCAAGGGAATACTTCATTCCAACATGATTCATTGCAATGCCATCGCAGACTCCAATAGTGCCGAATTCAACAGGAGTCCCTCCGCCCATATAAATACCCGCCTTTACCGCTTCTACGATATAATCAAGATGAACATGACCGGGAATAATTGTATTGGCTGAATTAACAACACCTACAAGGGGTCTTTGCAATTCAGTATCAGTATAACCGATTGCCTTGAACAGACTTCGATGAGGTGCCCTCTCAATACCTTTTTTAACAATATCGCTTTTCATTTTATTATTCTCCTGTAAAATATTAAAAAAAAATCCGCTACCAGCTTAATGGGCTGATAACGGATTTTATATTTTTTATTAATGAAATAATTAAGCCATTATTAACCCGATGCCTCGTGGCAGGTTAGTACACCTACGACGAGGACAATAATTATGCTAATAAGGTTATAAATGGCAGATAATTGTTTCATAATTTTATTATTAATTCTAACAACCTGGTAAAAAATTTAAAAAAACACTTTCAAGTAACTTAACTTAAAAGCACCATGATGGATATTTTAACAAATTCCTCAATTTTTAAAGATTATATTCTTAACAACACTTAACAATAGTGTCAAGCTATTAAAAAAAATTTATGAGCTCGTAAAAATTATATTTCCAGATCAGCAAGCTGTTTCTGGAATTGAGCCTGATTTTTTTCAAACGCGGTTGTAAGAAGTTCAAGTTCATCAAAAAGAACATCCAAAGCAATTTGCCGTTCATGCAACTGTCGGGAAAGTTCGGCAATTTTCACCCCGTTGCCTGCACTTGAAACAAGAATAAGGTTTTTGTTTATATGTTCGATCTCTTTTTCATTATATTCTATTTCTTCTTCTACCTTTGACATGCGAACTTCTATGGGTTTCAGTATTTTTCCCTTTCTGGTAATAATTTCAGACCTCTTTTTTCTAAGGTCTTTTCGGTTCAGGTGGCCTGTCTGGTTTTGAACTGCATCTTTATTCTGTTCCGGTTTTCTGGTGCAGACCTGATCTTCCCATCCGCCTTTTTCCAGAAACTGCTGATATCCTCCGTTAAAAACCTCCAGACCGTTGTCTTTAAAAACCACGAGTTTATCGGCTAAAGCATGGAGAAACATCTCATTATGGGTTACCATAATAACCGTTCCATTAAAGTTGTCGATGGCTGCAAGCAGTGCGTCGCATGCGTCCATGTCCAGATGGTTTGTAGGCTCATCAAGAAGCAGCAGGTTAACCGGTGTAACCATAAGTTTCCCCAGCATAACCCTGCTTTTTTCACCACCGGAAAGCACGCTGATTTTTTTAAGCGCATTGTCACCGGAAAACATCATGGCTCCGCAGATGTTTCTGACTGCCTGACGGTCAACATCATTATTGGAATAAAGTATTTCCTCTTCTATTGTATGATTATCGACCAGGCTTTTGATGTTGGTTTGCTCAAAAACTCCCTGAGTTGTGTTTGGGTTGCAGATAATTTTTCCGGATTGAGGCGTGATACTCCCGGCCAAAAGCTTGAGAAGAGTGGTTTTGCCTTTGCCGTTTTTTCCTATTATGCAGATTCGTTCACCAGCATTAACTATTAAATCAAAATCCCTAATAAGCGGTTTTCCTTTATCATAGGAAAATTCAAGTTTCCGGGTGCTCATCACCTGCTTTCCGACAAACGGTTTGGATCGAAATGAAAATCCAAGTGTTTTAAGAGTCTCCAGTTTATCCAGCTTTTCTGTTTTAGCCAGAGTCTTAACGCGGGACTGAACAAGATTTGCCAGTCTGGCTTTAGCTCTAAATCGGCTTATAAACAGTTCGATTTCTTTGCGGCGTTTTTCATCGTTGATCCTTGTTTTTTCGTATATTTTTTCATCCTGGGCAATTTGTGAATAGTAATTCTCGGTATTGCCGACGATTTTCCGGAGTTTTTTTCGATGAATACCAATTGTATGCGTTACGATACTATCCATAAAATTACGGTCATGTGTGATAAGCATAAGCTCACGGGGCCAGCTTTTAAGGAAATGGATAATCCATCGGATTGATGTGATATCAAGATAATTGGTAGGCTCATCCAGAAGGAGCAGATCAGGATCTGCAACAAGAATCTTGGCCAGATTCAGCCGAACCTGGAAGCCGCCGGAGAATTCTCCGGGATGCCGCTGCATATCTGATTCGCTAAATCCCAGCCCGGACAGAACTTTTTCAACTTTCCAATGATGATCTTTTTCAGCTTTGGGAAGCCCTTTCATGCCTTCGGTTAAAACCGTATTTTCAGTAAATTTAATCTGCTGGCGCACATAACCGATATGGTAATTTTTAGGAATTATGATTGATCCGGAATCTGGATGTGTCTGCCTGGTAATAATCTTGAACAGCGTGGTTTTACCGTGCCCGTTTCGTCCAACAATCCCTACCCTTTCACGGGTATTGATTCTAAAACTTATACTGTCAAACAGAACTTGGCCGCCGTAGCTTTTGGATAGATTCTCAATACTTATCATGTTAAGAGTTGATATCTGGTTTTGAGTTGAATTTACGCTGTTGCCATATCATGATTTAAGGGAAGAAGCTTGTGGACAGAATTAATCAGAGTTTTTAAAGAAAAGGGTTTTTCAATAATAGTATCAAAAACATTATCTTCAGCACACAAGGAAGTTCCTGATATAGCGATAACTGGTATATGTTTTTTATCAGAATCTCGTATATACTGGACAACGCCGTTACCGTTTATTTCCGGCATACATATATCTGTTATAACAAGATCAAAACAGCCGTTTTCAAATTTTGCAACCCCTTCTCTGCCACTTGCTGCTGTTTCAACATTGTGACCATGCATACCCAGCATCTTTTGGATTATATTTGTCATATTAGATTCATCATCAATAACCAGAATTTTACACCTAAATTTTTCCCTGCATAGTAATACTGTTAGATTTTGTTATTTCTGAGGAGAGTCAACTAAGAAAAATTTTGATGACCTGAGCCTGTTAAGATTTCTATCTTTAGTCGAAACGCTAAATAGTTGTATAAATTACTGTTTTTATCTTGTCAACAACATATTGTATATTTTTTTATTATTATACTATATATTGTAGGTCTTGCTTTTCAAAAAATCTGCTCATAACGTTTTTTGAATCGCGGCTGCAAGCTAATTTTACGCATGTGTATAGCTTGGCAAAACAAATTGAAAATGCTATGTCTAATCCAATGTCATTAACTTAAGAGCAGTTCCTTTAAATGTCCCCCTTTGAAGGGGGATTTAGGCCTGC
>Ga0207996_1001621_pt1 | contig 15174 bp, 13 predicted proteins | sample AntAceMetag02UKG_FD_184773 | JGI IMG/M metagenome (GOLD analysis project Ga0207996, IMG submission 184773) | Saline lake microbial communities from Ace Lake, Antarctica - Antarctic Ace Lake Metagenome 02UKG (SPAdes) (version 2) | ecosystem: Environmental > Aquatic > Non-marine Saline and... | reverse complement strand
AGACTTGCAACTCATGCGATCTATGTTACTAAGTATTTTTTACAAACAAGGTACCCTTCACACGGATATGTTGCACATGCTTCTAATGTAATGCTTCATGAACTATCTGATTCTATCTTAGAAAAAAGAATAATAAAAATAAATACTCCAAAACAAAACTTAACGATAGGATTACTTGCTCATTACAATGTCAAATATAAAGGTTTTGATATCATAATTAAAGCATTGGCAATTTTAAAGAAAAAAGGTTATCTGGTTAAAGCGATATTTGCCGGAAGTGGAACATCGAATCACCTAAAGAAATTAGCTCATGATCATGGTGTGGAGAAACAAACATCATTTATTGGATTTCTAAAAGGTGACGAGGTTATGAGATTTTTAGATTATATAGATATTTATGTTCATCCTTCTAAGCAAGAAGGTTTGCCACGAGCCGTAATTGAAGCTTTAAGCCGCGCATGTCCTGTACTGGCTTCTTCGGTAGCAGGAATCCCAGAATTGGTGAACGAAAAATATTTACATAAACCGGGAGATTATAAAATCCTTGCATATCATTTACAGCAAATTATAGAAAAAAAGTTTGATCTAAAAGATATGGCAATGAGCAATTTTGAGAGAGCAAAGAGCTACTCAAAAGATAAATTGGATAACGAAAGAAATCTTTTTTGGAAAAAATTTTACGAATATACGAAAAACAGAGGAAGTTGATGTAAGACTATACATCATGAAGAGAATAGATTCTATAAGGTTTTTGTAGTCCATTTAATTCGGAGAATACATGAGAAAGATAAAAGTTCTTCACATAATTACCAGATTGATAAGCGGAGGTGCTGAAAATAATACATTACTTACTGTTAAGGGATTACGGGAAAAGGGTTATGAAGTTGGCTTAGCTGCTGGTCCTTCTGATCAAAAGGAGGGTGACCTTGAGTATGCCTTCCACCAACTCGACATTAAGTTATTTGTACTACCAAGTTTTGTTAGGCAGCCTAATCTTATAAAGGATTTGATTACTGCATATAAATTATATGTTTTAATCAGAAAAGAGAAATACGATATAGTTCATACGCATGTTTCAAAAGCGGGGATATTAGGACGATGGGCTGCAAAATTAGCAGGTGTGCCGATTATATGCCATACTACACATGGAAATATTTTTGATAGTTATTTTAATAAATATCTTACAAAGATGTTTATTTTATTTAATAAAATAACCGTGAAGATTACCGATAAAATGATTACGATAACTAATGTCGGAAAGAAACAATGGCTTGATTATCATATTGGCAGGTCTTGTCAGTATGTTTCCATTTATAGCGGGATAGATATGAATGTGTTTACTTCGGATGCAGTAAAAAAGAGTCGTAGTGTTCTTAGAAAATCGGTGGGTTTGTCCGACAACGATATTATTATAGGTAACGTTGGACGATTAGCTCCAATCAAAGGTCATAGATATCTTATCGAAGCAATTCCTTTAATCGTTCATAAAGTAAAAAATGCCAAATTTTTAATAATCGGTGACGGTCCAAGTCGCGAAGAACTTGAAGCGTTATCCAATAATTTAAAAGTGGATGGTTATATTAATTTTATCGGAATGAATGACAACATACCTGAGCTTTTATCTATTATGGATATTTTTGTATTACCTTCTTTAAATGAGGGGATGGGAAGAGCGCTTGTTGAAGCAATGGCAATGAGACTGCCTTGTGTGGCATCAGCAGTAGGAGGTGTTGTCGAGGTCATCGCGCATGAAGAAACTGGGCTACTGGTTCTAAGTAAAGATCCCAATGCTTTGGCAGATTCAATCATTCGCCTGATTGAAAATCAGTCAGAAGCTGAAGCAATTGCTGGGAGAGCACAAAAAAAGGCATGTTCCATTTTTAGTTCACAAACAATGATTAATGATATTGTAAAAGTATATGAAGATTTAATACCCCAATAAAGTGAAAAGTTGATGCTGTAATATATAATTTAAATGAAGACTTTAGGAGTGTTGACATTATTTACATATAACGATTCTTATGACTACTTATGAGATTATTCTATATCATGTGGATTTGATCTATGCATTCATTAAATAAAGTTTGTGTTAGAATAATAATAAATAATGTTTTGGTTTTCTATTAAACCAGAGGAAGGCTAATGAAATATTTAGTGACTGGCGGAGCAGGATTTATTGGCTCGAATATTGTTCAGGAACTTCTGCAAAGAGGAGAAGATGTTCGAGTTCTCGATAACTTTGCTACAGGAAAACGTGAAAATATATTTTGCTTTAAAGATAATAAAAATTTTGAACTCGTTGAGGGTGATTTGCGAAGTTTCCATACAGTTCGAAACGCTGTCCGCGGCGTAGATTATATACTACATCAAGGAGCTCTTCCCTCTGTTCCCAGATCAATACAGGATCCAATTACTACGAATGATGTTAATATTTTAGGAACATTAAATATCCTGGAAGCTGCTCGTGAATTTGATATAAAGAGAATAGTTTATGCTTCATCGTCTTCGATTTATGGAGACAGTGAAGTGCTTCCTAAGAGTGAAGACATGTTCATCCAACCGCTGTCACCCTATGCGCTTTCTAAATATACTGCGGAAAGATATTGTCAGATTCATACACTCATCTATGGTCTTGAAACAGTTTGTCTTCGCTATTTCAACGTATTTGGGCCGAACCAAGATCCCTTTTCACAATATAGTGCGGTAATTCCGAAATTTATTAAATTGATTTCAGATGATATCCAACCTACAATATATGGTGATGGTTCTCAGTCTAGAGATTTTACTTATGTGCAGAATGTTGTGGAAGCAAATCTTTTAGCTTGTACTGCACCAGATGCAGCAGGGCAGGTAATAAATATAGCTTGTCAAGAGAGCACCACACTTCTTGAACTTGTTAAAATGATCAATGAAAACCTGAATAAAAATATTGAACCTTTGTTTTCAGATAGAAGAAGTGGCGATGTGAAACATTCTCTCGCTTCTATAAAAAAAGCTGAGGATCTCTTGGATTATAAAATCGAAGTCCCTTTTACGGAGGGATTATATAAAACTATAAATTTTTTACTTAACAACAAGGAGAAGTAATGAATATTTTAATTACTGGAGGATCGGGATTTATAGGATCTTATCTTGCAGAGCACCTTTTAAAGAATGGACATTCTGTGGTGATCTTAGATAACCTTTCCACTGGACGATTAGCAAATATAAAAAGCATATATCGACACAAGAATCTGGAAGTCCATATTGATACGATCTTTAACCGTGAACTTGTTGAAGAATTAGCAAAAAGTTGCGACCAAATATACCATCTTGCTGCTGCTGTGGGTGTGCGTTTTATTGTTGATAATCCGGTACAGACTATAGAAACGAATGTTGGTGGTTCTGAAATACTCTTGCAGACTGCAAATAAATATAAGAAAAAGATATTCATCGCTTCAACTTCAGAAGTATATGGGAAATCAGACGAACTTCCCTTTAAAGAAGATGCGATGAGGATCTATGGTCCCACAACAATCCGCAGATGGTCATATGCCGAATCAAAAGCCATTGATGAGTTTCTTGCACTGGCATATCTTCATGAAAAAAAATTGCCGGTTGTGATAGCTAGATTATTCAACACTGTAGGCCCTCGCCAGTCAGGACAGTATGGCATGGTTGTCCCGAGATTCGTTCAGCAGGCATTGCTCGATCACCCTATTACTGTCTACGGAGATGGAAAGCAATCACGCTGTTTCGGATATGTGGGAGATATTGTTGAAGCTATCGTGAAACTTATGGATAATGATAAGTGTATCGGTCAGATCTATAATATAGGAACAAACGAAGAAATAACTATTTATGACTTAGCAAAAAAAGTGAAAGAACTCACAAAGAGTTCTTCCCAAATTAAACTTATCCCATACGAAGAAGCATACGAAGAAGGTTTTGAGGACATGAAACGTCGAATTCCTGACATTTCAAAGGCAGGAAGAGATATCAATTATAAACCGAAAGTATCTCTTACACGGATTTTGCAGGAAATCATTGAATTTTATAAAAATTAAGCATGGAGTTCAAAAATAAAAGAGCTGCAAAGGATTATTATATTGAGAAAACCTTTGAAACAGGCATTGTGCTTACTGGTAATGAAATTAAATCCATACGAGAAGGAAGATTGAATTTTACTGACAGCTATGCCCGGGTGAAAGAAGGGGAGCTCTGGCTCGAAAGCCTTCATATAAGCCCATATGATAAAGGTTTCAACTATGATTATAATCCGAAGCGACCCCGAAAACTCCTCATGCATAAGTACGAAATTAACAGATTGGACAGTAAAATTGCTGAAAAAGGATACACTCTTATCCCACTTTCCCTCTTTATAAACGACAATGGATTAGCAAAAATAATTATCGGACTCGCGAAGGGTAAACGAACGTATGAAAAACGTGATAAGATCAAAGCCCGGGATGCTGAACGCGAGATGGATCGAGCAAGGCAAAGATAAAATAATATGAATTGGATTTGGAATCCCGCAACTCATATACAGCTCTGCAAACTGGCATTATCAAAAATGTCATCAATTTTTAATGAGTTGATAAATGTGTATCCTCAATATTTTGAACTCGGGATCATTGCTCCGGATAAATTATTCTGCGATACAACAAATCATTATTTTAACTGTACTCCAAGTCCGTCAGGTTATCACTATGGCAGTGTAGTAAAAAAAATAATAAAGGAAACTGATCTCATCCGGGAGATGATAAACAATCATAACTCGCTTGTATATCATCCAAACTGTGCTCCTTATATAGTGCATATTCTTGATAATCCGATAAAAACTCTCGTATTTGAACTTGGGGTGATCTCTCATTATGTTGCAGATCTGCACCAACCATTTCATACAGATGGGAAATACAGATTCGAATTTGAAGAAGTGCCGCATAGGATTTATGAAGCGGATGTGCGTAAACATTTCGACGAATTACAGATTGATGTCGGTAGAAGACGCTATCGAATTTTAGATATGGAAAACTATCTTTATAAAACAATTTATCGAATCAATAAATCTTACGACCAGTTAATAAATAATTATTTTCTTACTCCAAATAAGGTCAAAGCGGACAGATGGGATAAAGCAATATTAAAAACTGAGAAATTTCTTTCAGAAGCAGCAAAATGCATCGCAAATATCTGGTTTTCATTTGAATCGGATCTGAAAGTATATAAGAAACAGTTGAAAAATATTTATATGTTACAAGAACTCGATAGAAACATTGATTTGGATGGTTGCTATAACTTGAAGCTATATAGCTCCGGGACGATGAGCATACGAAGGAAAAAATGAACAATAATACCGTAATAGAAATAGAAAACATTAAAAAGATTTATCAGATGGGAAAGGTAAAGGTGCCTGCGCTTGCAGGTATTGACCTTTCGATAGAACCGCATACTTACACTTCAATCATGGGACCTTCGGGTTCAGGCAAATCGACATTACTCCATATTTTGGGATGCCTTGATACTCCAACTGAAGGTGTGTATTATCTTGATCACGAGAAGGTGAGTGATCTAAGCTATAATAAGCTTGCTGAAATTCGAAATAATAAGATCGGTTTTGTGTTCCAGATTTTTAACCTTTTGCCAAATATGAATATTCTGGAAAATGTTGAATTGCCCCTCATGTATGCCGGTGTTCATAAGAAAAAAAGAAAACAGCGAGCTTCAGAAGTTCTTGATCAAGTAGGGCTTGGTCATCGACTAAAGCACAAACCACAGGAATTATCCGGTGGTGAAAGGCAGCGTACAGCCATTGCACGAGCACTGGCGAATAATCCTTCTATTATTCTTGCGGATGAACCTACCGGCAACCTGGACAGCACTTCCGGAAGCAGTATTATGAAAATATTTTCTGATCTGCATGACCAGGGGCATACGATCATTGTTGTTACTCATGATAACACTATAGCCAAAATGACGCAGCGTGTGATCACATTAAGCGATGGAAAAGTTGTAAGCTCATGAGTATATTTTATAACATTCGACTCGGTATTGTAGATATGGTCCACAATGTTGGACGTACTTTGATAACTATGCTTGGAATTATCCTCGGTACAATGTCCATTATTGCTGTTCTTGCTCTCGTGCAAGGCGGGCGTGAGCAGTCCATCCGCTGGCTTGAAGAGCGTGGAGGAGTGCTCAAACTTTCGATTGATACAAAGTGGACATTTGATCTTGATGAACGCTCGCAAATTCGAGATCAGCGCTTGATGCTCAAGGATATGAGACTCATAAGAAATTATTTTCCTGACCTTCTGAATTTTAGTCCTGAAACTTCAAAATGGCTTCAAATGAAATATAAGGAAAAGAACTATTCTACTCGTGTAAATGGTGTTTTTCCTACATATCAGGAAGCAGAGAATTTCAGTATTGGAGAGGGAAGATTTATTTCTGAATTTGATATTGAACAAGCTTCTCGCGTTATTGCGATAGGCGTACGTGTCAAAGATGCTCTTTTTGGGAAAGAAAATGCGATTGGTAAAAACATTAGGATCAGCAATAACCAATTCAAAGTTGTTGGAATAATGGAAGAAAAGAAGATGGAAATGTCAGGATGGAGTGGGCACAATCCCATGGATTGGCTTAATCGCCAGTCTTTCATTCCGCTTACGACGATGCTTAAAAAATTATATGCTGATGAACCGATTGATGAGATTAACTTTCAGGTTGCTTCATCAGAAATGGTAAAACCGACCCAGGATAGATTGAATCAATTTCTCAAAGCTCTACGCGGGGGTGAAGAAATTTTTGAAGTTCGCGCAAATAGTGATAGATTGGATAATATTCAGAAAAACTCGAATGATACACAACTGATACTTATGATCGTCGGAGGTATATCCTTGATCGTTGGCGGTATTGTCATCACCAATATCAGTCTTGCCTCGGTAAAAGAACGTTTGCGCGAGATCGGTGTACGAATGGCAATTGGTGCAAAAAGAAAGGACATACTCGTCCAATTTCTGATCCAAACAACTTTTATGAGTTTGATTGGAGGAATAATCGGAGTCTTGATGGGCTTATCGCTTCTACAAGCCCTCGAGAAATTTCTTTCTTCGCCAACAGCAGCAAATCCAAATATGATAATTATCGCACTTGTTCTTTCTGTTGGAGTTGGTTTTGTGGCGGGTTTCTTTCCAGCAATGCAGGCGAGTAGATTAGATCCTATAAAAATCTTACGATACGAGTAACATATGAAAAATAGTCTCATAAAATTCTGGCAAAATGTGAAGATAATCTATTCGAATTTTAATGCGGATCAGGCATATTTACGAGCTACTGGTCTGTCATATATAACATTTCTGGCATTCATGCCATTTATTATGGTCATATTTCTTTTTACTCCGAATATTACTGTAATTAGGATCAAAGATGTTTTTCTCAACTTTATTTTTACAACCTTTATACCTCAATCGGCAGAAGTACTCAAGGAAATCTTTAATGAGATGCTTGCACGAAGAACCGGGCTTGATGTGATCGGTATTATATTGCTTGTTTTGACATCTTTTTTTCTTTTTAAATCAATTTCTCATACTTTTGATAAGATCTTGCAGGCGCAGAAACCGAAAAAGAAATCTGTCTTTAGAGATTTTGAGCGTTTCATTGCTGCTATTGTCGGAGGTTTTATTGTTCTCGCCGCTCTTATTGTTGCTGCTTCAATGCCAGTGATCAGTCAAATCATTAAAATAGGTATCTTCATTAAGCTTTTACCGTATCTTAGTATGATCCTGCTTATTTTTACTCTGTATGAGGTTGTATCTACCGTGCATCCAAAGGTGACTCATGCGCTTATTGGGGCTGTATTCACCAGTTTTATTTGGTCAATAGGTAAAGGTGGATTTGATTGGTATATCGCGACATTTACCAACGTCCGCTCTGTGTATGGTACGCTTGGAGCATTTCCGATATTTCTTATATGGCTTTATTTTACCTGGCTCACAATTCTATTTGGGATGGAAGTTGTGGCATTTTTATCCGGAAGAAAGAGTGCAAAAAAAGTTGATAAAAAGCAAGAAGGCACAATTGCATTGACTTTATCTCTTGAAAAGAACCTTCCAGGTAAACTAGCGCAAGAGATAAAAGAAATCCAAAAATCAAAAAAAGAAATTGATGATAAAACTTTTATGAAGTTAGTAAAAGATATTCTAACTCCTCCCAAAAAAGAGGACGAAGAAAAACCGGAAAAAGAAAAGGAATCTCATGAGCTACAAGAGAAGTGATAATAGAAAAGCAGATCAATTGCGAGATATCAAGATTACAAGAAATTATCTTCATGATCCCGAGGGGTCTGTTCTTATAGAGTTGGGAAATACCAAGGTGATCTGTACAGCAACCATTGACTATAGAGTACCGCAATTTATTCGAGAAAGCAACGCGAAACATGGGTGGCTGACAGCTGAATATGATATGCTTCCCCGAAGTGCAAACAAGCGAATACTACGAGATAGATTTCAGGGTAAGATAAAGGGAAGAAACCATGAAATACAGCGATTGATAGGACGCTCTCTACGAGCAGTTTTCGATTTAACACAAATACCTGACAAACAAATTATCCTGGATTGCGATGTCATCCAGGCAGACGGCGGCACGAGAACTGCTGCGATTAACGGGAGTTTTATCGCTCTGTATGATGCGTGTTCTTTCATGAGAGAAAGAAAATGGATCAAGGAGTTCCCAATAAAAAATTTCATTGGAGCTATCAGTACAGGTATCGTTCAAGATACTGTCCTGCTGGACCTAGCATATGATGAGGACCTGGCTGCGCAGGTTGATATGAACATCGTGATGGATGAAAATGGTAAATACATTGAAGTTCAGGGAACGAGTGAAGAAACACCTTTTACAAGTGAGCAACTTCAGAAAATGCTGAAGTATGCAGAAAAGGGTATAAAAGAGATCATTGATTATCAGAAAGAATTAATATTTAAAGGGCTGACAGCATGATGAATTTGAGATTTTCAATAGAGCAACTTACCAAATTAAGCAAAATCTGCAAAGGTGATATTCTTAAGATGACAACCATCGCAAAGAGCGGACATCCGGGTGGTTCAATGTCATCACTAGACCTGTATCTTGCGCTGTACGCCTATGCAAATATAACTCCTGAAAATCGTTTGAAAGAAAATCGAGATAGAATTGTGATAAGCCACGGGCATACTGCGCCTGGCATTTATTCAGTTCTCGGACATTTTGGCTTTTTTGATATTGATGATGCAATTGCATATTTCAGAAAAGCAGAAAGTATTTTTGAAGGTCATATCGAACCAGAAGTACCGGGCATTGAATGGGCAACCGGAAATCTTGGGCAAGGACTTTCTGCGGGTGCAGGATTTGCTTTAGCGGGTAAACAAAAAGGTTTGGATTATAATGTGTTTGTCTGCATGGGTGATGGTGAACAGCAGAAGGGGCAGTTGTGTGAGGCGCGCAGATTTGCAAAAAAATATGATCTTTCGAATATCACCGCATTTGTTGACTACAATCAATTACAGATTAGTGGCAGCATTCATGAGGTGATGCCCCAGAATATAAGAGCAAATTACGAATCGGACGGATGGGATGTCATTGAGATAAACGGGCACGATTTCGATGAAATATTTGGAGCACTCGATAAAGCAAAGGTAAATGATAAGCCAACTGTGATAATTGCTCATACTATTATGGGGCACGGAGTTCCATTCATGGAAAATGATGAAGGATTTCATGGGAAAGCTCTCACCTATGAAGAATGCTCCAAAGCACTCACAGAGCTTGGCCTGCCCGATGATTTAGATAACTATATTAAAATGAGAGAATGTTTTATTCCACCTAAATCCGAAACATATCATTCGAATTATCCTCATATAGATGAGGGGACAAGCATCTTTTATTCTAAGGAAAAACCCGTTGCATGCAGAAATGCATATGGGAAAGCTCTCACTGACCTTGCACAGATAAATAAAAATGTCCAGTTCGCAGTCTTTGATTGTGATCTTGCAGGTTCGGTGAAAACTTCTCAATTTGCTAAGGAAAATCCTGCAGAATTTTATCAAGGAGGAATTCAGGAACATAATACTGCAGTGATTGCAGGAGTGATGTCCAAAGAAAATATCGTTACTTTCTTTTCTGATTTTGGCGTATTCGGAGTTGATGAAACTTATAACCAACAGCGTCTGAATGATATCAATAAAACCAATCTTAAGCTTGTCACCACACATGTAGGGCTCAACGTGGGGGAAGATGGCAAAACTCACCAATGTATCGACTACATCTCTTTAATGAACAATCTCTATGGATTCAGAATCATCATTCCAGCAGATGGAAATCAGGCAGATAAGATCATTCGATATATTTCGTCCATGTCAGGTAATTTCTATGTGCCAATAGGTAGATCGGGCACAGCGATTATCACAACTGAGCAGGGCAATGAATTTTACGGAAAGAACTATGTGTTCAGATATGGCTCAGCAGACCATCTTCGGGAAGGAAAAGATGCCGCCTTGATCGCAACCGGAGTCATGGTCGAGAAGGCATTGAAGATATATGAAATTTTAAAAAAACAAGGAGTTTCACTCGACGTCTGGAACATATCATCCATTTCAGAAATCCAGGAAGATGATCTCAAGAAAATTGCACAGTGTAAAAATATCTTTACCTACGAAGATCATAATGTCAACACAGGCATGGGCTCGATTATAGCCGCGAAAATGAATCAATTCCATTTAGATGCATATGTGCATCCATTTGGTGTCACTCATTATGGGATTTCCGGAAGCAGTGAGGATGTATATGAATATTTTCACCTTGATCCGGAGTCAGTTGCAGAAAAGATAGCAAACATAATTCTATAACATACACAATGGATAAAAGGGATATAACAGTTTTATTTGTTTCATCCTATTCGGTTGCTTTCGTTTTGAGAGATATTGAGATTATTCAAAAATATTTCTATACAAGAGTAGCAAATTTTGTTGGCATTAAGAAAACCGTAAGTGACACCATTAAAACTATATTCATTATCTGGAAAAATTTGCGAAAATCCGATATCGCATTTATCTGGTTTGCTGATTTTCGTGCGTTTATGACAGTTCTATGTGCAAAAATATTAAAGAAGAAAACGATTCTTGTAGTTGGTGGGTATGAAGTTGCTCATGTTCCTGAAATTTCCTATGGAGGTACACTCAATATATTTTTAAAAAAGAAGATATCCTGGATCATACATCATGCAGATGTTATACTTTCAGTGTCAGATGCAAGCCGGAAAGAGCTGCAGGAACATTATTGTTTTGATGATTCTCAACTCATTTATAATGGTGTGGAAACCCAAAAATTCAATGTTGATCAAAACATTGTAAAAGAAGATATTGCAATAACTGTGGGCTATGTCAATGACTCCAATCTCTTACGAAAGGGAATAGAGATATTTGTGAAAGCAGCAGCATTTCTTCCTGAATTGTTCTTTTATGTGATTGGTAAATATGATGATCAAGCGTATAAATATTTAAAAACAATAGCATCAAACAATATCATTTTTACTGGATTTGTATCTGAAGAAGAGCTCATCAAATTTTATCAAAGAGCTAAAGTGTACGTGCAGGTCTCTGCACATGAAGGATTTGGCATTTCTCTTGCTGAGTCAATGTTATGTGAATGTGTGCCAGTCGTCACAAATAGGGGAGCTCTTCCGGATGTGACGGGTAATACTGGTTTTTACGTACCCTTTAATGATCCGGAAGAGACAGCAAAAGCAATCAAAAAAGCAATCGGATCAAGTAAGGGTTCTGAAGCAAGAAATCACATACTAGAGAATTTTTCTATGAAAAGAAGAGAAGAAGCTCTGAAGAGAATAATTCAAGAAACAGCATGAATGTAAAAATCGGTCTCTGTATTCCAAATCCCGGTTGGGAAATAGTACTTTCCCAAGAAGGGCTCTGCTTTGAGACTATCGAAAAAGATTCAGAATTTAACTTTGAAGAATTCGTTCTTGTCATACCGAATCGTGAAATGGTAGAAAGCAATAGAGATATTTTTATTCATTACATCACACATAGTGGACTGGTTATTGCAGATAAAGAAACATTTCCAATATTACTCGATATTGAGATTCATAAAAGGAATATATCATACATAATTCCAAAGGCAGGTTCTTTGTTTTCGCAATTTGGTCTTATCGATTTTTATAGTGAGTTCGTGGTTCCTAAAACTAATTCATTGCAAATTATAGATGAAGATTTACATATTTATGAATATTCAAATAATTCAGGAAATGTTGTGATATTACCATTTTCGATAAATGATCTCATTCTAAACAAGAACTCAGTTCGTAAACGTTTCTACGCGGAAAGAAAAGAGCTTCCGTCTGAAGTCGTATCCAGGGTAAGCAAAGGCAAGATTCGTGAAATTAATTTCCGGATAATACTGCAAATGTTTTCAAAATTGAAAGCACCCCTTGTTCATAAATGGTATTATCCTAAAGGAAGTGAGAATGTTTTTATTTTCCGTATAGATACGGATTTCTGTTCTGCAGAGGATGCAAAAAATCTTTATGCATTGTGTGAAAAATATAATATCAATGCTACATGGTTCGTTGATACACAAGATGAAAACATGCTCTCTGAAGTGTATACATCTTTTAGTCAGCATGAAATTGCTTTACATTGCGAGAACCATAAGGTTTATAAATCATATAAGGAAAATTACGATAATATTCTTTGTGCTCAAAAAAAATTAAAGAAGTATGGTATGGATGCCAAAGGATTTGCTGCTCCTTTTGGGGAGTGGAATGAATCTCTTGGGAAAGCAGGTGAGGATCTCGATTTCGAATACTCTTCAGAATTTGCTTTAGATTATGATGATCTACCTTTCTATCCCTATTTTAATGATCAATTTTCAACCGTAATGCAGATCCCAATCCATCCAGTAAGTGTTGGAAGGCTGAGGAGAGCGCATTTTTCTGATGATGAAATGATGAGTTATTACAAAGCTGTAATAGACTATAATTTTTCGCGAAATATACCAGTTCTTCTCTATCATCATCCACACCATAATCAATTGAATGTATGGGAAGAGATCTTTGCGTACATTCAATCAAAACAAGTTTGGAATCCGACGATGCATAAATTTTCTCAATGGTGGAAGAAAAGAAGTGAAAGCACTTTTTCTTACAACTATTCAAATGGGAGATTAAAAATAACATGTGCCGCTGAACTTGAGTGCCGTTTACGTGACTTTCAAAAGGGTGATGCAAAGATAAAATCAGATGTTTCATATAAACTTGATGAAATATCCTTTACTAGAAGAGAAGCGCTTCGCTTTAAAGAAAATAAAGCAATGAGAAGATACCATTGGCGAGATTCCCTTAATAATTACGAACAAAAGAAAGCAAAGAAGAAACAATGAGAATTTTCCTGGCGAGTTACCAAACTTTAATGATAAACAGGGGGGGACCAACCTACAAGATATTGTGCTTGAAAGATGAGCTTAAAAAATTAGGTGTCGATGTCCAATTGTTTAATATGTGGGATTACGATTTAAAATTTACAGATGATGATCTTGTACACATTTTCAATGCAAATTTACATACGTATCCAATGGCATATAATTTGAAACTTTATGGCGCTAAATATGTAGTAAATCCGATTTTCTACAGCAACCATTCTGCACAGAAAATACATCTTTACAGAATGCTTGAAGCTCCTTTCAGAAAGATATTTAAAAGAACTTATTCCGATTATTTTTTCACAAAATATGTCTGCGATAACGCAGAAAAAGTTTTGCCGAATACTCTTGATGAAGGAAACCTTCTGTGTGGCGCACTTGGCGTAAAAAGAGAAAAGATCGAGGTCATACACAACGGTGTTGAAGAGCGGTTTGTCCATGCTGATTCTTCTCTTTTTGAGAAAAAATACGGGCTGAAAGATTTCATTTTGTATGTAGGTCATCTTGGACCGGTTCGCAAAAATGGGTTGAATATTATTCGAGCACTCCAAAAGATAGATCATCCAGCTGTAATAGTCGCAGATATCCTCAAAAACGTAGAAGGCGATGCATGTAGAGAGGAAATTCAAAAATCAAAAAATATTACCCATATCAATTGGCTCAAACATGATGACCCTCTGTTCGCATCTGCGTATGCTGCGTGCCATACTTTTATACTACCGACCCGTTATGAAACACCTGGACGGGCTGCACTGGAAGCGGGACTTGCAGGAGCTAATGTGGTGATTACACCTTATGGCGGCACTAGAGAATATTTTGATACTTATGCTGAATATGCCGAACCATCTTCCGTACATTCAATTATAAAATCAACTGAGAAATCTCTTGAAAAGAAAAAGGATTCTACTCTGAAGGATCATATTTTAGAGAATTTTCTCTGGGATAAAATCGCTCAGCAGACGCTAAAAATGTATAAAAAAGTTCTTGCTCAATGAAGGAATATGTAGAAAAAATACTGCACTATACGGCAGGAAGTTTGTTGCAGAAGATAATACTTTTGTTGCTTCTGCCGGTATTTACACACTTTCTTATTCCTCAGGAATATGCTGTTTATACAAATTTGGTTGTGTTCATCTCTTTTGCCAGCTTGCTCTATTTTCTCGGATTTCAGCAGGCACTCTTTTCATATTTCTATCAAGAGAAAACTCCCGAATACCATTTCACATTGATCAGTTCAATATTTATCGTCATCACCGCCTTTGGAATTGTTCTTTCACTTATCATCATCGGATTCCGAGTTGAACTTTCACAAATCATCCTTCGCACAAAAGAATTTGCCCACATCATGGTATGGGTAAGTGTTATATTATTTTTTGAAGTTATTTATGGAATGGTATTGAGCGTTCTGAACATGATGGAGCTGTCAAAACAATATATACTTGTGGGCAATTTTAAACATATTCTGCTTTTTATACTATTAGTGATTGCAGCAGCAGTATCGAAGTTTTCTTTGGATACTATATTTATCCTGATGACTATCTCATCCGGACTTGCTGCACTCGTTGCGGTTGCAGTGATGGGTTCCATAATGCAGAAATTTGCACAGCAAATTGATCAGAGAAAGATATTTTCGACCCCGATCGTTAAGAAAATGCTGGCTTTCGGACTCATTATGATACCTGGCACATTTGCAATGCTCATTCTCAAAGTATCCGACCGATATAT
>Ga0207996_1001619_pt1 | contig 15181 bp, 12 predicted proteins | sample AntAceMetag02UKG_FD_184773 | JGI IMG/M metagenome (GOLD analysis project Ga0207996, IMG submission 184773) | Saline lake microbial communities from Ace Lake, Antarctica - Antarctic Ace Lake Metagenome 02UKG (SPAdes) (version 2) | ecosystem: Environmental > Aquatic > Non-marine Saline and... | reverse complement strand
CCCCTCCGAGATGGTGAATGGTTGAAATGAAGCCCGTAAGGATGCCCACATGGGTAAGACCGTAAAGCCTCGCCGTCAGTGTGGTAGCGATGGGAGCGGTAATAAGGAAGGTAAAGCCGAAAGACAGAGAGAAGATATAGAAGGTGATCAGGTTCTGATATCTCAGAATCAGTAGAAACAACAGAAATCGAAGTGTGAATGTCAGGGTCACCGGGATCTTGTTTCCTATCAGGTCAGTGGCCGGACCGGCAATAAGAAGTCCTGCCAGGCTCACCAATCCGTACCATGCCAACATATTCCCTGCCGTTACAGGGGAAATGCCGTGATCTGTAAGGAGAGGAATGAGGTGGGTTGAAACAAGGAAATCACCGCTACCACAAACGAACATGACAAAGACAAAGAGCCAGAAGGAGTAGGTCCTCATGGCTTCACGTAAACCCAGATCCCGAGGACCTGAATCTGTTGGCCGACTTTCCTGCGTCTCTGCGTTGTTTACCTCTTCGCGGTCAAGAGGCCTGTGCCCAAGCTCTTGCGGGTCTCCCCTAATTACCAGGAGAGCGAGGGTAGTGTTGACGGCCAGCATGATTAACCCGATGCAGAAATAGGATGCCCTCCAACCATAGTTCTCTACAAATGTTGTAAAAAGTGGGATCAGGACGAAGTGTCCCACGCAACTGCCAGACAGGGCAAGACTTATGGCCATGCCACGGCCTCTGTCAAACCACTTACTCGTGAGGGCCGCTACCAGGGGAACCGATGTTCCTCCCAGACCAACGCCGGACAGGATTCCGTAAAAAATATAGAACTGCCATAATGAATCGATAGAAGAGACGCTCATATAGCCGCCTGAGAGAAGGATGGTCGATATGACAATGACCCATTTCGGACCATAGCGATCATAAAATCTGCCGACAATCAAAAGAGAGAGCGCAAACATTGCCATGTTGAGTGAGAATGCGAAGGAGATAGAACTGCGGGTCCAGCCAAATTCCGAAATCAGCGGTTTGAACATCACCCCAATCGAAAATCGAGCCCCTGCGTTGAAAAACAGGATAATAAATGAAGCTGCAAGCACATACCCTCTCTGAAATGGATGAAGCTTCAAAAATCTTTCTTTTTCTGTAGTCATAGTAGGCCTAAGACAAGTGCCTAAAGTGATATAAAGTGCCCAAAATGCCTAGGGTTATAAAGACACCGATTTGGATAACCCGAAACCAAAATCCTACGCAAACATGAAGGAATTTCACAATTTATGCACTAAGCCAGTACCAGTACAATAAGTACTGTCTGGAAGAAAGGCCTGTTCAGGCGCAACCACACTAAACCGAAATAGACAGCGTCTGTCAAGCGTCAAAGGATTTTCACTATGAGTGAAATAAAATTATTATTCGTATCATTTAATAAAATCGGCGCAATTACAGCTCGTCCGGCCTGGCTAACGAAGGAAAGTCAAAGAGGGTTTGGCATTATATCATCTATATTTTCAATATGTTATCGTCTACCTGCTTTTAGGAGCAAAATTTTTGGACCTATATTATGACTCTTCTTTGCAGTCATTCAAATCGGAGTTGATCAAAAAAAATGACTGCATTATAAAAAAACTCTTGACATTTATTTCAGTAATAGTTAAAAACAAATCATGAACGATCCAGATGCCACATCCAGAGGTGCAATAATTCGGAGGGTGAGAAAGGCCCAGAGAATTAATCTTGTCAACCTGGCCGAAAAGACCGGATTGAGTCTGAGCTTTATTAGCCAGGTAGAAAGGGGGATAACCAATCCGTCCATTAATTCTCTTCGCAAAATTGCACTCGCACTCGGCATTTCTCTGAGCTCCTTTTTTGAAGAAGGATTGTCAACTGAGGGGCCGGTAATGAGAAAAAACCAACGCAGGGTCTTGATTAATACCGACTCTCGGCTCACCTACCAGTTACTCTCTTCAAACGTTGACCATCGAATTGAATTGCTGCTCACAAGACTGGAGGTAGGCGCCGCAAGCTCCGAAGCCCCTATGGCCCACAAGGGAGATGAAGCAGCCCTTGTCCTTCAGGGAGTATGTAAGATCCAACTCGGAAATGAGACGTACGAACTGAACGAGGGGGACTCTATCTATATTAAAGAAAAAACACCACATAAGTCCACAAATACAGGCAACATGCCACTGGTAATCATTTCAGCAATATCGCCACCAGGATTTTGAAAATGTATGGAGTAATTATCCATGCCTGCTACAAAAAGAGGCGATCTAATACAGATGCCCATGTAAAAAGTCCTTTTTACATGGATTGAGGGATTTAGGAATTGCAAATCATTATCAGTAGTTAGCCCTAATAGAATTGCGCCAAATTCCCAACTTTTTGACTTTTTGCGAGACCGTCAATACAGATCCACAAAATTTTATTAGAGCGTGAAAAGAGGTGATGAAATCAAAATCCAGACATTCATAGAAAGGGAGTTGACCGGAACTCTCTATCATGTAAACCCGAAATATGGACACGATTTAGGAGCGCCTTAAGAGCAGACCCTATCCATCGGGAATGAGGCTAAGGTGCTAGAGCATTTTTTCATATTATTTGTATAATCATTACGTTAAGAAGCCTGTTACATTAGTAGGGTTTGAAATGGCTTCTAAGCAAGAAAGGAGGGGGGATCACGTGATGTTCGACTTGGTGCTGCGCAATGGCCTTGTTTATGATGGAAGTGGTCAGAGGGGGAAAATCATCGATATAGGAATTAATGATGATGAAATTACCGCGATTGATAGAATACCAGCCGAAAGAGGAAAAAAGGTAATAGATGCCACAGCGCTGGCCATTTCCCCTGGGTTTATTGATCTCCACTCGCACGCGGATATGATTTTGGCCGCGGGGGAGTTTCAATTTAAATTTCTTGAAGGAAGAATTACCCAAGGCATTACAACAGAGGTTTCGGGCAATTGTGGTATTGGCGTCGCCCCCGTTGATGCTAATAGTAGACCTTTACTAGAAAAAATCGATGCCTGGATGACCCCTGAAGGATTAGGGTGGTCATGGTATTCGTTTGGCGACTACATTTCATGCTTAGAAAAAAAGGGGGTCGCTCTTAATGCCGTTCCTTTGATCGCCCAGGGACCTATTAGAATAACAGCAATGGGTCTCAAAATGGGCGAAGCCTCTGAAGAAGAAATGGAGAAAATGAGGCAGTTAACAAGAGAGGGCATGGAGGCGGGTGCCTTCGGACTTTCCTGCGGACTAGTTTACCCGCCTGGAATGTATACGTCAACAGATGAATTAATTGAACTCTGTCGAGTTATCAGTCCATTTTGCGGCCTTTTTGCAAGCCATATACGAGGTTCCAGTGGACTTTTGATTAATGCTGTGGCTGAAATCATTGAAATCGGCGAAAAAGCAGGGGTTGCGGTTCAGCACTCCCATAACGAAGCTTTCGGGAGGACGCATTTTTGGAAAATCGAGAAAACTCTCCAAATGGAATCTGATGCAAGAAAGAAAGGAGTAAATATCGCCTTTGATGTTTTTCCATATACCGCCGCAGCAACAAATATGCTGGCAAACTATCCTCCTTGGACTGTTGAGGGTGGGTTTCAGGAATTTGTTCGTAGGCTAAAAGATCCCGAAATTAGAGAAAAGATTAAACTTGAGGTGGAGACAAAAGTCCCTTCTTGGCCTCCATGGGTAAAAGGAGGATGGCCACATAATCTAGTGATGGCAACCGGGTGGGAGAACATCTACATCTCAAATCTCTATCTTGAAAAAAATAGGGAATTCTTAAGCAAGAGCATGATAGAAATCGCACGAGTTACTGGGAAGACCCCTTTCGATGCACTGAGCGATCTCATGATCGAGGAAGAGGGACTCATCTCACAGCTTATCTTTGGGTGTTCAGGCGATAGAAAAAATGATGAATGCCTCCAAATGCTCATTGAGGACCCTTGGGGATCCATTTCTACAGACGCGATTGATGTCGAAAAAGGGGTGGCTCACCCGGCTGCCTATGGTACGTATCCGCGGATATTAGGAAGAAATGTTAGGGAGAAGGGTTTACTAACCTTGGAAGAGGCCATCCGTAAAATGACCTCCCTACCGGCAAGTCGGGTTGGATTGAAAGACCGTGGTAGAATTGAAAAAGGAATGAAAGCGGACATTGTGCTTTTTAATCCCCTGACTGTTAAGGATAAGGCCACTTATGAAAATCCTCGACAGCTGTCGGAAGGGATCGAGTATGTTCTGATTAACGGTCATATTGTTGTCGAAGAGGGAAAGTACCAAGGTGGCTTCGCTGGAAAAGTCCTGAAAAGAGGCGAGTAGAAGTATCTGTTTGGGAAATTAGGCGAAAGGAGGGGTTGGACTATGGGAAAAGCAGGAGCCTTAGAAGCTTTTGATCTAACAGAAAAAGTGGCGATTGTGACTGGAAGCTCTTATGGTATTGGCTTTGACATAGCTGAAGGATTGGCTGAGGCCGGTGCCAGTGTAGTCATCTGCGCCAGGAATTTAGAGAAGTGTGAGGAAGCTGCAGAAAGGCTCCATAAACTCGGAACAAAGACGCTGGCATTGAGGTGTGATGTTACAGTTTCGGATGATATGGATCAATTAGTTTCTTCAAGCATAAAAGAGTTTGGAAAGATAGATATTTTGGTTAATAATGCAGGGGGTGCCGGAACGAGGGCCGCTCCTGAAAATACATCCTTGGATGATTGGAACAGGGTAATCAAAACCGATCTGACAAGCCTCTTGATTTGTGTAAAAGCCGTGGGTCCTCGAATGATCAAACAAAAATCAGGGAAAATCATTAATATTTCTTCTGTTTTCGGAAAAGAGGGCTCTGACATAATAGATGATATTGCTTACCATACAGCAAAGGGGGGAGTTGAAAATTTCACCAAAGCATTGGCTCTTAAATGGGCCAAATATAGCATTAATGTAAATACTGTTGCCCCGGGATTTTTTCCTACCCCCATGGCAAAGGAACTCCTTGATGATATTGGAGATGCAATCGCCAAAGTGACACCTTTGGGTCGACTGGGACAGGGCAAGGACCTAAAGGGTGCAATTGTATTTTTATCGTCTCCGGCTTCCGATTTTATTACAGGGCAGTTTATTTGTGTTGACGGCGGTTGGCTGATCAGGGGCTCGGGAATCCAAAGAGCAGTGATGGGCTGATTGATTTTCATATTTTGTTACGCAATAAAAGCGTAACTAAAAGGAGGATAGATTATGCCAATAGAAAAGAACAAACTCAAACTAAAACAGGTATTTGATCAAATAGAAAAAAATGACCTGGAATTGATTCGTTTCCTTTATTGTAATGGAATTGACAACAAAATTCGTGGAAAGGCAGTACAGGCAAAAAACCTTGGCTCATTCATAGAAACAGGCGTTGGTCACCCGGGTGCCCTGCTCTGTTTTAATATGGCTGATCTGCCAGTCGATGGTAGAGCGTTTACTTCTGTGGGGGAGGTCAGAATAGTACCTGATCCGGATACATTCGGAATTATTCCCTACCTCCCAAAAGTAGCGTATATGTTTTCGGACCTTTACAAACTCGACAAGACGCCCTGGGAAATGTGTCCGAGATATTTCCTCAAAAGGATGATAAAGAGGGCTGAGGAAAAAGGGCTGATCATTAAAGCAGCGATTGAAAACGAATTCTATTTAGCACGGAAGACGGATAATGGATTCGAACCTTTTGACAAGAGCAACTGTTACGCATCTGATGGAATGGATTATCCCCATACGATTATCCTTGATATAATCGACGCTCTCCGCAAACAAGGTATAAAGGTGGAGCAATTCTATTCAGAATACGGCGATGGTCAGGAAGAGATAACGCTTGTATATGATGATGTGCTCAAAACGGCCGATAACCAGCTGATATTCCGCGAAACAGTAAAGGGCATAGCACAAAAGCATGGAGTGTACGCCTCTTTCGCCCCCGTACCTTTTTTGGGGCAATCAGGAAACGGCTCCCATATCCACTTAAGTGTTTGGGACAAAGAAACCGGGACAAACCTGTTTAGTGATCCGGACGACAAATATTGGCTTAGTAAGCAGGGCTATTGGTTTATTGGTGGACTCATCAAACACATCCAAGGGCTATTGGCCCTCACAGCGTCGTCCGTCAACTCTTATCGACGTCTTCAGCCAGAAAAATTATCTTCCGCCTTTGTTTGTTATGGTCCTGATAATAGAGAGGCCGCTGTACGCATCGCATCGCCGTTCTGGGGCCGTGAAGCTGATTCCATAAACATAGAATATCGTGCATCTGATGTGAGTGCAAACCCCCATATTGCTTTAGGCAGCCTGATTGCTGCAGGGCTGGATGGAATGGAAAAAAAGATGGAATCAGGTGAACCGTTACTAACAGACCCGGCCTGGTTGAGTGAGGAAGAACGAAAACAGAAAGGGATTGAAAAATATCCGATCAGCCTTGATCTGGCCCTCAATGAACTGGAAAAGGACGAGTTTCTACTGGAAGCTCTGGGAGTGGTTCTTGCCAAAGAGTATCTACTCATCAAAAGAGCAGATTGTGAGCTTTTCAAGGGCGAGGATGAGGCTTTTGAAATTGATTTACATTTTTACAAGTATTAGCAGAGGATAGGGATTACGGAAATCACACCCCTTGCGGAGGGCGCCCGTCGTATGAGCATTCCCCAATGTAGCCAAGGTTTGCAGCAGCGCAGTGATTCAGCCGTCGGTCCTGATGATTAGGTGATTGTCTGAACGGGAAAGCATTCCGAGACTTCTAAACGGCAGAGGTTTAATCAGGAAACCTTAACCGGCCCCAAATTAGGGCCTAACGCTTGAAGGGGGTGATATATGGCGGAGGATAGAGTGCTTTAAAGGAGCATGACAAAGAAATGAATGGAAAGGTCGCTGACAATGAAACCTGGTTGATCAACATCTTAGTAGGAGGTTTGAAATGAAAAATGTTAAATCGTTGGCGTTGGTAGGTGTTGCCTGCCTATTACTCATAGGAACGCTGATCTCTTTTACAGGGATTTGTGGGGCATCGGAGAAAGGGCCGATCAAAATCGGTGCCATTTTGGATTTTACCGGGGTCGGTGCGGATTTAGACCCGAATGCCCTTGAAGGGATCAAGCTGGCATTGGATGAAGTTAATTATCAAGTTGCGGGCAGAAAAATCAAACTCATTGTCGAGGACGGGTCCAGTGACCCTGTAAAAAGCCTTGAGAAGCTAAAGAAATTGGTGGAAAGAGATGGGGTTCGCATCAATCTTGCGACGCTCATGGAAAACTGTATGCTTGCCATGGCACCTTATGCGGCTGAAAATAAAATCCTTATGTCGACTTACTTTAACGGCCCAGGGGAGTTGGTTGAGTATGGCAATTGGATACTTCATCCTACCACAGGATATGGGAATACAATACCGTTGGGTTGGTATGCTTATGATAAATTAGGGTACAAGACTATGATCACAGTCGGTTCGGATTATTCCGGTGGATATGATTTTGTGGGTGGTGCTGCAGACGCATTTAAACAGAGAGGGGGGAAAATTGTTCAGCAACTGTGGACACCAATTGGTCTCGCAGACTATGGCCCCTATCTTTCTACTTTCAAGAAGGCTGATTGCGTCATGCACTTTCTTTGCAGTGTCATGGAAGCAGCACGCTTTGAGAAAGCCTACATAGATAGCGGTCTTAAAATGCCACTCCTGCATATAGCTCAAGATGGACACTACAGCGCAAAGTCAATGAAAGAATTCGGCGATGGGCTTTTGGGTATTGTAGGTGAATCATCATATGTATGGACGAGGGATGACCCAATCAACAAGAAATTTGTGGAAGCATACAAGGCTAAGACCGGGGAACTGCCGGGAGCTGATTCTGTTAATGGTTATTCGCTCACAAAGTTAGTTCTTGCCGGATTAGAGGCCACAGGGGGTGACGATTCTTTCGATAAATTATTGCCGGCTATAAAGAAGATTAAATTGAAGACCCCTCAGGGTTCCCTGAGTCTTACTGATAAGGGAGTCGGCATTATAGATGTGTACATTACTAAAGCTGATAAGAGAGATGGGCAGTATATGTTGGAGCCTCTGAAAGTCTACCGTGGGATAACTGATCCTAGAATAAAGTAGCCACCAAGGATTACATTTCGACTTCAGGGTAATCTTCTCCAAATCAGCGGAGCGCGGGTTGGGAATTTGTCTCAGCCTGTGCTCTTTGACATGCAATGATACAATTTATGGGGCGCGAGAGATGGATCTGATAATACTGAATTTGCTGAACGGGATTTCTTACGGGATGATCTTGTTCTTAATAGCCTCAGGTATGTCAATAGTAATGGGAATGATGGGAATAACCAATCTAGCTCATGGCGCATTATACATGGTTGGAGCGTATGTGGGCTGGACAATAGCTGTGCACTACAGCTTGAACTTCGGCTTGGCCGTTTTCCTTGGAGGCCTTGCTGGTGGCTTTACAGGCTTGATTATAGAACGAGCGTTCTTGCGCCGTCTATACAAACAGCCAAATGAGCAGGTCCTGCTGACCTTTGGCCTTGTCTTTATAATTACCAACATATGCATCTGGATTTGGACGGGAAGGGCGCGACTGGCATTTAGCGCCTCCAGTCTATCCGGCCCGATTGATATTGCCGGCATGACTTATCCCCTGGCTCGAATTGCTATCATTTTTGTTGGACTGATAGTAGCTCTAGCTTTATGGTGGCTCCAAGATAAGACCAGGGTAGGAGCAATGGTACGGGCAGGCATGGATGACAAACAAATGACCATGGGACTCGGTATAAATCTTGCGGGAATTTCAACGGTTGTTTTTTTTCTAGCTTCATTTATGGCCGGGGCTGCTGGTGTTATTGGAGCTCAGCTCTTGGGTGTATACAATGGCCTTGGCTTAGACATCCTGCTCCTGGCTCTAATTGTCGTTATTGTCGGTGGCATGGGCTCTGTGCAAGGCGCGCTTCTGGGAGCAATTCTAATAGGTGTCATAGATGCGTTCGGGAAGGCTTTATTCCCGCAGTTTTCTATGTTTACTATGTATATGGCCATGGTAATCATCCTAATGGTCAAACCGAGCGGCCTTTTGGGGCGGAGGACCGATCAAAGCATCCCGGTTGCAGCAGAGGTCAAGCCTACGGCACAAATACCAGTTCTGGATCATCTGGATCAAAAATTCATCCGTTTTGTTCCTTATTACATTCTTGCCATTGTCCTTATCTGTCTGCCTCCGTTCCTCCCATCATATATCCAGGGAATGATGATTAAATTTCTTGTTTTTGCCATATTTGCTATGAGTTTTAATCTCGTTTTTGGTTACACAGGTCTTCTTTCCTTAGGGCATGCCGCCTACTTTGGGGCTGGTGGATATGCAGTTGCGCTGTTAATGTTCCATTATGGCATTAATTCCTTTTGGATAGGAACGCTTGCCGCTATTATTTTAGCATTGCTTACTGCTGCTGTTTTTGGTTTGATAGCACTTCGAGTGTCAGGCTTGTACTTCATGTTGATAACTTTCGCTCTGGGACAATTGCTTTACAGTGTTGCATGGAATTGGAAATGGTTGAATTCCCCCGGAATGAAAGGGATTACTGGATTATCATTGCCCTCGTTAGGTATAGAAGGCTTTTCGTGGAATCCTACCTATTTTTATTATTTTGTGTTTTTGGTTTTTGTCATATGCTTTTTCCTGCTATACCGAATAGCTAACTCCCCTTTCGGCCTTGCACTCGTAGGCATTCGGGAAAGTGAACCGCGAATGCGAGCACTTGGCTATAACACCTGGCTCTACAAATATATTGTCTTTCTTGTCGGTGGGATATTTGCTGGGATAGCTGGAATGCTGTATGTTTACCATAATCGGCTCATATCTCCTCTTCAGCTTGGTGTGGCGACTTCTTTCTTGCCGATGTGTATGGCAATCATAGGAGGCAGGGGAACTATCTTTGGGCCTATTATTGGTGCCGCACTAATTGTATTTGTAGAATATTTTGCCAGTATCTTTTTGCCCCAGCGCTGGCCTCTCATATTGGGCGGGCTTTTCGTTCTGGTCATCATGTTTGCAAAAGAGGGAGTTGGAGTTTACCTTTGGAGATTTTACATCGGGGTAATTCATCGCTATGGAAGCATTAAAGGTTGAAAATCTGTCCAAACAATTCGGGGGTGTTCTTGCAGTCAATAACGTTTCCTTCAGCCTTGAAGTGGGAGAGTGTGTCGTAATTATTGGTCCAAATGGGGCAGGGAAAACTACGTTATTTAATCTAATCAACGGTCAACTCTCAGCTACGTCTGGGCGAATTTATCTTTTTGAAGAAGATATTACCAAAATGCCTACACACCACCGGGCTCATTGCGGACAAGCTCGTGCCTTTCAAATAATAAGTCTTTTCCTTAATCTTACGGTACTTCAAAACGCCTTGTTAGCTATTAACGGGACAAAACCACACCGTTTTCAAATGTTTCGCCATATCAATTCCTATCACCGCGTACTGAATAGGTCAGAGAGTAACTTAAAAGCACTGGGGCTATTTGAAAGAAGAAATGAATTAGTAAGAAATCTTGGGTATGGTGAACAACGAAAAATGGAAATCGGCCTCAGCTTGGCTTTACAGCCAAAAGTGTTACTGTTAGATGAACCAAGTGCGGGGTTATCCAGAGAGGAATGCACAAATATCATCGCTCTGCTAAAAAACTTGGGAGCAGATATTACGGTAATCATTGTTGACCACGATATGGATCTGGTATTTGGAGTGGCTGAACGGATTATTGTCCTCCATTACGGTCAGATTATTGCTGACGGAACGCCGGTGGAGATCCAGTCCGATCCAAACGTTAAGGAGATATACCTTGGAGTTCGGGAATGAAATGTTGAATATGGCGGATGTCCATACATACTATGGAGACAGCCACGTCCTCCATGGTATTTCGATAACGATTTCGCGACAGTCGGTAGTCAGTCTCTTAGGCCGCAACGGAATGGGGAAAACTACCACTATCTGGTCAATCATGGGTTTTACTCCTCCAAAGGAAGGGATTGTACGTTTCAAGGGCAGAGACGTTACTCATCTGGAATCATTTAAGATCGCTCAAATGGGTATAGGCTTGATACCCCAGGGACGGCGGCTTTTCCCCTCCTTAAGTGTGGAAGAAAACCTCACCATGGCCGCGAAGACAAGAGGAAAGGCAGACGAATGGTCCCTCGAAAAGGTCTATGCCCAATTTCCCATTCTACAAAAGCGGTCTGGTTTTGGAGGAAACCTCCTCAGCGGAGGGGAACAACAGATGCTTGCCATTGGGCGGGCCTTGATGACCAATCCGGATCTGCTCCTGATGGACGAACCTTCAGAAGGACTAGCCCCCATGATTGTTCGTGATATCGGGCTGATCATACTACGACTGAAGGATCAAGACCTTTCTATTTTACTTGTGGAACAAAATCTTCCGATGGCGCTGGAGGTTTCCGATTATATCTTTATTATGAGTAAAGGTAGAATCGTGTATGAATCATCTCCCCATGAACTTGAAAACAATGAAGACGTCAAACTAAAATATCTTTGCGCCACGGAGTGAATGGAAACCGTAGCTTGGTTGTTCACGGAAATACAGTCATGGTTGTCTTGGTACAAAACGATCCCTTAGCGACACCCGGCATTTTGACCGAAGTCTTAGAAAAGGCTGGACTGGCTTTTAAGATTCTTCAACCCTTTGCAGGGGATCGGCTTGAAGAACTCACGGATTTGACCGCAGTAGTTGTTTTAGGCGGGGCGATGAGTGTCAATGAAATCCAAAAGTTCCCTTTCTTGGTGAGCGTCAAAAAATTCATTCTGAGAGTGGTTGAAACAAAGACTCCCTGCCTTGGGATTTGTCTGGGGGCACAACTTTTGGCCGAAGTCCTTGGTGGAAAAATCAGGCGCCATTCGAATGGAGAGAGAGGCTGCCTTTTAGTTTCACTTACCGAGGAGGGTGCAACTGATCCTCTATTTCAGAGGCTGCCAAAACAATTCTTCACGGTGCAGTCTCACGATGATTCATTTGAACTCCCTATGGGGGCCTCTCATCTTGCGAGTTCAAGGCGATGCCGCTTCCAAGCGTTTCGCTGGAGAAAATTCGCCTATGGTATCCAATTTCATCCCGAAGCAAACTTGCAGATCGTGAGCTTGTGGGATAACCTAAGGAAATCTCAAGGTCAGTTTAGAGATGCATTCAATCAAAGGCAGAAATCTTGCCTTTCAACGTCATTGACCATTTTTGATAACTTCTTGCGAATTATACAGTTTGAAAGATAATAATAGTCTCGGTGATATCGCCCACTGGTGTCCAAAGGAGAGGAGCAACTACCCATGACAAGTGCAAAAAGAGGTGATTTTATACAGGTGCACAAAGTCATCTTAGAACCTAATCAAAGAATGGAGGGCCTCCCTTCTTCCACAAAGTATGTACCCTATGAATGCTGGATCAAGGGATTCCTTATGAATGAAAGCGCCAATATGGGGGATGAAGTCAGAGTCAAGACGCTTATTGGGAGGGAGATATCGGGGGCGCTTTGCGAGGTCAGCCCGAAGTACGAGCATGATTTCGGTGAAACTCAAGAGGAGATCTTATCAGTCGGTTATGAGGCCCTCCAGCAATTAGAGAACAAGCATAAGGCAAATAGGGAGTAGAATCAATGGGTGCCAGCTACTCAGAAGTCATGTCGAAGAAGCAAGAAATATTATTGAAGGCAACAGGCATTGACTATGATGAGTTTGAAGTTTCTCCCATCTCTTTCGATTATGAAAGACTCATGAGTTCCTGCGGCTATTCATTGCAGGACGTGCAGAAGATTCTCCTGGAAACCGGAGTTGGACAGACCCAGTTGGTAGAATTGAAAAACTTGACACAACTTGTGCGATCCATTGCGCCCCCAGGAAAAGGGGGAAGGATTTTTGTTAAGGACGAAGCAGCCAACCCAAGTGGAAGTTTTAAGGATCGCAGGGCCGCCTTATCGATCTATCAAGCCAAAGAGCTGGGATATAAAGGTGTGGTGGCAGCCAGCTCAGGTAACTATGGTGCTGCAGTAGCATCCCAGGCTGCAAAACGCGGGCTGAAGTCAATTATTCTCCAGGAGGTGTATGACAATAGAAGAGTTGGACAGCCTGAAATACTCGAAAAAACAAGGGCGTGTGAGGCTTATGGCGCCGAGGTCTGGCAGTTGACGGTTGGCCCTGAGCTTTTTTATATCATGCTTCAGGTACTCGAAGAAACCCGTTTTTTCAGCGCCTCCCTCTATGTGCCTACAAGTATTCTTGGTATAGAGACCCTTGGATACGAATTAGCTAAGCAGCTCTTGGAGATGGAAGGGCGATTTCCTGACGTAGTCCTGATTACCCATGCCGGTGGAGGAAATGTAACGGGAACAGCCCGTGGATTGATAAAGGCAGGCAGCACCCAAACTGCTGTAGTAGGTGTATCAGTGGATCTCCGGGGACTTCATATGGCAAGTGATAATGATTTCAACCGGAAGTCCTTTACAACCGGGCACAGCGGATTCGGAATCCCTTTTCTCACCTGGCCGGATAGAACGGATGTGCCGAGAAACTGCGCCAGGGGCCTGCGGTATCTGGACCGCTATGTCCTGGTGAGTCAGGGGGAAGTGTTTTATACCACGGAACTCCTGGCCAAGCTTGAAGGGATGGAAAGAGGCCCTGCAGGGAACACTTCCCTTGCCGGTGCACTTGCCGTAGCGAGAGAGCTGGACAGGGACCAGATCCTGGTGGTGCAGGAAACAGAATACACGGCAGCAGGGAAGATGCCCTCCTCACAGCTCACCTTTGCCAAAGAAAACGGCATCAGGGTAACACGTGGAAACCCAAAGAAGAACAGACCAGGGGAGTCCATCATCATTCCCGAGCGTGTAGATCAGATATCGGTGGAGGATTTCAGTATGGACAAAATTCGGCAGTCCTATATCAAAAATGCAATCAAGGCGGCCGAAGATCACGAGCCCACCGAAGCAGATGAACGGTTCCTCGCCGAAGATTCAAAAAGCTCTTTGGATCAGGTTCGCGAGGTCATACAGTCCTCAAACCATTAGGCCGAGCCGCCGTCAGGGTTTAAAGGATGAAGACAGGGAGGATTGGAACAATCAATTATGAAGTGGTATGCTCCGTGGGAAAAAGAGTCCCCCGGATATATGTAAAATAGGGGACGCAGGAAAAGCAGCCCTTTCCGCGGCCTGAAGCACCGGATTTGGATCCGGAGAAGAAAAACCTTTGTTGGAAAGGAGGACGGTAAAATGAAGACGCGCGACTGGCTTATGACAGAGGAAAGCCTGCTCGACAAGGATGTGGATGCCTTTGAGGACCTGTCGGCAGTGGAAAAGGAAAACCTTAAACTTGTGATGACGGAATTGAGGGGATGGGCGACCCAGAGCGTGGACATGGTCCTTTCGGTGATGGCTGAGGATGGGGTCTATTACGACATCACTGGCGAGCCCGCTGCAGGCCATGATGAAATCCGGGAATTCGGTTTGGGTTGGGTGGATGCGGTCCCCGATTTCAAACCCTTTATCGAGGCCTTTGTGGTCCAGGGTAACAAGGTGGTAAACATGGGCAGGATCAGGGGGTCCATTCAGCAGGGATTCTACGGTCAGCCCGCAACGGGAAAAAAATTCGACTGCCAGTTCTGCCAGGTTGCCTTTATTGAAAACGGAAAGATCAAATATGTCAGGGACCACTGGAATCTCGTGGACATGTATTACCAGGTGGGTTGGGACGTTGCCACCCTGGCCAAGTAGCAAAAACAGTAACCGCATGCTGGATATTGGATGCTGGATACTGGATGCTTGATGCTGGAAGAAGGATGTGTGAAAGGGTAGATAGGCTGGGGCGCTTCAAACGGCGCTTTTTATGAACATTTATTTTATAAAGGAGGAAAGAAGATGAAAAAATTGGCTATTCTATTTCTCGCTGTTGGACTTTTGGTTTCCCCTGTTCTTTTCGGGAGTGGCATGAGCGCCCAGGCGGCTGAACCCATCAAAATCGGGAGTATTCTGAATTTGACCGGCCCCATTGCCTTTATTGGGCCTCTTTTCAAAAACGGCATCGTAAAGGCCCTGGAAGAGGTCGACTACACGGTTGCGGGCAGAAAGATTAAGTTGATCCCGGAAGATGCTGCGGCCGATATGAATGTCTGCCTGGAAAAGTCAAAAAAGCTGGTTGAAAGGGACAAG